>LWDU01039977.1_pt1 | contig 23483 bp, 25 predicted proteins | sample 727161 | NCBI WGS metagenome assembly LWDU01 (sample SAMN04566230, study PRJNA314399) | hydrothermal vent metagenome | isolation source: deep sea hydrothermal plume seawater | place: Mexico: Gulf of California, Guaymas Basin | collected 2004-07-11
GAACCTCCGGACGCGAACGCATCACCCAGCCAATAACCCCGCTTTTCTGAAATCTCGTTCGCGGTGTCCGAGAAGGTCGCGGTGCCCTTGTCGGCAGCGACCACGAGGTAGGGATCCGCTTCGTCGTAGGCCAGCACCCTGTTCGGGCAACGCACCTGTCCTTGTTCATCCAGCGTGTCGGTCACATCAAGCAGGGCGCCGATGAATTTCTTGTACTGGCGTTGTGCCTCCGTCGCTGCTGACTCACGAGTGCTTCCAGGGTTCTTGACATAGAAACCACCCTTCGATCCCACCGGCACAATCACCACATTCTTGGTCTGCTGCGTTTTCACAAGTCCTAGCACTTCGGTACGGAAATCATCCGGACGATCCGACCAGCGCAAGCCTCCGCGTGCGACGGGGCCGAAGCGCAAGTGAGTGCCCTCCATCCCGACATCGTGGACGTAAATCTCCCGGAAAGGTGCCGGCACGGGCATTTGCTCAGATTTGCGGGAGTTGAGCTTGACGGAGATCACCGTTTCGTCCGCAGGGCGGGGAATGTAGAAATTCGTGCGCAAGGACTGCTGAACCAAGCTGTGAAGCCGCCGCAGCACCAAGTCGTCTGTGATGCCATCCACCTCTTGCAGGGCTTCGTGAAACCCTTGCTCTAAACGCGGTAGCAGCACGGTGTGGCGATGTTCAACACTCCCGTAAGCCTCGTCCGGATCGAAGCTGGTGACGAATTGCTCGTAGAGCAAGCGGGCACAGTCGGCGTGATCTAGGAGGACGCAGTTCACGGTTTCACGACTGAAGGAAGGGCCAAGCTGGAGGTAGAGGTTACGGTAAAGCTGGAGGACATTGATCGCCTTCCAGTCCAGCCCAGACTTGAGTGCAAGCGCGTTGAGTGGATCGTTTTCAGTCTGTCCTTGAAAAATCGCCCGCAAGAGCGGCACCAGCAGTGGTTTTGTTTGCGCTTCATTGAGTGTTTCCCCGCTCTTCAGGGTGATCCGGAAGGACTGGATGTAGCCCAGCGTGGTCTCGCCGTTGCCAATCCGCGCCGTCAGTTGGTCAATGACGTGGATGCCAAGATTGAGCAACACCGGCATGACCTTGATGAGATCCAGCTTACTACGGCTGTAAACATAGAGCAGCGACGCCTGCACCACACTCGCTGTGGGATCGGAAAACACCACGAGATCAAAAGCGATGCCCCCTTCATGTGCTAACTGCTCCAGATTCTCCATGTCCCGGACGGCAGCTTCAACCGTGTTGCGCACCCGATAATGTGGGGGCATCATTGGAACATAGCGTTCAAACAGCGCCTTCGCGTCCGCTCCCGGATGCCGATGGCGTAGCAGACCGCGCACCTGCTCCTCCCACGGCAACAGACGGCGACCAATCTCTGTCTCCAACTGCTGGAGGGGCGGTTGCCAGTTCGGGTCGGAAAGCACGAAATCCACATGCACCCGTGAAACTTCCTCTCCAGAGGCATAGAACCACTCGCTGCTCCGGTGCGGCACCAGAGTTTGCAGGTGTTCCGCGACCTTCTGGGACGCACGTTCGTCCAACAATTCTGAGGGCGTCAGCACCAGCAACCGCAGGTGCTCCTGCCCCTCGGAACGGATCTGGAAACAGTGAATGCGCCGAGGATTATTGAGCGAAACGAGATTCTCCACCACCTGCCCCAACTCCGACTCACTTGCGCGGAATAGCTCAAACTTGGGAGTAGCCGCAAAAATGCGCACCGCCTCATTGTAGCTGTAGGTGTCCGGAAGCAATTTCAGGGTCTCAAAAAGGCGGCGGAGCTTGCGGCGGACAATCGGGGTGTCGAGGTTGCGTGCGTTGAGCGAACTGCGGCGTAGGAGGGCCAGAAAGACATGCTCGACCTGACCATGCTCTGGATGCGGCAACTTGATGCTCAGCCGCATGAGGGGTTCAAAGCGGAGGACGGGACTGATGGCGGGCAGGCGGTCGAGCCGAAAGGGTTCCGGGAAGTTTTGAAAACGCCAACTGTGAGCTAGCAGGGTTTCTTTCAGCCGCTGCCCGAACTCATCAACCAAGTCACTCGCCCGAAGAATTCCCAGACCGGATTCGTCCTCCAACTGCAAACCCGCTCCTCCTTCCGGATTTGGAATCAGGAGCCCTGCCCCGAAGCAGACAAAGTTCCCCAACAGCCACGGAATCAACTCTGCCCACTCCTGCCGTTCCTCTTTGGAGAGCAACTCCACCTGCGAAATCGTCTCGGCCAACGTTTGCAGTCGCTTGCGGATTTCTGGTTGGTCCTCGGCGGACTGCTGCACGGCCCGCAGGTGCTGGGCGAATTGGGCCTCCAACATGCTCAAAAACTCCGGATTCTCAGATCCTTCAATCTCCAAGTGGATGACGCTGTACAAACCGGCCCCCAACTGTGGGGCGGACACCCTCGTCGGTTTACCCTCTGCATCGCACTCCACCATCATCATCGGATGCAGTCGACGCAGAATATGCAGGTCCAACTTGCGGAGCAGACACTCCAGCGTGACCACCTGAAAAGGCGCGTCTCGACTGACCACGTCAATGAGTAGCCGCCCGCTACCCGTGCTGTCCGGGTCATCCGGATCGTCCACCTTAGGTTGAACACGCAGGGCACCTCCTTGCGCCACCGCCTCCTGAAAAAATGCAAACCGCCCTTGCACCAAGCTCTGCAAGGCTGCAGTCCCCAGCACCTCCAACATGCGGGCCGAGGCGCCTTGCAAGAACTGTTCGGCAAACTCGCGCAATAGTGGGTCGCCCGGAAGTTTCTTCAGAATCGCGTCAAGCAGTGAGGTGGTGTTGGCCACTGAGTTTCCATTGAGTTTTGGAAGAAACATTTGGCATTATGCCCTGATTCCTTGGAAATGCAACAATTCCCCCATCGATACAGAGGGCGAAGCCCCTGAAAAGCTTGGGTTGTCGGGGAATTTGGTGAGGTTCACGAAGACGCAAATCTCGGTGTTCGTGACGGATGTCACGACAAGGCGCCCCTCGGCTTGTAACTCAAGCGTCATCCAGCAATAATTTCGGCACCAACACAATGCGCATGGCAACCCTCAGCATCACCATCATCGGCCACAATGAGGCCGATCACCTCCAAGAACTCCTGCCCCAGCTTTCGTGGGCAGATGAAGTGGTGTATGTAGACTGCGACAGCGAGGATGACTCCCTTGCCGTCGCGAAAAACCACGGCTGCCGCAGCTTCTCGCGTCCGAACAACCGCAACCTCAACGTTAACAAATCCTTCGGGATTGAGCAAACGAGCAGCGACTGGGTGTTCTACCTCGATCCAGACGAGCGACTTCCAGAGGAGTTGGTGCAGGAAATCTGCGAAATCAAGGGCTCCAACACGCCTCACGTCGCCTTCCGACTCAATCGCCGCAACCACTACTTTGGGCACTGGCTCCGCTACGGAAGCCAGTATCCGGACTCGCAGTTACGCTTTTTCCGAAAGGGCAAGGCCCAGTTCCCGAACCGACATGTCCACGAAAAGCTGGAAATCAACGGCTCCATCGGCAAGCTGCACAATGACATGCTGCACCACCCCTACTTGACGATCAGCCAGTTTCTGCGCAAGTTCGATTTCTACACGGGTGTGGAGGCGGATTATCTGCTGGAGGCGGGGGTTCGTCCGGAATGGGGCAACCATCTGCGGTTTCTGGTGTTACGACCTTGGACGCGTTTTTGGCGCCGCTACTTGCTCAAGGGTGGGTTTCGAGACGGGATTCCAGGGCTGTTCTGCGCTCTCTTCGATGCCCTCAACGTCATCGTCCGCTACTGCAAACTCTGGGAGCGGGGCCAATAACCGCCTTGAACCCCTGATCAGGCCGCAGGCCAAGCGGTGGCTGGCTTCTAGGCGGAGCGGCGCAACCAGTCGCTGCTCCCCATTAGCTCGTCGTCGGCAGTGGTGCCGATTGCGGTGGTGTGTCTTTGCGGGGTTCCAAACGGCGGAGGACTTCGGCAACCACTCGCTCCATCAACGCATTTTCTCTGCGGTCGGCTTGCTTCGCCAGTGCTTCAAGCGTCACCTCCTTCACTTTGGAAATGGTCGTGTGGCGATCCCAAAACGCAAAGCCGATGGTTGCCGCCATGATCACGGTGAAAATCCCCGTGATGATCTGCAAAAACGACATCATTTCTGCAAAACGCTTGTCCGCGGATTCAACTCGTAAGTGCAACTCACCGTCTGGTAAGTTGCACTTACGAGTTGAATCCGTGCACGAAAAGAGCTTTCGGAGCCACAAGTTTCAACTTTCCTCTCCGGAGATCGTAGGTGAGCGAGTCTCCCGTGACCACATGTCCTGCTTGCCTTATGGTGAGGGGTTTTGGAATCGTGAGAAATTCTTTTTGGACATCATAAACGGCGACTTCGGTATGGATTTCCAAGCCTGTGTCATGCCGAATTTTCACATCACCGAGCAGCGTGATCTGCTGGTCTTGCCACTCGGCAAGTGCTTCATTTGCTGAAATGTCCAGATTCACCTTGGGGTCATTCACTGCGGCAGAGTACGGGACGAACACCTCGAGACGCACCTGTTCAATGCGCATCCGCCGAGAAGTCTCCAACACGATGGCTCGCTCCCCTCGCATCCGCCAGCGTTTCAGGTCAAGCCGATAGTCATCGATCACCACCTGCTCAAGTTTGAGGGCCCCGCGTTCTTCGCGGATAACCGGACTCAGATTGGATTGTTGGGTGTAGTAAACTACGCCTCCGGAGAGCAACCCAGCCAACACCAGCAAGGTGAGCAGTTCCCAGCGGTTTTCGCGGAGAAAGCCCGCGAAGAGTTCATGGTCCCGGAACCACATGTGCCGGGGAGGGGTTCAGAAGCGGATTTTGAATAAGGAAACCTGCCATGCGCTCCAGTCCACTGGGGTGGCAGAAGCTTGGATCTGGAAGGGATCGCCCTCGCTGAGTTGGGCTTGTGGGCTAGGGCCAAACTGCGGAGCAGGGAGGTTTAAAAGGAAGCGTTTGTCAAACGTGACTCCGTTGAAAACCAAATAAATTCCCATGCCATAGCCCATGACAGCACCGATGGAGGTTCCGGAAATCACAGGTTCTCGTCTGGCCTCGCTATAGCTATAGAAGGAACTGCTCGTGCCGATGAGCGCACCCCACGCAGAGCCCCACACGGTGTTCCAAAACACCGATTGCATCACGGGTTGACTCCCCGTTGGCGCTCCCAAAGCAGCCTCCTGAGCTTGAACTCCGGACGCGCTCCATGCCAGCACCAAAGCAACAACGATGGCCGAAATTCGCATGCGCATAATCAGAACTTCATGGAGAACAACGGGATTTGAATTTCCCGGTAGGCGTTGAGGTTGGGATTCTGTTTCCGCTCAAATCCCAAGGGGAGGGCTGGCAGTGAGTCCCCTTGCATGGGAAACTGTGCTGCGTTCTGAAGGAGGTAGAAACCGAACAAACTGCCGAGGAGCACTCCGGTGACAAATCCGTCTTTCACGGAATCCTTCATTTCTCTGTCTGGGTTTAAAGGGTCCATGAACCACAAGACCACACCAAATCCCGCTCCAAAAACTCCCCCCCCAAGGCTGTATCCAAGCTCCTGCTTCATCAGCATCGGCCCACTCTCTTGGGCACGCAGGGGAGTGGTCATCATCAACAGCGACACAACGCACCCCACCAGAAGGCAACGGGCGTGTTTCAGTTTTTCGGCTCCACCTGATTTGCTCTGAACCGGCTTCATCTTTTCGCTGTCCTGTGAGAAACTTCAGGAAGTTTTAGAATTATTCGCCGCTGTGAATGGGAATTGCATTCCCCTTTTCGACGGACTCATTAGCCACACTGTAAGGTCATGCAACTTCGTATCCTTCCGCTTCTCACGCTCATCATTTTCTCGGTCGTCTGGAGTTTTGCTTTCAGCGTTCCCACCACCTTGGCCCAAGGATTCGAGGACGACTACGGCGACATGGATGAATTCATGCAGGATGATGACGGGTTTTCAAACGACTCTGGCTTCTCAGAGGATGGCTTTCTTGCGGATCCCGGTTTCGATGGAGGCTTGGATGGCTCGTTCGACACTCCTGCTGGAGATGGTTTCATGGATGATGATGAGTTTGGCTTAGATGCCGAAAGCCAGCTCCAACTCAGTGAGTTGTCCCAACGCGAATTGATCGTGGTCGAGCGGCAGCAAGCCACCGCCAACATCGGCTATGGGGCTGGCACAGGATTGATGCTGGGCACATGGTTCGCGTTCATCACGCAAGAAAGCTCCACCAGAGATCAGTTCCGGACCATCGGATCCGGCAGCGTACTTGGGGCACTTGTTGGGATGATGCTGGGCACCCGCAGTCTCTGGAATCCCTCAGCACCGCGTCCCACGGCCAACCACCAAAACTCTTGGAACGTCCAGCCCCTTGCCCTGAAGCACGGGGTGGGAATCGCCTATCGCCTGTCCTTCTAACCAGCGATCAGGAAGACAACTGGTGTTGAGGGGGCCGTGACGGTCACGCGGTGAACCCTTGGCTCACTCCCCGGTAACGATCCGGTAGAGAAGCAGGTCGCGGACAAGCCTTCCGCCGCGATACACAATCACCTCACCCAACCGCTTCAGGGGAAGTCCAAATCGCTTGTTGAACGCCCGAGTGGCGCGGACACACTCGTAGAGTTCGCAAACGAACATGGACGGTCCCGCCCGCACCGCCTTCTCTGGACTCCACTGGTTGCGCTCGGGTTTTTCGATACTGTGGGGCCACGGCTGTTGGTGGAGATAGTAGGCGACCGCGCTGCTCAACTGATACTCGCGGGAGACGACATACTCCGGAAGTCCAAGGTTGTGTTCACGAAGAATCCTCTCGATCTGCTTGCGGGTTTCCTGCCACCCCAAGACCCTTGTGAAGCGATCCCCGGAGACTTCCATTGCGGTGCGTAGCACGACCTGCTCGTACTGATCCCGCTCGCTTTTGTCGAGTTGCCCTTCCAGCACCTTCCGGTAGGTCTGCGTGCCAAAATAAAGCCCGTCGTCAGCCTTGAGCTTCTCCAGCACAGATTCTGGGACTCCCTGCTCCTGAAGGTAGGGGTAGTTCTCCAAATCGTAGGGGATGATATCGTGAAAGGGGGCGTGGACGTGGATGAGAACTGCCGAGGCGACCAGTAGGTTGAAGAACAATCCCGCGGTGATGATCCACGCGGGACGCTTCAGCTTAAGGGAGTCTATGGCCCTTGCCGTGATCATCGCAAGACCCAAGTAGCTCAGGTTCGCCCAATGCGGATCAGCGATGCTGCCTTTCAGGCTGGCTAGCGTGAAGAATCCGAGGGGGGTAGCCCCCAGCACAAAAATGACTGCTTCCGGAGTGCGGCTATCGCGCAATCGCTCCCTCAGCTTCCAGCAGCTCAGGACTCCTGCGGGCAGTAGCACTGGTGAAAACAGGAGGATGTGCCCTACCGTGAAGAAAAGAGTATTGAGCCCAAACTCGGCTCCGGACGTGCCACGCCCCAACTGCCAACGAAAGGAGACCCAATCATGTTGCGCATTCCAAACCAGCACTGGAGCGAAGATTAGCAACGAAAGCAACCCCGCTGCATAGAGCCAAGGGTTGAGCAACCCACGGCGTTGATCCTTGTAAACAAGCAGGTGTACCCCAATGCCCAAGTAAAAGAGGATCATCACATACTTCGAGAGCGCCCCCAAACCTCCAGCAACTCCGATCAGCAACCACCAACGTGGGTTGCCGGATTTCTGGTAGCGCAGATAGCCGTAAAGCCCGATCAGCCAGCTCAGAACCAACCCCTGCGTGATGTGCAGGAAGATGCTACCCAGCGTGAAGTACGGAGTTCCACAGAGCAACAGGAGTGTCCACCACCCGCTTGTTCCTCCAAAGGCTTGCTGGGCCACCATGGCCGCGAGTGCGATGATGCTAAGATTGACCAACTGCGCTCCAAGCTCCAACGCCCACTCAGCAGAGCCAAACAGCAACGTGATCCCCCGGAAGATCACTGCGACCATCGGTGGATGCTCGTAGTATGACAGGTAGAGTGTCCGCGACCACTCCCAGTGGTCCACCATGTCCGGATGGGGGTTGATGCCTTGGTTCACTCCCCAGAACACGGTGAAGTGCGCTAGTAGCACTAGGGGAATGCGGAACCGCGCGAGCAAGGGCTGTCTTCAGGTCAGGTGAGGAAACAGGAGAGCGTCACGAGCTTGCCGCTCCGTTTTGTTTGGAGGACGGTCGCTCAGGCGGTGGGCTTTCCCGCCGTTCCCGTAGCAGTTGGGTCAGCAGGCGTCGGGTTTCCTGTAGGCGGTGGCTGAGCGTGTGGAGGATGATTCCGATGCCAAAGCTTCCAAAACCGAGCAGGATGCATCCGGTCGCCAGAATTGCGGTGGGCACCTTGTTGACATACTGGTCCTCCAAGTAGTCCCAAATCACCCAGCCTCCGGCGATGCCCCCGGCCAAAAAGAACGCTAGGGCAATTGTGCCAAAAAAGGTCAGTGGCTTGTACGCTTTGGCAATGCTGGCAATCTCGGAAAGCACCCGGAACCCGTCCCGAAAGGTGTGGAGTTTGGATTCCGAGCCGTCTGGGCGCTTGCGGTAGGGTGCTTCAATCTCCTCGATGCGGAAGCCGAAATCCAGCACGCGGATGGTCAGTTCGGTTTCCACCTCAAACCCGGACGAGAGCACAGGCACGCTCCGTACCAACTCGCGGGAAAAGGCCCGGTAGCCGGACATGATGTCCGTGAGTTGGCTCCGGAAGGTCCAGTTGACGAGAGCACGGACGAGATTGTTGCCGAAAACGTGGAGGGGCCGGAAGGAATCATCGGCGTATTCGTTGAGCCGGGTGGCCACCGTCATATCCGCTCGTCCTTCAAGGATGGGTTCGAGTAGCGCATGGGCGTGGTTTGTGGAGTAGGTGTTGTCACCGTCAACCATCACGTAGTAGTCCGCGTCCACCTCCCGGAACATCGCCTGCACGACGTTTCCCTTGCCCGGTCGCGGAACGGAAATCACCTCAGCCCCGGCCTCTGTGGCAACCTGCGCCGTGCGGTCGGTGCTATTGTTGTCAAAGACGTAGCAAACCGCATCCGGCAGGGCGTTGCGAAAATCGCGGACCACTGCGCCCACCGTCACCTCTTCATTGAGACACGGGATCAGTATGGCGATGCGTGGAGGCGTAACAGGGATGGACTTCAATAAAACCTTTGGGGTGAGGAATTCAACGATGCTGCTCCTTGAGCCGTGAAAGCTCAACCTCAATTTCGACATCCGTGGTCCGGGAGCGAGACGAGGAAAATGTAGAGTCCGAGTGCCGTGGACTTGCGGCGGCTTGCTTCCGGAGGCGGTTCAGTTCTGCCTCAATCTCACTCTTCCAATCTTGGGTGCTTTGCGAGTCCGGAGTTGGGGAAGATTCTTGGTTTGTGGTGTCCCATACATCCACCACATCCCGGAACACCCGCTTCGCCCAGTCCACTAGCAAATCAAGCGGATCTCGGAATTTCAGGTCGAACCGCCCCAGCAACTCTTGCAACTCATCGAGCAATTCATCCAACGCCTGCTCGGGTTCGGGTTCTGGGGGAGGTTGAGGGCGGGTTCGGGTGGATTGCTGCCATGCGTGATTCCGGGGGGATGCGCTTGTGCTTGTCCGGGATTTCTGGTGGTGTGATGCACGATTCGTTTGCTTCCAGTGGCTTTGGTCATAAACCGCTCGACGCTGCGGGTCGGAAAGCGTCTCATAGGCTTGAGTGAGTCGCACAAACTGCAACTGCCGCCTCCGATGTTCTTCTTCGGAACCTCCTTGATAAAGGTCAGGATGCGCGGTTTTCGCCGCTCTTCGGAACGCGCTCCGGATTTTCTCCGGGCTTGCGTCTGGAGCCACTTGCAACAACCGATAAGGATCGTCCATCCTGTCAGCTAAGGAGATTCATGGAGCGCATCGTTTACTTTGACCTTGAAACCAAGTATTCCGCCGATGAGGTCGGAGGCTGGAACCACATTGAAGACATGGGCATGTCCGTGGGCGTGGTTTGGGATTCCCACGATGAGCGTTTTCACGTTTACCTCGATCACCAAGTTCTGGATTTAGAGGAACACTGCCGACGCGCCGACCTTGTGGTGGGGTTCAACCATGTCAGCTTTGACTACCATGTTCTCGCCGGTGCCCGCTTTGCGGACCAGCAGCAGCGTTCCCAACTCCACACCGACCTCGCTGGACTCAACAACTTCGACATGCTCGTTGAACTCAAGAAACAGTTGGGGCACCGACTCAAACTTGAAGCCGTGGTCCGTCCGACACTCGGCACTGGGAAGTCTGCCGACGGACTCCAAGCCCTCGAATGGTACAAGCTGGGAGAGATCGACAAGATCATCGAGTATTGCAAGATGGATGTCCAAGTGACACGGGACCTCTACCTCCACGCGCTTGAGCATGGTAAGTTGCACTACGATTCCCGTAGCGGGATCAAAAGCATCGCAGTGGATTGGAGTCCTCAACCCCAGAAGGTCGAAGCCGAGCAGATGTCACTGTTCTGATTTCATTATGCCAACCCTGTGCTTCTAGTGCCATGCAAATCCTGAAACCATGACTTTCCCCACCTGCCTTGAACGACTCAAGCAACTCGCGGAAGCACGCTCCTCTCTGCTTTGTGTCGGTCTTGATCCCGATCCGGAACGGCTTCCGGAATCGGTTCCGAAATCAGTCGCAGGAATCGGGGATTTTCTTCGAGAAATCGTCGAGGCCACCCGCGAATACGCCATTGCCTTCAAACCCAACTTCGCATTTTTCGAGGCGCTTGGTCCGGAAGGGATGAGCCTGCTCCAAGCATTGATCAAGGAAATCCGGGCCCACACTCCCGTGATCGGGGACGCTAAACGTGGGGACGTTGGGCACACGGCAGAGCGCTACGCTCACGCGCTTTTCGAGATTTACGGTTGCGACGCCGTCACGGTGACACCGTATCAGGGCGAGGATGCCGTGCGGCCCTTTCTTGCACACCGAGATCGGTTAGTTTTTGTGTTGGGTTTGACCTCCAACCCCGGAGCCTCCGACTTTCAGCTTCCGAACTTGTTTCAAGACGTGGTCCGCAAGGTGCGGCAGTGGAACGACCACGGCAACGCCGGCTTGGTGGTCGGGGCGACTCGCTCCGAGCAAGTCCGGGAAATCCGGGAATTGTCTGGGCCGATGCCGTTTCTGGTGCCGGGAGTGGGAGCGCAGGGGGGAAGTTTGGAAGAAACCTTGCGGGATGCCGAGGATGGCTCGGGATTGCCTTGCTTGATCAACGCCTCCCGTAGCATTCTCTATGCCTCTTCCGGGACGCATTACGCAGCAGCAGCAGCACACGCAGCACAGGGCTTACAGGAGCAGGTCAGTCGAGCGAGAAACCGAGGGAGTGCGTCAGTGTAGCGAGCAGGCTGCGAGGACCGACGTCGTGGCTCGCCTGTAGCGGCACGCGGTAAAACACCTTCCCACCGAGCATGTACTCCAACGTTCCCAACCGTGAGCCTGCCACCACCGGGGCTTCCACCAGCGCGGGAATGCGCACCTGCATCGTCACCTGCTGCTGTTCCTGAGCGTTGAGCATCACCACTGCACGGGCAGCGGTTTGCAGTTTCAGACGTTCAACTTCGCCATTCAGCACCTGCACAGTTGGGCGCACGGTGATCCCGGTGGGGTTGAGTTGCACGGCCATGTATTCCTTGAAGCCCTTGTCCAGCAAACTGGTGGTGAGAAAACTGCGCCAGCGGTGGTTCGGAGTGCCGATCACAATCGAGAGCAGTCGCATCTTTTTGCGCTTCGCCGTAGCCACCAAGTTGAAGCCCGCCTTGGAGTAAAAGCCCGTCTTCATGCCGTCCATGCCCGGATAGTTCCGGATCAGGCGATGATTGGTGTTTGTCAGTTGGAAAGTGCCGTTGCGGAAAGTGTCGAGGCGTGTGGAGGACCACTTGAGGTACTGCGGATGCTTGAGCAACTCCAAGGCCAACAGGTAGAGATCGTAAGCGGTGGTCACGTCCGGTTGCTGCCCGCGACGGACCGGCAGGCCATGAGGCGAGTGGAAGCGGGTGCGCTGCATCCCCAATTCCCAAGCACGGCGGTTCATGCGCTTCATGAACTTGGCACGACTGCCGGAGACATGTTCGGCAACCGCCACTGCGGCATCGTTCGCAGAACTGATGACCATCGCCTTCATCAATTCCCGAAGCTCGAACACCTCACCCTCGCGCAGATAAACCTGACTGCCTCCGATCTTGCTGGCCGAGCGCGAAACCAGCACCTTTTCACGCAGTCGCCGCTTGCCGGAATCCACCTCCTCCAGCACAATCAGTGCGACCATCATCTTTACAAGCGAAGCTGGATAGATAAGCCGCTGGGGACGGTCGGTGTCCAGAATGCGCCCGGTTTGGGCATCGGCAAGCAGGAAGGCTTTGTAGTGCGAGGAATGCTTGCGGATCGGATCTTCAGTTCCAGACGCCACCGACCCGAAAGTCAGCAACGCCATACTTAGCACGGCCCCTTTAAAAATCAAATGCCGGATCAAGTCAGCTCTCCTTTGCTTTGCTTCACGACGGATTCCCTTCCTGTCGTTCCCGGACTCATCCGCTGGCGGATCAAGCCCAAGTTTGGGGTTGATAGTACTGCATCAGGTCCACATGCGGGCTACCCGGCTCCGGATGCCAGTCGTAAGGGTAATGCACCACCGGGGGCAGAGACATGAAAATCGACTCAATGCGCCCGTTGGAGCGCAATCCAAATAGGGTGCCACGATCATAGACCAAATTAAACTCAATGTAACGTCCACGTCTCACAAGCTGAAACTGACGGTCTGCCTCTGTAAACGGCTCGTGCTTGCGAGCCTGGAGCATCGGCAGGTAGGCGCTTAGAAACGCCTCGCCGACTGCTTGCACCAACGCAAAATTGGCGGGATCATTTCCATCGAGATCATCGAAGAAAATGCCGCCAATCCCGCGCATTTCCTGACGGTGCCGGATCGTGAAGTACTCATCACACCATGTCTTGTAGCCTTCATACGATCCGGGACGGACGCTCTCGCAGGTGTCCTTGAGGACTTGGTGGAATTTCCGAAAATCCTCCAAGTGCGGATAGTAGGGCGTGAGATCAATGCCTCCACCAAACCATGCGCGTCCAGCTTCCGTCTCAAAATAACGCACGTTCATGTGCGTGGTCGGCACCCGCGGCGACTGTGGGTGAATCACCAGCGAGAGTCCGCACACTGCAAACGGGGTGCGCTCCGTGCGGAGTTGCTTGGCCAATTCCTCAGACATCTCCCCGTGAATCCGAGAAATGTTCACACCGCCCTTCTCAATCGTCGCACCGCCTTCCAGTACTCGACTGCAACCTCCCCCACCTTCGGGGCGTTGCCAAGTGTCTTCCCGGAAACTCACGGAGTCTTCGGCTTCCAGTGCGGCACAGATGGTGTCCTGAAGCAGCTGGATGAAGACATCCATTGCCTCAAACTGTTGTGATGGGGTCACGTTTGTCCGTCTCGGGTGCAACAACTTCCGCCCCACTCAAGCAATTACTGTACCTTGCCCATTACGTTTGCGACTACAGCTAACCTCAAACTCACTACAGCCTTCCTTCTGATCCGGAGCTTTGCTATCATCATGGAAACCGTTCCCGATGCATGAAACTTGTGACCAGCCTTTCCTTCTCCACCTCCCGCTCCGAAACCCTTCCTGCCTACAAGGCTCCTTGGGTGCAGAGTCCGGGGTGGGATGGTTTCTGGCTCCACTCGGCGCTCTGGTTGGTGCCGTTGACGGTTCTGCTGGATCACACTGCGTGGTCCAGAATTTATCTGCTGGCACTTTTTGCGGTCTGGATCGCCCATCGGTTTGCCTCCGCATGGCTGGTGTTTGGCACCTCGGCCTACGCGCCGCTACGCAGCCGGGACGGGGTTCGCTTGAGGAACACCCTGCTGGGGGTTGTTGTTTTAGTGGGAGTTGGGATTTTTCTCTCAGGACACATCTTGCCCTTTAACCGAGGCGAGGCACTGCTGGGTTTGCTGCTACTCGATTTCGCCCTCAGCTTGCATCACTACGCCAAGCAGCACTACGGGCTGCTGCAACTTTACCGACGACCAACACACTCCGGAATTCAGGACTCCGGACACAGGGACCAACGCTTCTGTAACTTTGTGGTGGGCGCGGTCGCCTTTGCAGAAATCCTGCATGGCACCTCCTTCCTGCAAGACTCCGGGGTGCTGGGCTACGAATTCTTTACAGGAGTGGTGGATGGAGGAACCGCCGTGGGATGCTTAGCCGTTGTGGGTGGCACCTGCTGGGGGCTTTGGCGAAATCGCAACCGTAGCTTGCCGAATCGGCTTTATCTCGGAGGCTTGGGCTTGCTGGGAGTGTCGGCGTTTGTGGTGGATCCGATACTCTTTTTGATGGCGTGGACGATGCAGCACTGGCTGGCCAATCTTGGCTTGGTCGTGGCCATGTCCGCACGGGATGGAAAAACGCTTACAAACAACAGGACTCTCAACCGCCAAAGACTCGGATTCACGCTCGCAGGATTGGTGCTGATTTCTGTGATCCTCTCCCCCATTCTTGACGTCGAAGGGGCCGTCTCCGCACAAGACTCGCCGCTGGCGGTGCTGCCGGAGTTGGCGGCAGGGTTGGCCCACGAGCCGTGGCTGGGATTCGCCACCGTGTTGGCGCTCTCCAGTGGTTTTGCGCACTATTATCTGGATCGGGTGGCGTTTCGGATGCGAGACCCCCTCACGCGGAACTGCGTCCGCTCCCTCCTCAATTCGAAAAACGAACATGAGTGATCTCGAGGGCGCCCTTCAAAAAAACTGGCCCAGCGCGGTGCAGGGCGAAATCCCTCATCCAGAATGGGGACCGGTGCGCTATTGGACGGGTGAGCAGCACGGCCACATCGCGGTACGCTTCCGTTACACCAACCAGCCAGACATTGAAACCGACAAGGTGTTTTTTGTGGATTCCACCCCGGAGGGTTGGGTGCTGCGGCACGTCTCCTCGTTCACCACAACAGAGTCCGGAGGGCTCAAACTCGTCAAGAACCAATCATTCAAGGTGCTGGACGAATTGGAGGAAAAGTACCGGGATTTGCTGGAAATGTTTATGCAGGAACGGAAAGGCTGGGGACTGGCCTGATTGGGCTGCGATTCGCTCAGCCCGCACGGAGTTCATTCGCGGCGGTCTCCGACCTTCTCGTCGGGGCGGGTCACTTCGCTGATGCGAACCCCGTAGTTTTCATTCACGACCACGATCTCGCCGCGTGCCATCAGGCGCTCGGAGATCACCACGTCCATTGGCTCGCCCACGACCTTGGGGAACTCGATGACCGATCCTTTCTTGAGGCTCAGGATGTCCTTGAGGTTCATCTCGGTGCGCCCAATCTCCACGCTCATGAGCATGGGCACGTCCTCAACGAATTTGTGGTTGTGGTAAACCTCGTTCTCGCCGCCACCCACGAGGGATTGCAAATCTGCCATAATGCTTCCAAAAATCAGGTCAAAACTCTTCAGCTAGTGGTGCAGGTTGTGTGCCGAAGGCCACCCGCAAAAAACCCGCCGCCTTGGCGGTGTCCATAAGCTGCACCACCCGCCCGTGCGGCACGCGGCGGTCCACTTGCAGCACCAGCAAGTCCACGGATTCGGAGACCCGCAACGCTCGCAGGGCGTCCTCCAAGTGCCCGGGCTGCACAGGCAATCCATCGATCTGCATGGTTTCGTCCGCCCCGACCTGCACCAACACCGGAGTACGTTCCAAGGATTGCGACTGCCCGCTTTCAGGCAGGCGGAGCGTGAGTCCGGACTCGTCCGCGAGCCGCGAGGAGACCACGAAGAAGATGATGAGCAGAAAAAGGATGTCAATGAGGGGAGTCAGGACGATCCTCGGTCGGCGGGTTCTCGGCTCAAAGAGTCTCATCCACTCCGCTTCGTCGGCTGCTTTGCGCTGTTGCGCTGCAAACGATCATAGACGAATTGCACCTCCTCTTCAAGCCGTAGGCTGAGCGCGTCAAGCTTTCGTGTAAAAAGCGAGTGGGCCACGAGGGCCGGAATGCCGATTCCCAGCCCAAGGACGGTCGTGAGCAACGCTTCGGAAATCCCCCGGCTCAGCGCTTCGTTGCGTCCCGGACCCGCAAGTGCTAGATTCTGAAAAACCTCGATCATGCCAAGCGCGGTTCCGAGCAATCCAAAAAGCGGGGCGATGCCGGCGATCACTTCCAGAGTCGTCAGTCCGCGCTCCAGCGTGTGCCGCTCCCGCTGCGCCTGATCCCGCAACGCTTCCTGTAGATGCCCGGACGTGGTCGGCAGCAAGTCGAGCCCGTGCCACAAGATACGCCCCACCGGATGCGTGTTTTCTGGTGTAAGCTTTGAGGGCTGCCCCGGATTTTCCGCCACTTGCTGGCGCACAATCCGGAGTGCTTTGCCGGGCAGCAGCCGTCCGGAACGCAACGACCAGATGCGTTCGATAATGACTGAGAAGGTTAGCACCGAACAGATGCCGAGGGGGACCATCATCACTCCGCCCAAGCCAAACAGTCCAAGCAGGTCCGACCACCACGGGCCTTCCCAGAGGGGTGCCAGTTCGATCATCAGACGAGATGCTCCATGATGTACTCACGGCGGCTGGAGGTGTTCGGTCCCATGTAAAACTCCAGTAGCCCCCGGACTTCGTGCATGTGTTCCACGCCCACGGGAACCGCCCGCATGTCCTCGCCAATGAACTGCCCGAACTCCTTGGGGGAGATTTCTCCCAACCCCTTGAAGCGCGTCATTTCCAGAAAACGCCCGGATTTCAACGCGGCTTGCGCCTCCTGTTTTTCTTCCTCGTTATAGCAGTAGCGCGTCTCTTTTTGGTTCCGGACCCGGAAGAGCGGGGTTTCGAGGATGTGGATGTGTCCGCGCTGCACGAGTCCTTCGTAGTAGGTGAGGAAGAAGGTGAGCAGCAGGTTGCGGATGTGAAGGCCGTCCACATCGGCGTCGGTGGCGAGGATGACCCGGTTGTAGCGCAGTCCATCAATCGAGTCCTCAATGCCGAGCGCCTTCATGATGTTGTAGAGTTCCTGATTCTTGTAAAGCACATCCATGCCCTGCCCCCAAGTGTTGAGCGGCTTACCCTTGAGACAGAAGATCGCCTGCGTTTGCACGTCCCGGCTGCTGATCATGCTGCCCCCAGCGGAGGCCCCCTCGGTGAGGAAGACCATGCTCTCCTCTCCACGCTTGGACTTGTCGCCGAGGTGGACTTTACAATCCTTGAGGTTGGGAACAGTGAGTGCGGTTTTGCGGGCGTTCTCGCGGGCGGCTTTCTTGACCTTGCTCAACTCCTTGCGGATGCGCTCATTCGACTGCACCTTCTGGCGTAACGCCTCGGCGGTTTCCGGGTTTTTGTAGAGGAAATCCACCAGCGTGTCCCGCACCAGCGGCATCAACCACGAGCGCAAATCCGAGTTGCCCAGCTTGTTTTTGGTCTGTGATTCAAAGACTGGCTCCTTGATTTTCACAGCGACTGCGCCCACAAGACCGTCCCGCACGTCCGGCCCATCGAAACTGGTCTTGAAAAATTGGTTGACCCCCTTCAAAACCCCCTCCCGAAATGCGCTCAGGTGGCTGCCGCCGTCGTTGGTGTAGTGGCCGTTGACGTAGCTGAAATGCTCCTCGCCGTAGCGGTCGGTGTGGGTGAAGGAAAACTCCACATGCGTCACACTGGCGTGGATGGGCGGGTAGAGATTCTCCTCCTGCACCTCCTCCCTGAGCAAGTCGAGCAGTCCGTTCTCGGACTTGAAACGCTCGCCGTTGAGTATGAGCGTGAGGTTGCGGTTGAGGTAGGCGTAGTTCCAGAGCCTGCGGCGCACGACCGCAAGGTCATAGTCGTACTTTGGAAAAAGTTGTGGGTCCGGCACAAAGCGTACGGACGTTCCGGATTTCTCGGTCGAGGACTCCGGCTTGCCCGCATTGATCAACTCGCCCTTGCCAAAAAGTGCTCGCACAGATTTGCCTTCACGGATGGAGGCGATTTCAAATTCTTCTGAAAGCGCGTTGACCGCTTTCGTCCCCACCCCGTTGAGGCCGACGCTGAACTGGAAGACCTCGTCGTTGTATTTCGCCCCGGTGTTGATCACCGAAACGCAATCCACCAGCTTGCCCTGCGGAATGCCGCGTCCGTAATCCCGGACGAAGACTTCGCCGCCGTCAATGCGGATTTCGATGTGGCGTCCGTGCCCCATGATGAACTCATCGATCGAGTTGTCAATGACCTCCTTGAGGAGGATGTAGATGCCATCGTTGGGATGTGAGCCGTTGCCGAGTCGTCCGATGTACATGCCCGGACGGAGGCGGATGTGTTCGAGCGACGAAAGCGTGACGATCTTGCTCTCGTCATACACGACTTCCTGCGTGATTGCCATGACGTTCCCTGTCTGTCGGTCTCTGCGACTCCCGGTTCGTCCCTGAACCAAGAGTGGAGCGGATCATTTGATGATACGAGAAATAGGCGGATTTTTCAACGAGTTCGGAGTTGGGCTATTTGAGAGAGCATCCGAAAAAAATCATCAAAAAGGTTTCCACGAGCAAGCTGCTGGCAACCGCTTTTGGCAGGGATGGGGAGGGGGCCGTATTCACGCCAGGCGGGCGCTATGACAAATCGGCAGCAGTGCAGGCGCATTATGTTCAGGGAATGCGCAGTTTTGCTTTGGATGAGGTGGAGTCGGCAAAAACGCAAGTGGCCGTTGCTCTAACGGTACAGTCCGCCGCGCCCGCCACCAAAACGGAAGCCCAAGCGCGTGGCGGTACGCAACACAACACCCGCACGGCAATCTCCCCCCGGTTTGGAACGAGGATGCTTTGGAATTTGCTCATCTGGGGTCCGTGAATTTAGCCCAACTCAGATTTACTTATGAGAGGCGACGTACTCGCACAAGATCTCATCAAGGCGGACTTGCCATCCTCTTCCCAGAGATTTGAAATGCTTCACCACTTGGGGGCTGAGACGAACAGAAATCGGTATTTTCGATTGAGTTTGTTGAGGTGCTTGTACACGAGGCGGGATTTCAGGGTGCGCCTGAGAGACAGGTTGCATTCGTGCCAGCATTGCTTGAGACAGAGGGGGAGAATCGACCTCATCCCAGTCTGCTTGGGAGACGCGATCAGGTTTTGCTTTCATCAAACTCTCTTTCTCGTTTGTTCGCCTTACCGCTGACCACTGCGATTTTGGGGGCAAGTCCGGCCTCGGCAGTTGCTTTGCGGGTGGCGGCGGCACAGGCGTGCGGGTTCACGCCCCCGGCGTTGGAGATGAGCTTCACACCTTGACGGGCGATTTCCGGGAAGTTGGGCTTGAGCGTGGCGTCAAGGAAATCGGTCGCATAGCCAAGTTGCGGAGCTTGCGCCCGTGCCCTTGCCTGCAGCGACATGGTGATTTCGGCGAGGTAGTCGTACACGATGAAATCCAAATCCCCCGCCTGCAAAAGCTGTGGGGTCGCCAGTGACGATTCCCCCCAGAAGCCACTGGCTCCGCCGATTCGGATGATCTCGTTGCTCATGCCTTTCTTGTCCTTGCGTTTGTTCCGGTACGTGACACGCCTAACACCGTATCGGCTTGGCCCGGAAATGCCACGACTCATATTCCGCAAACAAGGTTGCCTCAGTGGGCTTGACACTCGCTGGCAATGCGCCTAAGCTAACAAAAGGTGTCGGAGCGTAGCGCAGTCTGGTAGCGCACACGCCTGGGGGGCGTGCGGTCGCTGGTTCAAATCCAGTCGCTCCGACCACCACTTTAGCTTGCCTCATCCACCCGCACACTCCAAGTCCCACTCCATGCAGCAAACGAACAACCTCAACGTCGTGGACATGTGCCCCCTGATGTCGCCGAGCAGACTCAAGGAGCGTTTGCCGATGAGCGAAGTGGCAAACGCGACGGTCCTTACCGGACGCCATCAAGTCCAGCGCGTCCTCGACCGCGAAGACCGACGGTTGCTGGTGGTGGTCGGCCCCTGTTCCATCCACGATCCCCGCATTGCCTTAGACTACGCCGCGCGGCTCAAGAATTTGTCCGATAAGGTCAAGGACACGCTGCTGTTGGTGATGCGGGTCTATTTTGAGAAGCCGCGTACCACGGTGGGCTGGAAGGGCTTGATTAACGATCCGGATTTGGACGGCACCCACAAGGTTGAAAAGGGACTCCGGATGGCCCGGCAAATTCTGGTGGAGGTCAACGAACTCGGCGTTCCCGCCGCCACAGAAACCCTAGACCCCATCTCTCCACAGTACCTCGCAGAACTGCTCTCTTGGAGCGCGATCGGCGCCCGCACGACAGAATCGCAAACGCACCGTGAGATGGCGAGTGGGCTTTCCATGCCCGTTGGTTTCAAGAACGGCACGGACGGCAACCTCGACACTGCGATCAATGCAATGCAAGCCGCGCTGGAGCCGCATCATTTTCTTGGCATTAACCTCGACGGGCAGACCTCCGTGATCCAAACGCGGGGCAATCGCTATGGCCACCTCGTCCTGCGCGGCGGCAAGCACGGTCCGAACTTCGATGCCCTTGCTGTCAAGAAAGCCGAGGACGGTTTGCAAAAAACTGGACTGCGCCAGGAGATCATGGTCGATTGCAACCACGCCAATTCCGGGAAAGACCCGGTGCGGCAGGAAATCGTGCTGCGTGACATCGTACGTCAAATCAAGGACGGCAACGAATCACTGATCGGCGTGATGATCGAAAGCAACCTCAAAGGCGGCAGCCAGAAGGTGGGTCCGGACATGGAATACGGTGTCTCGATCACTGACGCCTGCCTCGACTGGGAGAACACCCGCCGCATTCTGCTAGACGCGCATCAGGACTTGCAAACCGCTCTGAGTTAGCCGCTGCAAACGCAACCGCTTCAAAAACGAATTTTTTCCCAGACGCGCAACGGCTCCCGTGCCACCAAAGCCCGGACCACTTCCGGAAGCAAACGATGCTCGGTTTGATGGATACGCTCGGATAGGGTTTCCAGCGTGTCGTCAGCTTTGCGCCACACTTGCTCCTGTGCGATCACCGGACCGGAGTCTATCCCGGAATCAACAAAATGAACCGTGACTCCAGTTGCGGAAACTCCTGCCTTCCACGCCTGCTTGATGGCGTCCTTGCCCGGAAATTTCGGGAGCAGCGAGGGGTGCAGGTTGATGATGCGACCTTCCCAAGGCTTCAGCAGGGTGGGTCCAATGAGCCGCAGGTAGCCTGCCAGCACGATCAGGCCAATTCCGTTTTCGGTAAGCTGCTCGTGAATCGTCTGTTCATAATCCGCCTTGCCCGGAAAATCCTTGGAGTTAAACACGAAAATCGGCAGCTTGCGTTCCCGCACTTTTGAGACCACTGGAACTTCCGGTCGGTCGCAGACGACAAGGGCGAGTTCGGCTCCCGGAATACGTCCGTCCTGTATTGCATCGTGGAGGGCGAGCAGGTTGCTGCCGCGTCCGGAGGCAAACACGGCAAGGCGCAGGGTCATGCCCACTGGAATGGTTTGGCGGAGGCTTCGATTCCGCCGATCCGGAAGGCTTGCTCCCCGCTGCATCTGAGGATTTCCAGTGTGGTTTTCACGTCCGCCTCGGCAACACAAATGACAAAGCCCAGTCCTTGGTTGAAGACGGGATCAAGGTCTTCCGGAGCAAAGCCACCCACTTTTTGCAGGAAACTCAACACTGGCGGCAGCGGCCATGCGTTGCGTTGCAGCACTGCACCCAAACCGTCCGGAATCATGCGGGGAACATTCCCCGGCAAACCACCGCCCGTGATGTGCGCCATGCCATGCACCGCGACCGACTCCAGCAGTTTCAGGATCGGCTGGACGTAAATTCGTGTGGGCGCGAGCAGAGCGGTGCCGAGGTCCGTTTTTGTTCCCGGAAGCGGGGAGTCCAGCACAAGCTGATGGTCGGCGAGCAGCTTGCGGACTAGCGAAAAACCGTTCGAGTGGACACCGCTGGAGGCGATGCCAAGCAGGGCGTCACCAGAAGCGATCTTTTGCCCGTCAATGAGCCGTTCCCGGTCCACCGCGCCCACCGCGAATCCGGCCAAGTCGTATTCGCCGCCGGTGTACATTCCGGGCATCTCGGCGGTTTCTCCCCCAAGCAAGGCGCATCCGGCCTGCACACAGCCTGTGCTGATGCCAGCGACCACCGCCTCAAGCTGGGTGGGTGCAAGCTTTCCACAGGCAAAATAATCCAGAAAAAACAACGGTTCGGCTCCTTGCACCAAAATGTCGTTGACGCACATCGCCACGAGGTCAATGCCGATGGTGTCATGACGGCCCAACTCATGTGCGATCTTGAGTTTGGTGCCCACGCCATCTGTTCCGGAAACCAACACAGGCTGCTGAAAGCGTGCAAGATCGAGCTGGAACAGTCCTCCAAAGCCACCGATTCCACCCAAGACTTCCGGGCGCAGTGTTTTGTGAACGAGCGGCTTGAGCCGCGCCACGCTGTCATCGGCGGCGGCAAGGCTCACTCCGGCGGCACCGTAGGCATCACTCATGAAGTGGGAGTCGGATAATCACCGTTGAAGCAGGCGAGGCAGTGTCCGCGATTCGGTGAGGAATCGTTGCGTCCGGTGGCCTCCACCATGCCCTCGGCAGAGAGAAAGTAAAGTGAATCAGCACCGATTTTTTCTTGAATCGCAGACACCTCATACTCGGCGGCGATGAGTTCCTTGCGGCGGGCGGTGTCAATTCCGTAAAGGCAGGAATGCGTGATCGGCGGGGAGGTGATGCGCAGGTGGATTTCCTTGGCTCCTGCGTCCTTGAGCATACGCACAATGCGCCCGCTAGTGGTGCCGCGCACAATCGAATCATCCACCAACACGAGCCGCTTTCCGGTGATGGCGCTACGCACCGGACTGAGTTTCATGCGCACCCCCTGCTGTCGCAATTCCTGACTGGGCTGGATGAAGGTTCGCCCGACATAGCGGTTCTTCATCATCCCCAACTCGTAAGGCAGTCCGGACGCTTCTGCATAACCGATTGCCGAGGCGATTCCGGAATCAGGCACTCCAACCACGATATCCGCCTCGACGGGGGATTCCTCGAAAATCCTCCGCCCGAATGCCTTGCGGGCGGCATGGACACTGACCCCGTTGATCTCCGAATCCGGACGCGCGAAGTAAATATACTCGAAGGAGCAAATCGCCCGTGGATTCGGGGCCAGGCAAGCGGTCGCTTTCAGACCATCAGCGGAGATGGTCAACAACTCGCCGGGCTGGAGGTCACGCACGAACTCCGCCCCCACGATGTCCAAGGCGCAGGTTTCTGAAGCAACCACCCAACCCTCGCCCAGCTTGCCGAGCGAGAGGGGCCGGAATCCGCGAGAATCCTGCGCGGCGATCAGTCCGGACTCGGTCAGGAAAAGCAGCGCGAATGCGCCTTCGATCACGCGCAAAGCATCTTGAACTGCATTGAGAATGGGAGGTCCGGCACGGGCGATGAGGTGTGGGATCACCTCGGTGTCGGTGGTGGTCTGGAAAATCGAACCCTGCCGCTCCAGTTGCGTCCGGAGCCGCTGCGCGTTGACGAGATTGCCGTTGTGCGC
>LWDU01035229.1_pt1 | contig 23479 bp, 29 predicted proteins | sample 727161 | NCBI WGS metagenome assembly LWDU01 (sample SAMN04566230, study PRJNA314399) | hydrothermal vent metagenome | isolation source: deep sea hydrothermal plume seawater | place: Mexico: Gulf of California, Guaymas Basin | collected 2004-07-11
CCACCAGGAAAAACATTGAAGAACCAGAAGACAATGGAAGCATTCTGGCGCTTCCAGTTTTCCAAGGGCCTGGCATTTACACCAAGTATTCAATACCTGGTAGATCCAGCACTACATCCTACCAAAGACAAGGTCTGGATACTGGGGTTCCGTACTCGTCTGGCAATGTAAATAGCCGAACAGTCAAAAGCGAAATCTATGCGCGCCACTTAGTGTAGTTGGGCCAGGCCTGACTGGTTCCCCAATTATCCCATTTCGTATAGAGCACGGTTGTTAAACTACATCGTATTAACGCTTCAAATTCCTGCCCGCCTTGTGCACCTTTGGTGGCAGCAACAACCCGGGCTTTGGTTTCATCGTCTTGTTTGTGTTCACCGTGGCCACGAATATAAAACTCTTCGCCACCAGCCGTTGTCGGCATGGTATGAAGCGCAAACCATTGGTTGCGAACCAGGTCCCGATACTTCGGTGACAGGTTCACCACAAACAGCCAGAGTTCTCCATCACTGAGCACAGGGAATACCGGGTGGACCCGTGGCCCATTATCCGGCGCGACCGTTGCCAGAAAAGCAGAGGCGATTGTCGACCCCTGATACAGGAGCCGCCTGCCGCTATTCGCGAGTTCATGATCTGAGTCTTCGAGGTCCTTCCAACTTGTGTGTTTACCCATAGCATAATCTCCTGTTTACATCGGTACCCAATCCTTCGATAAATAAAGTAAACTACGCTCCTACCATATTCATCGGATCGAATATTTAATATGAAAGTTTTTACGACATTGCTCATTGTTGCAACTTTTTTCTTCGCCGGATGCGAATCTTCAAACCTTCAATCCCATAGCTATCAAAATCCCGGACTCGATGTCACGCAGATGAAGCGCTACGCCTGGGGTGAGAAGCCACTGGCCGTGCTTGGTGTGCTCACGGGTGGGACGTTTACTGGGTTGGAATTGCAGCTAAAGCAGGAGGTACGCGCTGTCATGAAAACGAAAGGTTACCAGTATGTCGAGAGTGCTGGCGATGCGGAATTTATTGTGACCTTGGTTGCAGGGGCTTCTGATCAGATGTCAACGTCCACGCACACAGTTCGCAGAAACGAACTCTACTATGGTGCGACGATTGTCTGGTCGCAAACCAACGAAACGCTGCAAGGGGGGGTGTCTGTCGTATTCAAGGATCTGTCCGACACCAATATCCTGTGGCAAGGTACAGCGACCCAGAGAATCAAACCCAGCTCAACACGAAATCAAAGCGGCCGAAACGTCTCAGAACTTGTCGCGGAGATCGCCAATTTTGTGCCTCACTCCAGGTACTAGCCAGATTCTCTAGTAGCTGAATCGATAGCGAAAACCGACAGAGATCTGTGAGTCACTAGGTGAGCCATCTGCCAAATGGCCCTGGTTGTATGCGGCTTCGACAAATACCATATCGTTGAAATCGCGTTCTCCAAAAGTAAACTGTATCCCCATGACAGTCTCTTTTATATCATACTCACCGGCGTAATTACTGCTGGCTGGCCTTAGACGATTGTGCCCTGCCACCAGTCGCCATTTACGACTTAAATCGTAGCGATAAAACACTTCCCAACCTTTGGTATCGAGGTACTGTCGTTGGTCATCGGTTTCGTGATTCCTGGTATCTGCCATCGTAACGCCAATGTAACTATCCTTCGTTCTGTAGTTGGCCGAAACAATTCTAGCATCTGCATCGCCGACCATGCCCTGGGCTCGCATCAGAGTCGTAACCTCTTCCGGCCTCGCAAGGTTGTAAGCGAAACCACCGGTGATTCCGCTCTTCCACCGGTAGACGCCGCTAAAACTGGTGTTCCAACCGAATCGGGTGTTCTCACTTATCTGGGGAATTTTCTGGTTTCGTTGAACTTGCAAGCCCCACTCCAGTTGTCGGCGTGCGCTACGCAGTTGAATCGCCTGATCAGCTCGCCCTGTCCCGCTCGGGCCACCATCAGTATGCGCATTGTAAACACCGGTAGCCTGCCCACCATAAACCAGAAAACGATCAGTTACGTTGGCGACATTGTAATAAACAGACCAGTTTTTACCGTAAGTGAGAGACAGGGAATCTGTTCCAACGGATCCATACAGAAGTCTTGATGTGGTCTCTAAACGAGTCTGCGAATTTTCCTTTTCATCCAGTAACTGCATTCCGAATTCACCATGAAAGTAGAACTCCATACCAGATTCATATTTGTGATAATACAGCGCACCGGCACGAGTGGTGCCATCGTTGAAAGGGTCCTGTTCGTTACTTGTATTATTCAAATGACCTCTCAGGCTAATATAGAGCTTTAGAGGGATCAGCTTTTTGTCGGCGGTTTTTGCTTTGACGACGTAGGGTGTCGGGGCATTTTCTTCTTCAATATTTTCGTCGTCCTTGATGACAATAACCACGGATTTATCCACTTTGCCCTGCTTTTCCAGAATTTCCTGCTTTAACGCCTCGACTTCCCCCCTGCCCCTTTCATCATTCGTGGGTTCAACAACCTTCTGGGACAGTTTCTTACAATCGTACAAGGCAAGTTCCAGTCCTCCCTTGACCTCAGAATTCAGTATTTCATCCGGGTCGCAGATCATCTCCTCCCCCTCTTCCGATTTCGTTGAAAAAGAATCCATTTTTTCCAGTTCTTCTTCATCAGCTTCTTGCAGCTTCTCCTTCTCCTTCTCCTTCTCCTTTTGAGCTTCCCTTTCTATCTGTGTTACCGCCTCGACCTTTTCGTCTTCTTGCTTTTTCTGGTCACCGGCGTAAGCGGGGCAGAACATCAGCGGTAACAGAGCCAGGCAACAGCTGGTGAACCGGTTCGATCGAACCGGCTTTGAAATTGAGTAGAACATTGCGTTGAATCACATGCAACAAGGGTGTTGAAGTATTATTACACAGACGGACCTGGTGCGGCGGGAATTCCAGCTTCCCGATCGGTCGATTCAGGTCCTGAGTAACGTTTCAACGCTTCGCTCAGAATCTCGAAGATCGTGTCAATGGTCTTATCATCAACATCGTGATTTTCTAAATAGGATACACATGAGATGTACAGGTCCGCGTATGTTCGGTCAGGGGTATTGCCTTTGTCAACAGGGACCAGAAAAGGTTTGGCTGTTTCCATGTCGGAACTCCTTCAATATAGTAAAAGCGGCCCGACAAAGATCGCTTTAACTTTTATTCCATCAGGTGACAGAACTAAACTGAATTTCATTGGCTGGCTGAAGATTCCTGCTTTGCCATCTCTTCATTTTGAATATGGTTATAGACCTCTTCCCTGTGAACAGCAACTTCTCTGGGCGCATCGATCCCTATTCTGATCTGGTTACGTTTTACATCCAATACGGCAACGGTAACATCATTACCAATCCGAGTTTTTCACCTGTTCGTCTCGTTAGTATTGGCATGGATCACTCCTTGGTTATCCAGAATATGTAGTCCCCAACCGGGACGTTGCACTCTTGTGGTTTGTTTTCAATAAATTTTCGTAATGGTGTGACACTGGCGAACAGCCTGGCGTGCTTTTCAGATCTCATCTGTTCAACATAGTCGTCGATTTCTTCGATCAAATAAGCTTTCGAGTTGGGTATACCTGGGCCGCTTGGGGTTTAACCACACGGTTGAGCCGGACCTTATACGCCAACAAACGCATGTAGTTTGACAGCGGTTGCATGCCTGTCAGAATGCCTAGCTTGTTGTAGGTTGCCATCGGTGTCACTAAGGTTATTTTCATAGTCTATCTCTGGTGTGATCTAGTATTGTCCCTGTTGTGCTGCCCATGACACAACAACAATGAGGGTAAAACAACAAGATGGAAAAACAAAGAACACAATGCTGCACCATGCCATTACTTTGGCGAAGAAATTCATGATTGCTCCTTTCGTGCTGCTTCAAGCCTGTCATTAAAATCTCTCTGGGCAATCACGCCGCGTCGAAATTCATCTTGTGGATTTAATTCGATGAAGCGTTTAAACACCTCTTCATAGACCCCAGGTTCTTGTTCCGGGTCTAAGCGGCTAAGTTCATTGTGGGTTAGGTTACTCAATGTCGGCTGGTTCATTATGCTGCCCCTGGCTAATACTTTACCGAAGAAATTCATGATTGCACCTTTCGTGCTGCTAGTCGGGCGTGTCTTGGGTGCGGATAGTATGCATTGTGTCTACGATTAGTCGAGAGAACACGAGCTATTCTGTCATTAGTTTCACACATGAATATGATGTGCATGGATGATATCTTACTGATACTCCGACCATCCAATAAAGCATGTAGTGTTGGTATATATCAGTAAATAACGTGCGGCCTGAGACATACTAACCGCTTCAAGCAGGGAATCGAACTCCCTGGGTCGCAGATCAGGCATGATTCCCGGGGTCGTTTTACCGACGTAGTAGGTGGGAACCCCTAGCTTGATTTTGGTAAACATGGGCTACTCCTTTAATCCAAACTTCATTAATCACACTAGTTAAGACAAGTCTGATTAAGAGATTTGAGTCTTTGGGAGCCAAAAACCGGTTCGAAATATTACTATTTTTGCAATGACCAGCGTGTGTGCCTTCCCGGCCAATATCCGGAAACGCAGGGATCAGCCAGCCTGACAAAGAACAGGCGGAGTAAGATCAGAAATCGTTAAGTGCTAATTCTGTATTCTCTCGGGGATTTATCTTCCCAACGTCTAAATGCACGGGAAAAGTTTGAGGCGTCACTGAATCCGAGGTTGTAGGCTATCTCCTTAACGGTGTAATGAGCCTGGTCCAGGAATTCAAGTGACAACTGATGCCGGGTCTCATCAACAATTACCTTGACAGAACTCTGCTGTTCCTCCAGACGACGCTGTAAAGTTCTTGGTGCCATCCCCAACTGATCGGCAATATCCTGCTTTGCCGGTTCCCCGTTAGCCAGTGATGCAGCCACCACCTGCCTGACCCGGGAAACTACGTCATTGGCGTCGAATCGTTCCACGTAGGTATTGATTACGCTTTCCATGGCGATGACGACCGCTGAGTTGGCACCATCCAACCGGCGATTTAAATCTGCTGAATTGTAAACGATCACGTTTTTCGAGTAGTTGTAATCCACCTGGCAACGAAAATATTTGTCGATGGGAGATGAGTCTTCGGGTTTTGGTCGGGTGAGCTTCACCTGCATAGGAACCAGGTCATCACCGAATGACTGACGACAAAGTTGCAGGCTAAAAACGATGACGCTCTCTGTGGTTTCGGGAATCGTCTCGATCATACTTGCAACGAGTTGCGACACACCCTGCGCACTCTCCAGACTCATCTCTATGTTCGTACTCAACATACGATGGTACCGAATGAGGCGTTCCAGAGCTTCACTCAATGTTCGGCTCGCAATCCATGCATAACCCATAGCATTCACCACTTCATACAACACACAGGGGTTGCCGGTTTCCTGTAACATTATTTGCCAAAAACGCCGATTCACGTAGATCGGAAAACGCGCATTGGCATCATAAATATGCGCAGGATCCATCCCGGAGCGCTGAAAAATATCATCGGCGTCATACCCTTCTACTGCCAGGTAGTTGTATGACGCCTGCGCGAGAGTGGCAAGACTTGATCGATGAAGTGTCATCCGTGCCGAAGCCTTCGTGTGTATACAACAAAGATGTAGGTCATCTTACCATCGATTATTTTCTAAAACCTTATTTTAGAAATCGGTGACTATTTCGCCGCAACCATACCTATGTTGTTAGCGATTTCATAAGGGATGAAAATTTTGACGCTAAAACCTCTGGGCGTCACCTTACCGATGCTGAACGTTTGATTCTTGCCATAGAGTTCCTGGCGCCGGTTTTCGGTGTTAGTCAACCCTAACCCTGTCCCTTTATTCCCCTTAAGTGGCTGGATTCCCGGGCCATCATCAATCACCTCGAGACTTAACTTGTCGTCCATCACTTTACCCCGAATGCACACGGTACCACCGGTTTCAGACTGGCTGATTGCGTATTTAATCGAATTTTCAACCAGGGGTTGAAGTAACAGACTCGGCACCTGGGCTGCCATGGCCTCGTCTGAAATATCAAACTTCACTTTCAGGCGTTCATCAAAGCGGACCTGTTCAATCGCCAGGTAGAGCTTCAATGCATCAACTTCCTGATCAAGTGACACCTTCTGTACGGGGTCGTTGTCCAGGGAATAACGCAGAAAGCTACTCAGGCGCGTAACCATCGCCTGTGCGAGGTCGTTATCCCTGGCCAGTATCAATGTCGATATCGCGTTAAGCGTGTTGAATAAAAAGTGTGGATTCAACTGATAGCGGAGCATTTTTAATTGTGCCGCCTGTGCCAGAGCGCTGATTTTCAGATTTTGCTGTCGTTCTTCCTGCAGCAACAAATAGTACTTAACGCCAATGTACAAACCACTCCATCCAGCCATCACCCAGAAGTGGGAACCGAGTAAGAAGTACTCGCGCCAGTCATGAAGTTCATATTTATCAGGATAGAAAATCGGAAACAGTGTCAATCGAGACGCTTTCCAGGCCGCCGCAGCGAGATAGGAGCCTAAAACAACGCCAACCAGGCGCTGTACAAACGTCATATCCCACATGGCCCGATAGAGCGCGCGCAAAACCAGTGTGATAAGGATACCGATAATACAAACAGTCGGCAGGTACACATAGTAGTACTCGGGTACCTTGTCCCAAAATGCGACGCCGAAATAAAAAGAAACGCCGTATCCGCCAAACCCGGCCAGCTGCAAGGCCCAGAACTGGTAATTCTTGTTATGTAGCGCAGTTTGGATGTCCATCAATCAATTGTAACCACATTTAGGGCACCTTGTATCTCGTCTCGTCGCAGCACGGCTTCCATCCATGGCGAAACAAGCAGCGAATACTCCTGTGAACGCTCTCACTGAATAGAACGGGGAGCAATTAGCAACAACCCGTTGAATTCATCTCGCCGTTGTTAGATAGTCGAGCCTCGACAACCAACAAGAACAAGGCAAATGGACAATCAAAGCATCGATGAAGACAAGTTAAAGCAGTTCTCCATGACGGTTTGGGGCTACAAACAGGGCGAAGTTGTTTCCCTGTTGATTCAGATTGGTGATCGTTTGGGTATATACCGGACGTTGGACGGCGCCGGTCCTGTCACTGCAAAAGAACTCGCTGAAAAAACTCAACTCCAGGAACGCTGGTTGCTGGAATGGCTGCGGGGCCAGGCAGCCGCCAGGATACTGGAATACGACGGTAATGATCACTTTGAACTTTCAGTCGAAGGTGCCGAAGTTCTCTCCAAGGAAGAGACGAGCCTGTCCTTCGCTGCCGGTGCATTTTCCGGGGGTTTTCCACCAGAGACTATCGACAAGCTGGTTGATGCTTTCAAGACAGGTATTGGTCTCTCATACGAGGAGCTTGGACCTAATGCTGCCCATCGAACTGAAAGAATGCTGGGTCCCTGGACGAAACAGGAATTCGTACCACGAATCATCCCTGCCCTCGACGGCGTACAAGCCAAATTACAGGCGGGTGCCGTTGCTGCAGACGTCGGTTGTGGCGGTGGCCTGGCCCTGGTGGCCATGGCGAGCGCGTTTCCCAACTCCGAATTTCACGGTTATGACCCCAGTGGTCATGCCATAGACCGGTGCAAAGCCAAGGTTGATGATCTGGGGCTCACTAATGTCAAATTATTTGTCGCGGGTGGTGAATCGCTTCCCGAGACCCCCACTTATGATTTCCTGGTTACATTTGATTGTATTCACGATATGACCCGGCCCGCTGAGGTCATCGCGTCGATCAGGAATTCGCTTAACGACGACGGTACCTGGTTAATCAAGGACATTCGAAGCCATCCTGAATTCAAGGATAATTTGCGCAATCCGTTTCTGGCAATGATGTACGGTTTTTCTGTCTCATCGTGTATGTCATCCGCCTTATCCGAACCCGATGGTGCCGGTCTGGGCACTCTCGGTTTCAACCCCGCGGTGGCCAGAACCATGGTGTCAGACGCCGGATTTACCGGATTTGTCGAACACGATTTCGATGACCCGAGTAATCTCTACTACGAGGTAAAACCGTAGGGTAGTTAGAGCAAAAGCTATCGGTTAGGGCCACGGTCCATCGGGTAAGGTTGCCATCGTTCAAGGTCGACCCTGGGCATCACTGTCGGGTTAACACAACTCATAGGCCATTTACCTTTCAACGCCAGCGACACTTCTTTGCCAGCTCGTCGACGGGTCTCGACCCGCATCCTGGTTGTTGCAGAGGCTGCGTGGGGGGTGAGCATCACGTTATCCATACCTAACAGTGGATTGTCAGATCGAGGTGGCTCCTGTTCCAGCACATCCAAACCAGCTGCGGCAATCTGACTATTTTGAAGGGCGCTGATGAGGGCTGCTTCATCAATGACCGGACCACGGCCGCAGTTAATGACTGCTGCGGTATCTTTCATCCTTGCAAACTGTTCGGTACTTAACATTCCCCTGGTTTCTTCGTTAAGACCGGGATGAACCGACAAATAATCAGACCTTTCTAACAGATCCGTATAGGTCACCGGCTCAACACCTTCACCGGTCAGTTTGAGTTCAGATACATAAGGGTCATAGGCGATGACATGCATACCGAAACCTTTCGCTCTTCTTGCAACAGCTCTGGCGACATTCCCAAACGAAATCAAACCCAGTGTCTGCCCCCATAGCCTGGGCACATGATTTAACACCGGCCTTCCGTTGTACCAGTCACCATCGGAAACCATCTTGTCCATCAATTTGACGCGACGAGCACACGCCAACAGCAGCATCAATGTATGATCTGCCACTTCCTCAATGAACACGTCCGGGACATTGGTGACAACAATGCCTGCTCTTGTGGCGGCATCAACATCCACCATATCAACACCAACACTGCCAACACCGATCACGACGCACTTTTCCAGGCCATCGATAATCTCCTGGTTCATATTGATTCCCCAGGAGGTGATCAGGGCATCGGCATCGTGAGCACCTGATAAGAAACTATCAACACTACTGCCGTCCACTTCGACAATTTCAGCAACTGAATCAAGGGATTCAAGTTCCAGGGCGTACCTTTCAGCGACCGGGACTTCTTTAGCGACCGGGGGTAATTGGACAACAACTTTCTTTTTGGTTGACATATCGGCTCATTAATTAGGAGTAAGGCCTAATACTGCCGCAGACTGCTGGCCAGATGCAACATGCGTTAAGAAAGGTGTTATTTGCCGGAAGCTTCGTTCTCGAACATTTCAGAAATGGCCCTGCGCCATTCGAGAAAATCTGTTCCTTCAGAATCCAAACGTCTGAAACCCACAAAGTGCTCCTCTGAATCTTCATCCTGAAGTTGCCAGACGACCTTCCCGACCACAAAGATTGGTTCTCGGCCCCGGGTATCGAGGCAAAGTCTCAGCACATACCCTTCAGGAATAGCCTTATCGAGCAAAACCTGTACACCTGTGTTGGAAAGATCCACAGACCTGCAGATTACAATACAACTTTCTACCTTGTCGCCAACAGAACCAGAACTGAGCTCGACAAAAACTGATGTATCCTTCTGATATCGCGGTGCCATTCTCTGTTCGATGATTGTGTTCAAACGAATTTACCTGCCAAATTTTTCCTGCTTTTGAGTCGTCTGATCGCATCCCGAAAGGAATCATCTTCAACACTTCCATTCCTGAAAAGTTCACACTTTGCCTCGACCATGAGGCCAACGAGTTCATCCCGAGTGAACTCACCGAGATTCATTCCTTCCCGGTTTACGAAAATCATGCTATTCGTCTTCGGATCATTAACCTGCAGCCTTGCCATAACTGTTCCGTCACAGGACTCAAGCTTTAGCAGGGCGCCGAAATAGAGCTGCGATACAATCTCTGTTGCCTGCCTTGTCTCATCAACGGAACGAGTGCCGGGCTCGCTCCTTTTTACGGCAGCAAACTTAGCGTCATCGGTTGTTGTCTTTCCGTTCGATGCCCGGGGAAGCCTGGACTTTTCAGCGCAAATCTCGTTGACCCGTTCAGGCTCGCAACAACCACCGGTTGATATTCGAAATATTCCAAATGAACACCGGACATTAGATCGACACATACCGATTCAATATCAGTAAGCACTGTTTCGGCCAGGTCGGGGTTGTGCTTCAGTGATACTAACGACTCTTTCAACTCCCCGGGTAGGTGTTCGATAGTTTTGTAGGTATCCTGAGAAAGCAATGCCCTGGGTTCCGGATCCGCGGAATCAGCGGAATCAGGAGTCGTCTGGTTAGTATCTCCGTCACCAGCAGAGGGAACTTCATCTTCAGCCTCGGGCTCATCCACTGGTTGCATTATTCCAATCAACGTTTCAGTCAGCTTCGTAGCTCTCTTCCAGCCATCACTTTCCAGACCCTGGCGAGTCAGCATCAACTGCAGAGATTCAAACCAATGCCCCTGAAGAAACTCAACAATTGCCCTGGGCAGAACCATATTTTCCATCTGTTCATTGAGCAATTGCCCTGCTAACATCCGGGAACGGGTCAACTTATACTGACCCGCTTCAGAATCGATCATGCGCTTTTCCAACTTGTCGATCTGGACTCTTTCAGACATTGTAAAATTCTCAATATCCGATAGCAGCAGCTCCAGCAAATTGTTACGCGCAGATAAGAGCGCAGTATCGCAGCTCAGGTTTGTTGTTATAATAGACAGCCCCAGGAGTGAATCCTCAAGCTTGTCTTCGAGCCGGGTTTTGGCCTTTCCCCTTACGTCGCTCCAACCGACCGACAGGTCAATCAGGCCCTGTAAGACTCGCAACGCAGCATGGTTGTGCGACAACGAATGAACCCCTTCGGTAATCCCAATTCGCACAATACTGACGGCAGCTCTCATTAATCGTTATGCGACGTCGTCTGGAAACTCAGCTTTCCTGACAAATTCTGAGCAACAAATATCCAGCAGTTCAACCAGCGACTGATATTGCGGGGATAGTGTTTTTTCGGGTTCTTGTTCGCCAAGGGCTTGGACTACGGAAAATCCATTGACACCATCGATTTCCAGCTTGCCAAGACACTTAAGAGTCTCACGAGTATCCATACAGAGAATATCCGGTACAGCTGATCCAGATCGTGGAAATCACGCAATGAGCGCAGAATTGAGTACTTCTAATTCCATTTTATAGTCGAGCCTACCAGCAACAAGGACCGAAAAAAGTCATCACTAATATTGAATTCGCAATGAAATTTGTCAAGCTGCTGGCCTATCCCCCCTGATATGTGGGACTGTGGCTGTGACGGGCGGTTTGTATTCTCAACCCGGGCTATCAGTCAGTTCAATGACGACGTTGGAACCGCTGTTCCGCTAATCCCGTTGCACCAACTCCAGATAGCCTGTAAAGACCACCAGCACCTGGCTCGTCACTGGTTCGATTTCCGGAATCACTGATTGAAGTCACATAAAGTTCATCCAGGTTTGGGCCGCCGAACATGACAGAACTGGGAAGCCTTACCGGCATGGAAATCCGTTCAAGTATCTTTCCATCGGGGCTGATACAACCCACCTCGCTGGAGCCTGTCAGCGCCGTCCAGATATTGCCGTCACTATCCACTGTCGCACCGTCAGAACCGGTATTGTGTTTTGCACCTTCGAAGAAGACACGCTTGTTACGCAGGGGTCCTGCGGGATCATAATCATACGCAAGCATACGTCGCCGACCATCGTTAAAATAGAACGTGCTTCCGTCAGGGCTGAAACAGGGCCCGTTGGCGACAATGACATCGGGTTCCAGTATTTCAAGCCTCAGATCGGCATTGAGTCGGTACAAGCAACCCAGGGCACGATCACGAATCCTGATGCCCATAGACCCCACCACAAAACTACCATGGCGATCAGTCTTGCCATCGTTGAACCGGGTTTCAGGCGATGCCGATTCCGGATCAATAATAGTTGTCAGCTCACTGATATCAAGGTCAAAGAAATGCAATCCGGTCTGCAACGCCACAATGGCCATATGGTCATCAACAATCGCCAGGCTGCCAATCATGCAGGGCAATTGCCGCTGTTCAACGCCGCCATTGGCAGACAACCAGTTGATTCTTCCCTTCAGGGAATCAACCCAATAAAGCCTGCCTGATTCAGCATCCCAGAGGGGACCTTCTCCCAGAGAATTCCTGATATCACCAACGCGCTCTATCTTTACCACAATGTGCTCATTTCTCGTTTCCTGGTACTCCGTCTACACTATATTGACGGCTTCTCGGCTCGCCTCGGCGGCCCCGCCCGAAGGGAGCTTACCAGATGACCCAATCCGGCGTTGCAAACCTCGCAAAGGACTCGGCCTCGGCGGCCCCGCCATTCACTTCGGCTCGCACCTTGTCTTGAATCATCTGGTAAGCTCTAAACCCGTCAATTTAATGTAGATGGAGTACTAGGGAACCTCTGATTAAGTAGATATTTTCGTCAGGGCAAGGAGGGGGTGAATGGAGAAAAGTTGTTGATATGCTGTACATGAACAACTTTTTGGAATTCAGCGCTGACGCCGACATGGCGGAAATAGTGATGCGGCATACCGACCTTAATCAGAGGTTCACTAGGTGTAAACCGGTAGATTATTAACTAACAGGCGCAACAAAAGGCACTTTCATGACAACGACACTAGATGTGGTACGTGAAATTTGTCTGGGGTTACCCGAAACGGAAGAAATCATTTCCCACGGATTCCCCCACTACAAGGTACGGGACAAGGGATTCGCGACCTACTCGTTAAACCACCATGGCGACGGGAAGGTCGCACTGCTCCTGAACGCCTCCCTCGAGACCCAACAAATGTTAGTTGAGTCTGCACCAAAGCACTTTTTCATACCGCCTTATATAGGCCCCCGCGGCTGGATAGGCGTCGAACTCAACCAGGGTCTGTCCTGGAACAGAATTTCCCAGTTAACAGTTGAGGCCTTCGTGCGCTCTGCGCCAGCTTCACTGTCAAAAAGCCTATCGGCAATCATCGTCAAGCCCCCCAGTGAGAAAATGAGTCCCGAAGACATCAACCCACTGGAGTCACCAAAGAACCAGGGCATACTGAAAAAACTCAGGAAAATATGTCTCGGTCTCCCGGAATCCACAGAAGCTGCACAATTTGGCCATCCCGCTTTTAAAGCAGGTAAGAAAACATTTGCCACTGTTTCAGACCACGACAAAAGAACGGAGTTGCAAATCTGGGTTGGCCCGGAGCAGCAGTTGTCACTCACGTCATTTGACAACCGGTTCAGAATTCCACCTTACGTAGGACACAACGGCTGGATAAACCTGGACTTGTCCGGCAAACAGAACTGGCCTCAGATCGAGGATCTGTTGCTGTTAAGCTACAAACACTTTGCGCTGAAACGGATGCTGAAAGAACTGCAGGACTATTAAACCGATAATCAAGTCGCGACCGTCAATGGGGATCTTAAAAATACCAGTCAATAAACCAACTATCAGGGTGAAGTAACCCACCGTATAGACACCGGAAAGGATAATCTGCGGCCTTTTATCAGCCATTAAACGGGCTGACTTTCGGTCCTTTACTTCGATGCCGTACTCCTCAACACCGAGACGCCGCATCTCAATTTCAAAATCGTTATCCAGGTTCCTGAGCGTTGCCAGTTGCTCTGGTGAGGCATCTTCAATATATGCCGTTATATCACCTTCGGTCGCCGTTTCATCACACGCCTGCAAACGGGCTATCGATGGCAGACGCGAGCTTCGGTGCGACACTGCTGATGATATCTTTCCACATTGTTTTCAACTATTGTTCAAAATGTAACTAAATAAGAGCAACACCGATGACGCCGGGTTCTACTGCTTTTAGCAGCGAATACCTCTTAGCCTCTCCATGCCAATTCCACTTGCTAAGATGCAACACGAACCTGGGGAAGCCATCTGTTGAGCACTTCGTTGACCCTACCCTCTGCCTTAAGTCTCTCCAGGACCAGATTAATTGCTATAAGGAGATCCTGGTCTTCTTTACGAACAGCCCACGCAATGGATTCACGGGTCAGGAATTTGTTAAGGCTTATCAGGTTGTCGTTGACGAACGATCTCCCTAACTGCCAACTTGTGGTGGAATCGTGAACAAACACCTGGATGTTGCCTTCCCGCAATGCCTGCAACCCTGATTCAACTCCAATGTACGGCAAAACGTTTGCTGTTCGGTAAGAACGGCGAACATACGCTTCTCCCGTTGTATCAATCTGGACACCAATCTTGAGACCATCTTTAGTCAAGGCATTAAGTTTACCCAGGCTTTGAGCATCTTCTAATCGAACGATAGCCATTTGCCCGATTTCCATATAGGGGTCGGTATAATTAACACGTTTCTGCCTTTCCCGGGTCACCGAAAGCCCGGACATCACTACATCGATTCTATTGGCAGTCAGCGCTGGGATTAATTCTGCAAAGGGTAAAGTTTCTATTTCGAGCGGTCGGCCCAGGGCTTCACTCACAAGACGGGCGAAATCAACTTCAACGCCTTGTATTTCTGCACTTATCAAGAATACCAGTGGCTCAAATTCGGTGAACATACCCACCCGCAATGGTTTCACCTGGGTATCTGCGAATGTGGGCAAACAGGCAAAGAGACTGAAGAGAATGCAGCACAGCAGAGATCTTATTCGCATCGGTGGAGCCCTTAAAAGCTATTTTTCGAGGTCAAATTCAATGTACAGCGCCTTGAGAGATCTTAATAGAAAATGAGGATGGTGGGTAAAATCATTCTTGCCTTCAACATAACGCAGGTCACTAACCCGATCAATTAAAACCCGGAACCCCCACCATAGCTCTCGCCTGGCAAGAGGTGCACCAAGACAATGATGAATGCCAGAGCCGAAAGCGAGATGTGTCGCCGGTTTATCCCGGTCAAGATTGAGTTCTTCCGGACACTCGAACTGACGCTCATCGCGATTTGCCGCGCCATATCTGACGGCCAGGATGCCATTTTCAGGAATAGTCACACCGGCCAACTCAACTTCCCTGGTCGCTCGTCTCAGCAGACATTGCACTGGTGATTCAAGCCGCACGACTTCCTCAACGAATGTCTTCAGATACTTATCCGGATCCGTTTTCAACCGATCCCAGGCTGACGGGTTATCGATTAACAGTTTCACGCCTGCCGACAACGCATTCGTGGTGGTTTCGCTGCCACCAACGAATGTATCCGCCATCATTTCCGCATGCAGTTCATTGTCGTTTAGCGTTCTGCCCCACTCGGGAATTTCTCGATTTACAAGTTCCGACAGCAGTGTGTTGTCAGGTGATTGCCTTAATCGATCAAAAATGGCTTGAAAATAATGCTGTGCTTCAATTTCTTTTTCGATCGTCTCGATCTCATCTTCCTGGCTGAGCATATTGCTGATGCGGCGAAAAAATGCATCGGTCCAGCTCTTGATCAACCAGAGATCATCCAGATCGGCACCCATCTGTTTTACAATCACCGTCAATGGCAATGGCACTGCAAACTGTTTAACCCATTCGCAGTGCCCCTGACCGACGAAATCCTCAAAAAGACGGTCGGCAGTGTCATGAACAAAATCATCCAGGGCATTTATTTTTGCAGGTCGAAAGGCCTCGTTAAACATGGTTCGCATCTGCTTGTGATTCGGATCATCCCGGCCAATCAGGGTTGCAGCAGGAACCCAGCCCTTCTTTTTATACAGGTCGATGATTTTCTGCTGGTGTTCAGAGGTACGCAATTCACCACCACCGGAGATAACCCGACCAGAAAAAGTTTTAGCATCTCTGAGTACATGACGGACATCCTCATAACGGCTGACGTGATACATGCCCGTCCGGGGATCATGATAGATGCGCTGCTCGTCTCTTAAATAGGTGTAGGCATCATAGGGACATTCCTGAATATCCTGGTCCAGAAAGTCGGGCTGTTTTTCAGTCATTGGGAAGACCTGAGGTAATGATCCGGCATTGGGTATACCCGTGGTAAGGGTTAAGTATAATAAAGGTACTATTCAACTATACCGCTTAGCACCGTTTTAGTGTTAATTTATGCGACTTTGAATCCTGGCAATCTAGGAGATAGCTGATGCCGTACAAACGAACCGTACAATCCCTGTTGATTACTATGCTGTGTGTGCTGCTTAGCGTTAATGTGGCCGCACAGAACTTAACGGAGGTTTATGTCAACTCAGATACGGATCTTTCGGACTTTTCAAAGGTAATCCTTCGGGAACTCGACATCAATGGTGCCCAGATTATCCCACCGGTATGGGTTCAAGGCGAAGATCGCAATCCGCACAAATGGAAGATCAGTAAAAAGAATGTTCGACTAATGCAGGAAGCTTTCCAGTCTGTTGTAAAAAGAGAATTAGGCGGTAGTGGCGGTTACCCTGTAGTGACAGACGAGTCGGATGGTGTCCTCGAAATTAAGGTCGGTTTACTTAGCCTTACACCTTATGCCCAGCGAGGCGAAAAAGTCATTACCAAAGGTTCAGGTGAAATTCGAATCCAGGTCACCCTGCGCAACGCCATGACCGGCGTGTTATTGGCTATCTATGAGGGCAACCAGCGGGTAGGAGACAAATACCAGGAAAATACGGACCTGTCATCACGCAAGGATGCCGAGGAACTCTTTGTTGTCTGGGGTCAGAAAATCAGACGAGTACTCGATGAAGCCCATACTATCAACTCCGAGTAGTTACTGATTCTAGTTGGGCGCAGATTAGGCGTTTCGATTACCCCTGGACAAAAGCGTCAATCCGCTGCAGCGTCCAGAAAGCGGCAATACCGCCTATGGTGTAGGGCATTAACCTCCAGCTACCTCCGGGCCATTTAACAGGCAACCGGGCATGTCCCGCCAGCAGCAACAAAACCACCCCAACAAACAGAATCTGTCCGGTCTCTACACCCACGTTGAACATCAACAGTGCCAGCGGTATCTCCTGCTGTGGCAAGCCAACCTCTGCCAGGGCGCCCGCGAAACCAAGGCCGTGGAATAGACCAAACGCCAGTGCCACAAGCCATGGATACTGTTCCGTCAAAGTCACGCGACCCTCACGACTGTGCACGATTTCGACGGCAAGGAAAAGGATACTCAGGGCAATGACCGCCTCGGTCGGCGCAGCTGGCATGTGCACAATCCCCAGTGTTGCCAATGCCAGACTAATGCTGTGCGCCACCGTAAAGGCGGTAATGGTTTTAAACAGCATCCACAGATTGGGAACAATCCACACCAGCGCAAGGACGAACAACAGATGATCGAAACCTTCAAGAATGTGGATGGTGCCAATCTTCCAGTAAGAACCTGCCACACCCCATTTGGTCGTCCGTTCAGGAACCGTATAAGTCGGTGTCGCCGAACGTAAAATCGCGGAATGTTCGGCGCCATCCACCAGATCAATCTGCAAAATTACATCCACCGGTATCGCCGTCAAGCCATCAATTTCTATCACACCGCCAATCAGGGATCCTGCCGCGGCGGTCCAGGTGGATTCCTCAATCACTGAGCCCTGAAAATTTCGCCTCGACACCGGACCCAGGCGTGAGAATTGTGGGGGAAATTTAGGCGCGATACCAAGAGGTTGTCCCGCTTGTAGCGGGACCTTCCACTTAACCGTATAAGAACCCGGTTGGAACTCCGTAACTTCCAGCAAAGCTGGACGAAATTCATCCGTAAACACTGCGAACGACGAAACCATGCAACAGAACAGAAAAGCTGCGACGCCGATCCTTCTCACCGGGACGAACCCCGCTGTGAAATCGTTGTGGAAACTTCGGCTTCCTCGACAACAACTTCATATCGGGATACCAGGCTGTCGATAAATCGCTGGCTAAGTTCGCTGGCCTTCTCACTCATCCACTCGTCCATGATTTGCGCCCTGACAAGGTCGAAAGCAGGTGGTTGTTGAACTATTACATCGTTGACCAAAACAAGGTGGGTACCGTAGCCAGACAATATGGGTCCGTGCCACTTGCCCGGTTCCAGCTTAACGATCTGGTCCACAAAACCCGAGCCGAACAGTTTACGCAGTGCCAGTTCAGACCGTTTTGCGTAATGGTTTCGCAGCATGAACCTGTCGCCAGACTCACTGTAATTCGAAGGTGCCAGGGTATTGAGCTGGTCAAGTGTGCTATGGGCATCGTCGAGGGTGGATTCCCCGCGTTTGTCCGGGTTAAAAAAGATATGTGTGACGGTGTACAGATCAGGCTCTTTGAAACGATCAGGGTTTGCCGCGTACCAGGCCTTGAGTTCTTCGTCTGGAGGTTCATTCGGCGTGCTCAATCCATTTGCCAGGAATTCCACCTTTTGAGCCAGCCGCCTCTCAATAACCCTGTCGCCGACATCCAGACCCATTGCCAGTGCTTCCCGGTACAGTATCTGTACGCGCACATGATCACGGATCACCCCGGCAAGTTCTCCTTCAGTTGGCGGCCGACTCCAAAGCCGCTTCCATTGGTCTGCCAACGCCTGGGTATCGGCGGCCGTGACAGTCACGATGCGCTCGTCGTCATCCTTCTGAACGCTTCCGAACAGTCCATAGAGGCCATAGATGCCAGCGCCTATCAGCAGGAAATGGATCAAAGGCTGACGAGCCAACTGCTTTAGTTTTTCAATCAAAACGACTTCCTAGGTGCGCAGGACTTGATCACCGGTAGCCTGCGGGTTATTTCTCCCTTCCTTGCCCTGACGAAATATCTACTTAGTCAGCGGTTCTCTAGTTGAGCTATTTTTTGAACTAATATCAAGTACAATTCTCAGCGCATCCACATTGTTCAACCGGAGAACCCATGCCCGCAGATTTTATCAATGCAACACTTGGCGGTTTGATGATCGGCACATCCGCAGCGCTGATGTTGTGGTTGCTCGGACGTATTACCGGCATTAGTGGGATTTTCTGGAATGCAATTTCTGACAGCCTGAATCATCAATTCAGCGGTACCGCCTGGCGATGGTTTTTTATTGCCGGACTGGTGGCCGGAACATTGCTGGCTCATCAGATTTTCGCCTTTCCTGTACCAGCTCCCAGGGATGCCGGACCAGTATTGACAATTCTGGGCGGTTTGCTGGTTGGTTTTGGCACCCGGTTTGGTAGTGGTTGCACCAGCGGGCACGGCATCTGTGGTATTGGTCGGCTCTCCAGCCGCTCGCTGGCGGCAACCTGTTGTTTTATGGCTTCTGGCATCGCGACCACATTTGTCGTCCGACACTTAATTTAAAGGATTTTTCAGATGAATCTGACGATTTCATTATTGCTTGGGACTTTGTTTGGCACAGGGCTTGCTATTTCCGGCATGACTGACGCGGCAAAGGTCCTGAACTTTCTTGACCTGACAGGTAACTGGGACGCATCCCTGGCCTTTGTAATGGGGGCCGGTTTGTGCATTACCGTTCCGTCATTCTATTTGATCCAAAGGCGGCAAAAACCGGTGTTGGTGGGCAGGTTTAACCTGCCCACCAACAATACAATTGATCTCAAACTCATGCTTGGTTCCGTCATATTTGGTGTCGGATGGGGTTTGTACGGATACTGCCCCGGGCCGGCCATTTCAGCATTAGTTTACTTCGATTGGGAAACGGCGTTGTTTGTGCTGTCTATGGCTGCCGGGATGTACATAGCCGGTAAAGTCAATGTTGGATTGACGCTAGTGCCAGTCGATTCCACTGAATAAGCCCCCCAGGAATATTCGCGACGGTTTCATAACCCGCCTGCATTAAAATCTCTGCTGCCATAGCCGAACGTTTACCGGATTGACAAACAGTGATCACTGGTTTGTCTTTTGGAATCTCTGCAAGGCGATCTCGCAGCTGATCGAGTGGAATAAGGCAGGCCTGCTCCAGATGCCCGTGTTCGCCACTGAACTCTTCCGGCGAGCGAACATCAAGCACGAACAGTTCCTCCATGTGGCGAGCTACCCAATCCGGTTGAATTTCAGGGATTCCTGCAAAGGTGACGGTAACAGGTCCCCATTTTTGTCTTTCCGGGACAACTTCGCTCTGCGGTTTTCCACATTTCAGGTTAGCCGGTACGGCGATTTCCAATTTGGCCGGATGAGCCAGACCCAGATTATCCATATAGCCCACGAAGTCTTCTTCCCGGGCATCTCCACCAATTCTGGGATTAAACAGACGTTCTTCCTTGATTGAAGAAACAGTGCGACCCTTGTAATCATGCCCTGGATAGACAGCGCAATCATCGGGCAGAGTAAATATTTGCTCTCGAATACTGTGCCACATTTCATGAACATTACCTGCCTGAAAATCCGTTCGACCCGCCCCCCTGATCATCAGGCAGTCACCTGTAAACACCATTTCTTTCTTGTTGGTAACGTAGGTAACGCAACCGACAGTATGTCCCGGAGTGGCTCGTACCTCTAAAGAACGATTGCCAAATGCCAGTACATCGCCATGATCAATACCCACGTCGACGCCTTCTGCGCTGTATCGCTTCGAAAGAACAATCTCTGCCCGCTGGGTTTCTTTCATCAACCATGCTGCAGTAACATGGTCTGCATGAACATGGGTATCGAGCACATATTTGATACTGAGATTCAGTTCCCGAATGAGGGCAGCATCCCTTTCATGCTGCTCGAATACCGGATCAATAATCAGGCCTTCCCGGGTATCTTCACAGGCAAGCAGGTAGGTGTAGGTCGAAGAGAGCGGATCAAATAACTGTCGAAAAATCATAACTTACACTGCCGATGGCTCAGGTACGCAGGATTATATCTACGATCCGTGTTAAGTCTATTTTTTATCAAATGTAATATGCAGATGATTCAAACCCCGAAGCAGGAAACTCGGATTATTTTCAGGCTCCGGTTTTGTCGGGTCGTTGGCAATATTTTCAATCCGCTGAAGGATCTGAGTGAATGCGGATACCATTTCCTGACGAGCCAGGGGTGCACCGACACAAGCATGTACACCGGCACCAAAGCCTAATTGGCGATTGGCATTAGTCCTGCACACATCCAGCATTCCCGCATCTTTAAACATGGATTGGTCGCGGTTACCGGCAGCATAACGCAACATGACAACAGATCCTTTTGCAAACGAAACGCCGCCTAGCTCAGTATCTTCCGTCGCAATTCGCATGAGCCCGGCAACAGGTGTTTCAAGACGCAAGATCTCCTCAACAAACGTTTTTATCTTCGATGGATCATCACGCAACAATTGTTGCTGCTCCGGGTTGTCGATCAGCAGTTTCAGACCTGCACCGAGCGCACTCGAAGTTGTCTCATGACCTGCCACCAGAAACTGATTCAGAATTGACAGAATTTCACCATCACGAAGCGGCCGCTCTCCCTCGTACATCGCCTCCACAAGCAGGGTGAGCATATCGTCTTTAGGCTCTTTACGACGCTGCTCACAAATACTCAAGAAGAGCAGCTGCAAATCGTGATTGAGCTGAACTCGTTCGAGTGCACGTTCTGGTGTCGGTTGTTGCATACTCAGCAATTCTGCAGCGGCCGTCGCCGCCTTGTAAAAAAACGTTGCCTCCTCGTCCGGCACGCCCATTTGATTACGAATAACTGTCACCGGTAGGGGTGTCGCAAAACTCGATATAAATTCTGTCTTGCCTTCATTAACAAACCCATCAATCAGATTCGAAACCAGGTCGTCGATATAAGGCACCAGCGTTTTCACCCGCGAACCTGCAAACAGCTTGTTAACAAGGGTTCTATGTTTGGCATGGTCTGGTGGGTCAACGGACAACAAGGTCTGTTCCAACGCGACATCAGTTTTCATAATCGCCTGTATCTGCTGGCTGATTTCATCATTCGCCTCGGTCAGGGCGGCGGGCGAAATGCCGGACGCAACTCTACTCGACCAGACTCTCGTGTTACGTAAAGTGTCGCGAATCAGGTTGTGGCCGGAAACGAGCGCCATTCCCATTCCTGGTAATTCATAAACGGGGGCTTCTTCCAGCAGACGTTCATAAAATTCATAAGGGCACTTCAATGTTTCCGGGTCAAACAGGTTGTAGTCTTCCAGCTTTTTCATTCTTTTTCTCCGTTACCACCATGATTGAACCGAATCGATTTTTTACCGGGGAATGATCAGGGGACTATCACCCGGCTTCATCTCTGCATGGGCACGCTTCCAGGAGGCAAACCCTTTTAGTATGTGTGGCGGATCCGCGTGCAGTTCGGTGAAACCACCGTTCACCGAACGAGTGTCAAAATAACACGCATTCACGTTGTCAGCATAAAGTTCACAGGCAAGTTCAAATCCCATCCCTATAAACTGTTGTTTCTCTTGTTCATAATCACTCACCAGGCAGCCTACATGGTGGAACCCCTGTTCCCCCTGCCTGAACATATCACGATAAATAGAGGGCTGATCATCATGTTGCTGTATGAATTGAATCATCATCTCCCCAAGATAACCAAATCCATAGGAAACATCAGCCTCAATGTCTGTACCTCGAAACATAAAGGTGTCTGTCTTGTGATGCGGCACCATCAGAAATGGCCCGGCACCATACAGGCTATGCCACTGATCAATGGATTGCTCAAGATCACTAACCACATAGGCTTGCTGAAAAAACGGGTAGATCATGGAATGGTCCTTTGCTTACCTGTATCACCACTCTCAGCAGCATCACACTCTATGCCTGCAGATTCAACCCGTGCTAAGCTGAAGTGGGACTCGTCCTGATTCCCGTCATAATATTCGCAGTACAAGAAAAGGGAGACAGCATGTCTGCTGACAACAGAAAATCGATACTTATCACCGGCGGCGGTGGTGGCATGGGGCTCGAAACCGGGCGTTACTTTGCTGCCAGAGGCTGGTTCGTTGGGTTGCTTGATACCAACGAGCCACTGCTGGCTGAAGCTGAACGTTCTTTAAAATCCCAGGATATTTTCACGCGACGGCTCGATGTGACAGACGAGGTTGATTTCACGGCGACCGTGAGCGAATTTTCCAGACATACAAATGGAACGCTGGACATTATGTATAACAACGCCGGTATTGCTCCCGGCGGCTGGTTTGACGATATGTCGATGGATACTATTCGCCAGATTATCGACATTAACGTGTACGGCGTGATCAACGGTATTCGCGCTGCACTGCCACTACTTAAGGCGACCGAAAATTCTCTCTGTATCAGCACATCCTCATCGGTTGCAACCTATGGCCATGGCTTTCGCGCCGTCTACTCTGCATCTAAATTTGCGGTCAAAGGACTCACCGAAGCGCTGTCACTCGAATTTGAAAGGTTTGGGATAAGAACTGCAGATGTGCTCCCCGGTTGCATTGATACACCCATGCTACGTCAGGCGACTGCAGCCAGGACGGGTAGACCATTCGATGAGTCCATGCTCGCGGGACTACCTAAAGCAGGTCCTTATCGCCTCATGCCCGCAGTCGCAATAGCGGAAGCAGTCTGGCAGGCTTACCAGAACAGCGATCAGATTCATTTTTACGTGCCGCAGGAAGTCGGCGACACCGACAAATTAAAAGCCAATGATATCACTGCCGCAAGAGAGGAAACCCGGGCTTTCCTTTTTGACCGGTAAAACCGCAGCGGGTGATCGTTGGCAAAAGGTCTGA
>LWDU01037480.1_pt1 | contig 23450 bp, 26 predicted proteins | sample 727161 | NCBI WGS metagenome assembly LWDU01 (sample SAMN04566230, study PRJNA314399) | hydrothermal vent metagenome | isolation source: deep sea hydrothermal plume seawater | place: Mexico: Gulf of California, Guaymas Basin | collected 2004-07-11
AAAGCGACGATGCTGGCGAGCCCTGCAAACAGAACGGTGCTGAAGATGCCATAGACCAGATAGGTCATCAGAAGCGGGCGCTTCTCATCGTCCGGCGCAGACAGCGCGGTGCGCACACCATGAATATAGACCGCAGAAAGAACGACGAAGAGGACAACCCCGGAAAACAGAGGATGGGCCGCAAGAATGCCGCCTACCGATGTCTCTTCGCTGACCCTGTCGATCAGGTAGAGCATGAAGGCCGCCGCCGAGACGATGAAGATTTCGCCGAACAAGCCGCTCATCCGCAGCCGCTTACCGCTCACGCCAAAGAAGATCGAATGGCGTCGCTTCCAGATGTCACCGGCGATCACATAGGCAAGACCGACGGACACGGTTGCCACCAACCAGGAAATCAGAATCAACACGGCAACAATCGCCCCCCAAAGATCCGGCCAGCTGCAACAGCCAGTCGCGCCACCACACGCGCTCTTCCTCGCCTCTAGCGAATATTCTCCAGGAGCAGCTCCAGCGCCTCGCGCGCGAACAGTTCCATATTGGTGACCCGGTCACTCAGCCCGGTTTCCAGCGTGCGGGAAATCTCAACACCATCGCCAACCAGCGCCGTGCAGGTATGCCCTGCCGCATCGCCATAGCCATTGCCGTCCGGGCCCGCCGCACCGGTCTCACAAAGCCCCCAATCGGCGCGTAGCCGCTCACGGATAGTGGTGGCGGCAAAGCGCGCATAAGGCTCACTGGAGGACCGCATGCCGCCGAGGTCTTCCTTCGACAAACCAACCAGCCCGCGAAACGCAGCCGGCGCATAGATCACACCGCCGCCCCGGAAATAGGCCGACGCGCCTGCCTGCGCGAGCAGCGCGGCAGATACGAGCCCGCCAGATGAAGACTCCCAGACGCCGACCGTCTGGCGACGCGCCTTGAGGATGGTGCCGATCTCCTCGGCAAGGGGAAGAAGCTCTCTCATGGTTTCTGCCTAACCCCGAAGACCGTGCACGTCACCAAAAAGCTGGCTTGACGGCGTGTCACCCACGGGTTACATGTCACCTGCAGGTTACAAGGAGCAATACGATGACCGCGACCGAAAGCGGCCGTATGGCGCCCTTCCTCGGCCTGATCGTCCTCATCATCCAGCAGGGCATTTTCTTCAGCTGGGACGATGGCGCGGTGGCCTGGTGGCAGATCATCATCTGGCTCTGCTTTGTCGGCTTCCTGTTCGCCCTCCTTATGACCAGCGGCGCACTCTTCGTGCCGCGCCGGATCCGAAAGCTCGCCAATGATGAGGTCACCCGCGCCAACCGTGACATCGCGATCAAGATCGGCTTCTTCGTCGCCCTCTTCTTCGGGGTGATGCTGGTCATCGTGTCCCCCTTCGACCCGATTGAGGGCCAGCGCGCCGGGCATATGCTGATCAGCACAAGCCTTGGCATCACGCTACTTGTCTTTGGCCTGGGCTGAAGGACTCGCCAACCGCATCAAGGAAGCACGCGAAGCCAAGGGGTGGACGCAGGCACAGCTGGCCGAGGAGATGGGTGTCAGCCGCAAGACTGTGAACACGGTGGAGAATGGCGTCTTCATCCCCTCGACCATCGTGTCGCTGAAATTCGCGCAGGCCCTCGGCGAAACGGTCGAGGCGCTCTTCTGGCTCGATTAGTCGACATGCCGCCACGGCAGGATTTGCTTTCCGCGCGCACCGGTCCGATTTCATCCCCTGTCGATTATTGAGGGAGGTGCCAATGCGCTATTTCGAGGACATGAAACCGGGAACGATCACGCATTCGCCGCGGTCCTATAAGGTCACGCGTGAAGAGGTCTTAGATTTCGCCTCCAAATACGACCCCCAGCCCTTCCACCTGGATGACGAAGCAGCCAAGCAGACTTTCTTCGGTCGCCTCTCGGCCTCCGGCTGGCACACCGCCGCCATGACGATGCGCCTCATGGTCGAGACCATGCAGCAGGGCGAACCGCAGGCCGGCCTCGGCTCCCCCGGCATTGATGAGCTGAAATGGATCAAGCCGGTCTATCCGGGCGATGAAATCCGCATTGAGATGGAAATGATCTCGAAGCGGCGCATGAGAAGCCGCCCCGATATGGGCCTCACCCGGTCAGAGAACCGCGTCTACAACCAGAATGATGAGCTGGTCATGCGCTTTATTGGCAATGGCCTCATCAAGGTCCGTAATCCCGAAGCGCCGATTGAAGACGAGACGGCCGCATGAGCCGCGCCGAAGACATCCGCGCGCAGCAGAAATCCCATTGGGATGGCGCAGGCGGGGAAACCTGGGTCGATGCCCAGTCCGTCATGGACGCCATGTTTGAAGGCATCGAAGCCCGTTTCGCGGCCAGCGCAGCGCAAAGCGGCGCCACCCGCATCCTCGACATTGGCTGTGGCACCGGCGCCGTCACACTCGCAGCCGCCAGGTCCGCCCCGTCCGCACGCCTCACTGGCATCGACATCTCAGGCCCGATGCTCGCCCTCTCCCGTAGCCGGGCCAGCGCCGCAGGCCTGGACGCCGATTTCATCAAGGCCGACGCCGAGACCTACGACTTCAGCGACAACAATTTCGACCTCATGATCTCCCGCTTCGGCGTCATGTTCTTTGCTGATCCGGTAAAAGCGTTCTCGAACCTCAGATCCGCCGCCATGGATGCAGCCAGCCTGCGCCTCTATGCTTGGCGCAGCCCTGCCGATAATCCGTTCATGAGCGCTGGGACACGCGCCGCTGCCCCGTTTCTCAATGAGATGCCAAAGCGCGAGAAGAACGCCCCAGGGCAGTTCGGCTTCGAAGACCGCGATTATGTCCACAGTATCCTGAAAGAAGCTGGATGGACCGGTATAGACATCACGCCGGAGGAGGTCCCCTGCACCTTTCCGGTCAGCGAGCTACCGCTTTTCCTCGACAGACTCGGTCCCGTCCCCCGGCTCCTCGAAATGAACCCACAGGCCGACAAGGATGCTGTCCGCGCTGCCGTGCGGGAGGCTTATGGTGCCTACATCGAAGGCGATGAGGTCCGCTACACCGCCGGATGCTGGTCTATCAGAGCCAAGGCACCCGCATAGCGGCACCCCCCCGGAACCTGCCCCTCAGGCGCGCATTCAGAAAGGGTCACCATTCTGGGCTAAAGGGGCGCGCACTATCTCTACACAGATCGCCATTATCGTATTTCTGGCCGCAACGGTGGTCGTCACGCTGGCCGGTATCCGGATCATTTCGACCGCAGACAGGCTTGCGGACCGCACAGGCCTTGGCGAAGCGGTCTTTGGCGGCGTCCTTCTGGGGGCGAGTACATCGCTCTCAGGCATCGTGACATCGCTGACGGCGGCCTCGGCGGGCCTTGCCTCGCTCGCTGTCTCCAACGCGGTAGGCGGCATCGCGGCGCAGACTGCCTTCCTGGTCATCGCTGATCTTATCTACAAGCGCGTCAACCTCGAGCATGCTGCCGCCGACGCCAACAATATGCTCATGGCGGCCATGCTGGTCTTGCTCATGAGCTTGCCTCTCGCGGCCAACTACGCCCCCGAATTCACCCTGTTCGGAGTCCACCCGGTCTCTCTCCTCCTCTTCGCGGTCTACTTCTTCGGCACGCGCGCGGCGGTTCAGCTGCGCGACCGGCCGATGTGGCGCCCCCGGCAGACTGACGAAACTCGCGAGGACGAGCCCGATGAGGAAGAGGCACAGATCCACAGCCTGCCAGTGATGATCGCGATCTTCGTCGGCCTCAGCCTCGTTCTCGCCGGCTGTGGCTTTGCCATCGCCCAGTCGGGCGCGGTCATCTCGTCCAATCTCGGCATATCACAGACCATTGTCGGCGCGCTGATGACGGCTGTCGCTACTTCCCTGCCAGAACTTGTCACCACGCTCGCGGCCGTCCGCAGGGGCGCGCTTCAGCTCGCCGTCGGCGGCATTATCGGCGGCAATACATTTGACGTCCTTTTCCTGTCGCTATCGGACATCGCCTATCGCGACGGCTCAATCTATCACGCCATGACGCAGGCTGACGGCCTGATGCTGATCGGCGCGACAGTGATCACCACCATCCTGCTGATGGGTCTCATCCTCCGAGAGCGCCGCGGCGTCGGTTTCGAAGGCCTCGGCATCCTCGTGACCTACTTCGGCCTGATGGCGCTGCAGGTGTCGATCAACTGATACGTGGTTCTGCATCGGCTGGCCGGCCCGGATCGAAGCGTTTCCGATAGCTGTAGGGGGCGACCCCTGCGATATCCCGGAATGCAGTCCGGAACGTTTCGACGGAGCCGAATCCGCACTGGTCGGCAATATCGCCAAGGCTGATCTCAGTTTTTTCCAGCAGGCGCATCGCGCGCAGAACCCGCTCCCGGCGAAGCCACTTTAGCGGCGTCGTGCCCGTGCCGTCGCGAAACCGCCTCAGAAAGGTCCGTCCACTCATGCCTGCAGCTTCTGCCATGTCGGAGATATCGATTGGCTCATGCAGATGCTCACGCGCCCAGTCGAGTACGACGCCAACCGATTGGGCTTCAATGTATTGAGACTGTCCGCCATCGCGGTGCGGCGGCGTCACGAGGCTACGTGCGACCTTGTTGGCAATTTCCCCGCCATAGTCGCCGCGGATGATATGGAGGCTACAGTCCACCGCCGCGCTTGATCCGGCTGAGCTAATCACGTCGCCATCATCTACGTATAGCACGTCGTCTATCAGCTCGATGTCGGGAAAGGCCTGCGCCAGCTGGTCGAAGTCGCGCCAGTGCGTTGTCGCACGCCGGCCCGACAGCACACCGGCATGCGCCAGAACGAACACGAACGCGCCCGTGCAGAAGGAGACGAGCCGCGCCCCCCTTTGGGCGGCTACTCTCACAGCCAGCAGCATGTCTTCGGGTGGCCGTTCATTTACGTCCCGCCAGGCCGGAATGATCAGCGTGTCGGCACCGGCAGCGGCTTCATATCCAAGGTCAGGCTTCATCGTCATGCCGCCAAGGCTGCGGATCTCTCCCTTCGGACCTGCGACGGCAAAGTCATACCAGTCCACCCCCAGAAACTCCGGGCGCGGCCAGCCAAAAATCTCGACAGCGATGCCGAATTCGAGCGGCCAGAGCCGGTCATAGGCCAGCACGACAACGCGGTGCGGCAGGCTGAAGCCTGACTTTTTCAAGCGCCCACCCCCGGCGACTGGCGGAAAAAATCAGGTTTGGCGAAAATCGACCACATCATGTCTTTATCGCCAATACCGCCAGCCCGTTCAACCCCTCATCTTCCCCTCATGACACGCAGCCACCTCAACAAGGAGTTAGATATGGGACAGATCGGCCTTGCCGCAGGCCTTGCAGCTTTGGTCGTGTTCGCAGCTTCAGCTGTGAACCGGGAAAGCGCAGACCCTCGGCCTGAAAGGATTGTAGACGGGGTGCAGGATCGGATGGCGCTCGCGCTCGTTCACCACGAACTCGGCAATCCGAACGAGGCCCGCGACGCGCTGGAAGCAGCACTTCGTCTGGACCCGGACTACGCGCCTGCCCTCATCCTGATGGAGGAATACCGCTACCGCGGCCCACAGGCGAAGTAGCTGGTCCGCCCGGTCAGGACGCACTCGTCTCGTGCTAGGGCCGTAGCAGCTCGTTGATGCCCACCTTGCTGCGCGTGCGCTCATCCACGGTCTTGATGATGACCGCGCAATAAAGGCCCGGCCCCTTGCCATCGGCGGCCGGCATGCTCCCTGGCACGATGACTGAATAAGGCGGCACTTCGCCCATCACGACTTCTCCGGTCGTGCGGTGCACGATCTTGGTCGACTGGCTAAGGAAGGTGCCCATGGCCAGCACAGAGCCTTCGCGCACGATGACGCCTTCGGCCACCTCGGCGCGCGCGCCAATGAAGCAATTGTCCTCAATGATGGTCGGGTTGGCCTGTAGCGGCTCAAGCACGCCGCCAATACCGGCGCCGCCGGAAAGGTGCACATTCTTGCCGATTTGCGCGCAGGAGCCGACGGTCGCCCAGGTGTCGACCATGGTGCCCTCGTCGACATAGGCGCCAATGTTCACGAATGACGGCATCAGCACGACGCCGGAGGCAATGTAGGAGCCACGTCGCGCCACAGCGTTCGGTACGGCGCGGAGGCCCGACGAGGCAAAATCATCGCTCGTCCAGCCATCGAACTTGCTTGGCACCTTGTCCCACCAGGTCGAGCCGTCAGGGCCGCCCTTGATCGGGCCGTTGGCATTGAGGCGGAAAGACAGGAGCACGGCTTTCTTCAGCCACTGATGCACGGCCCAGTCGCCATCTGCGCCCTTCTCGGCAACGCGCGCCTTGCCGCTGTCGAGCATGGCGAGCGCCTCTTCGACAGCATCGCGAACCTCGCCTTTCGTGTCGGTCGAGACACGGGCGCGGTCTTCCCAAGCCTGTTCAATCGCGGTTTCGAGGGCTGCAGTCATGGCGGTCTCCGTCCTGTTCTTATAGCCCGCGTCTTCAAGCGCGATTGAGCCGGATGGGCAAGACCTTCCGGTGTCGCGCTGTCAGTATGGTCGGCGGCGTCAGCTCTCCGCAGGCTCTAGCGGCTCCACCATGCGGAACGTATCGCGCAGATAGGTCACGAAAACCGGGCTCACGCCTTCAGCTTCCATATGCGCCACCGATACAGGCGTCTGCGGCGCCTTGTAGTCTGCGTCCGCTTTCACCCGCTTTGGCAAGTCATGGTGCAGGATGGCCGCCCGCCCGATCATCGCAAAGTCTAGACCTGCCTCCAGCACGCCGCGAATATCCGCGCCATCGCGGATCTTGCCCGCCCCGCCGAGCCGCGTGCCGTTACGCGGCAAGTCCACGAAATGCTCCAGTAGGCTCTTGCTGCGCAACGCCTCATCATCCGGCAGCTTCTTGTAGTCCCAGAAAGAGATATCGACATAGTCGAGCTTTCCGTCCGCCATCAGCTCACGCACGAAGTCGACATTTTCCGGCAGGCTGAGGCCGAACCGCTCTGGCGAGAGGCGGATGCCGACCTGAAAATCCGCCCCGCAGGTCGCGCGAATGCCATCCACAATCTCGCGCGTCAGGCGCGTGCGGTTCTCGACGCTGCCGCCATGATCATCGGTCCGCTGATTGGTCGATTCTGACATGAACTGGGCGAGGATATAGCCATGCGCACCGTGGATCTCGACACCATCAAAGCCTGCCGCTTCGGCACGTTTGGCCGCTGCAATGAAATCATTGCGGACGCCGTCCACCTCGGCACGTGACAGGGCACGCGATCCCGTCTCGGCATGGTCAGACGGGCCGACAGGCTCCGGCACGGACGTCTTGTCCGCCCGGATGCCGGCATGGTGAAGCTGCAGCGAGGACACAGCCCCCTTCGTCCGGATCGCATCGGCGAGCCGCGTCAGCCCCTCAATATGCTTGTCGTCCCAGCAGCCAAGCTGGCCCGGAAAGCCCTGCCCGGCGGCCTGCACATGCGCGGCCGCCGTCATCACCATGGCAAAGCCGCCATCGGCCCGCATGGTGAGCCAGTGAAACTCTTCATCGGACAGAACGCCATCGGCATGGCTCTGCTGGTTGGTGAGCGGCGCGAGCGCCAGCTGGTTCTTCCAGGCCGGACCACGGGTCAGGGTCAACGGGGCGAACATGTCTTCTACAGCCAAAGTGGGCCTCCTCTTCTTGCTGGACATACACCCTGCAGGCGCACGGGCCGTCCAGCACTGACTTCGCGTCAGCTTGCCAAAACCGCATTGTCAGGTGATTGCTCAGCGCATGAAACTCTACACCGTCCCCGTCGCGCCCAACCCAACCAAGGTCATGCTCTATCTTGCAGAGCGCGCGGAGGCGGGAAACGCGCTGCCTGTCGAACAGAAGATCGTAAACACGCTGAAGGGCCGCCAGCGAGAGGCTGAACACCTCGCCCGCAACCCGTTCGGCACGCTGCCGGTCCTCGAACTGGACGACGGATCATATCTGCGCGAGTCGCTCGCCATCGTCGATTATCTGGAAAGCAGGTATCCGGACGGTGCGCTCGCGCCATCAGACGCTGAAGCCCGCGCCAAGGCCCGCGACCTCGAACGCATTATTGAGCTCAAGATCGCCAATCCCCTCGCAATCTACGTCCATTACAAGAAATCCCCACTCGGTATGCCGCCCGACCCGGTACAGGCCGCCGCCATTGAGGAGAAGATACAGGCCCCGCTCGACTTCGTTGAAGAGACGCTCGGCGATGGCCGTGAGCTTCTGGCGGGCGACAGCGTCTCGACCGCAGACCTGACCCTCGCCTCACACCTGCAATTCGTCCGCTTCATCGGCGTCGACATCCTCGGGGAGCGCCCCCGCCTTCGCGCCTGGGACAACCGCTACCGCGCCCGCCCGGCCGCAAAAGCCGTCCTGCAATGCTGAAACCAGCCGCCTAGCTGTTCCACCAGGGCTTGTCCTTGAACGGCCTGATATCGACCTCGTGGCTCCAGGCAGAGCGATGCTGGTGCGCGATGTGCCAATAGGTCTCCGCCAGCTCGCCCGGAAGGATCAGCTCATCCTTGCCTTCGCTCTTGGCGGCTTTGAGCGCGGCAAACCGCTCTGGTCCAAGCAGCTTGCCTAGCGTGTCAGGCGCCTCGACCGGCCCATCGATCAGAATATGCGCGACATGGATGCCCTTGGGCGCAAACTCTGCGTTCAGCGTCTGGCACAGCATACGCCGTCCGCCCATCGCCGCGGCGTGCGAATGCTGACCCGAATTGCCGCGCACAGCCGCCGTCGCAGACGTCACCAGCAACGTGCCGGACCCGCGCCTCCCCATCTGCGGCAGCAGCGCCTGCGCCAGCCTGAAAAGCCCGAACGTCGCCATCCGCCAGCCAAGTTCGAACGTCTTCAGCGGCGTATCGCCAAGCGCCCTGTTGCCGATCTGCGCCCCGAGATTGAACAGCGCGACCTCCACCGGCCCGATGTCCCGCTCGACCCGGAACACGAGATCCTCGATCGCGCCCTCCTCGACCGCATTGAGCAACATGCCGGTCGCCTCACCGCCGCTGTCTCGAATACCTGCAACCAGCCGCGCCAGCCCCTCTTCGTCAGAGCGCCGGCAGAGCACGGCGTGATAGCCGCCCACATGCCCGCCAATACCCGCACCAGCCCCAAGGACCAGCATCACCGGTTTGCGTTTCGTCATCCTCAGCGCCTCCTCCGCGTCTTGCAGACAGACTAGCATCATCGCACATGGCCGCGAACAGGCTCGCAATCCGCTCTCGCCCTCCCTATCATCGCCCGATGGAAGACAGGGCCGCCCTCATCGAAGACACCCTCCAGCGCCTCGCCGATGCTGTCGGTGACCCACAGCCGTTAATATATGTCCGCCTCTTCGCGTTGCGCCCGGACTTTGAACCCATGTTCGAGATGGACGGGGACGGCGGCGTGCGCGCCTACATGCTCGAAACCTGCTTCGATTGTATTCTCGGACAGGCTGCAGGCAGCGAGGCGCCGCGCTTCCATCTCGAAGCCGCCCGCCTCCAGCACGATGGCTATGGCCTCACCTCCGACGATCTGGACCTCATCTTCGCTGCGATAAGAGATGTCTGCCGCGATGCGTTGGGCGAGGACTGGACCGAAAAAAGGGACGCCGCATGGGCGTCCCTTCTCGATGAACTTGCGGGACTGACCCGCGAAACCGCCGACTGACCAGGCTGTTTGCGCCAACCCAGTGCTATGAATACGCCGCAAGCGTCTGCGCGGAAACAGGCGCGGTCACACCCGCGGCAATCATGTCAATTAATGTTTCGACGACCAGTTCCAGCTGTCCGGTCGCCCCAAAATCCTGCGCCTCATAAGCGGCGAGCGCCGATATCGTCTGCTCGCTAGCGAGCTCGACCCTCGCCTCGGCGATCTTCTCTGGCAAATAGCGGATCGCTTCGCGAAGATAGTCGACTGTAGCCCGCCAGGCCGACATGAGATCGGACGGCGCCAGTTCGATGGCCAGCTTCCGCTCGCGGCTCGCCCGGCTCAGGAACTGAACATAGTGATTGCCCTCGCCGCGCGGACGAAGCTCTTCGGCCATCGGCCAGACCATGACTTCGACCAGCGCGCGCACATTTCCTGTCTGGCCAGCGGCCCTCACCCTATCCAGTGCGGCCTGACGGCGCGGATTGATGATGGACATCCGCATGGCCAACACAGCCTCGACCAGCTTGTCGCGTGAGCCGAAGTGATACTGGATGGCAGATGTGTTCTTCTGCCCGGCCGCCTCACTAATCTGGCGCAGGGACACGCCATGCAGGCCATAGTCCGCAAACATGCGCTCGGCCGCGATCAGTATCGCATCATGGCCGCCTCGTTTCTCTGTCACACTCTCCGGCATAGGGTCACTGGTCCCAGTCGATCAACAATTCCGCATCGCTTAGCACAGTTCGCCGGGAATGGATGAGCCGCTTGATGCGCCTGCCTTGCGCCATCCTGTCGACTGGCAGGCTGAGCCAATTCCTCGACCCTCCGTCCTCGTCAACCAGCAGTGAGACACCGCTTCTTCAGACCGTCACCAAGGCCTCTTCACCGAAAGCCGCTAATGCGGTCGCTTTCAAGAATAGCCCTCAACTGTCCAGCGAGCCGAACACGCACCCAAAATAGTTTGCATATTTAATTCACTTGCGTTAATTTGGCGCTGAAATAAACACCGCTCGCGTGAAACCGAGCACTGGGAGGACCGCCATGAATGAACCTGTCATCACCATTGCCGACGCTCTCTGGATTTACCTTGCGACCTTCGTTGTCCTGTTCGGCGAGATCATCACCGGCCAGCTGAAGGACTGCACGAAGCGCGATTTCGGTCTGACGCTTCTCTGCTTTCTGTCTAATTCGGCAATCACGCGCCCGCTCTTCGGGTTCGGCGCCGGCCTGCTGGCGGCATGGGTGCTGCCAGCCTATGCCGGAGCAGGCTCTGCCTTGCCGCTCTGGGCAGCTTTCCTTGTTGCCTTTGTCGCGAGCGAGTTCGTCTTCTACTGGGTCCACCGCTGGTCGCATGAAGGCCAGAAGAAGGGACACCGGCTCAACTGGCTCTGGAAGGTGCACCGCACGCATCATTCGGCGACGGAAATCAACGTCACCGTGGTGCAGCGCCAGAACATTTTCTGGGCGTTATTCACGCCGCATATCTGGTTGACGGCTCTCTTTGTCTATCTCGGCATGGAGGCGGGCGTCGCCCTGACCCTGATCGTCATGTATGTCTGGAACACGCTCACGCACATGCACTGGCGCATGGATGACAAGCTGATCAACACTCGCGTCGGCCGCGCCATCATGCACGTGGTCATCACGCCCAGCATGCACCATGCCCATCACGGCTATGGCAAGAATGGCAAGATGTACAAGAATTTCGGCCTCTGCCTCGCCGTCTTCGACTGGGCCTTCGGCACGCTCTACCTGCCAGAAGGCAAGCCATCGCGCTACGGCGTGCCCGGCGAGCAACCCCACTGGGCGGAAGAAGCCTTCTACCCGCTCAACCACCTCATGCCGAAAAAGAAAGCCGCGGCAGCCCCGGCAGAAGCGACCGCGCCATAATCGCAATATCGACCGCTCCCATTATCCGAACGAGAGCGGTCATTTGCCTTGCGCCTAGTCCGCCGACAGGCGCGCGATCAGCGCATCCAGCACCGTATCTTCAGCCCCCCGGGTTGCGGGCACCGGCAGCAACACATCCGGCGTCACAGGGTGAGAGCGCTCCTCGCCATTCGGACGGATAATGTGCGCCTTGGGATAGCCCACCCGGAAGCCTGAATTTGGCAGCGTGAAATGCTCCATCGCGCCATAGGTCGTCGCCATGTCGCGCGTCGGCTCGCCATAGATCGTGCCGAAACCATAGTCCTGGATCAGGGCCGCCGTAGACACCGCATTGGAGAAGCTGAGGCGGTTGACGAGGACATGAACCTCCCCTTCAAACCGCTCGCCGCTGCGTGGCTCCGCATAGGGAATGTCGACCGACACGAACTCACCCGGCTTCGCTGCCGCGAACAGCTCCGCGAAAGTAACAGACATGCCAGACGCTTCTGCACCGAGCGCATCGATCCGCGCCTGATTGGAGGCGGTTGTCTCAGGGCTGACCTTCACGCGAAAATCAGACGCAAACCGGAAGGGCTCATCGGCGAACCATGCCACGACCGGATCAGAAAACGAACTGTCCCCGCCCGGATTGTCCCTGAGATCAAGGATAAGGTCGCTCGCCCCCGCCTCGATGAACTCCTCAAACGCCCCATCGATAAACGCCAGATACGCCTGCAGCGCATCCGGATCATAAGCCTCTTCAGGAGTCTCGGCATTGATGTTGAAGAAGGGGCCAGGTCTCAGATACCCGACTGTCTCGCCGATCATTCGCGCTTCACGGCCAGCCAGTGAGAAGCCCTGCGCCTCCTCTGCGCTGTCATTCAGCCAGTCGTCGAATGCAACCGCATCGACGCGAAACTTGCGTGTCTCGCCAGCCCGCTCGATTTCGATATCGAACGCATCGCGCGCGCCATATTCCATCCAGACATAATAAGGTTCGGCCCCGCTCAACTGCGCATAGGCGAGTGAAGGCGTTTCCGCAGAGATGTTCCGCGTCAGGCGCGCCAGCCAGATTGGATTGGCTTCGCCTTCGAAAGCGCGGACCGTATCGCCGGGCAGCACACCGCTCCCTTCTGGGGCCGCCGCAATGCGCACTTCGCCATTCTCTATCTGGAATGTCAGCGGAAAAACCTCGCCATTACCCTCCCTGAAGGCCTGCCAGTCCGGATGCCGCATATCGATGCGCGTATGGCCGTGCCGGGCAAGGGCTGCGAACCGCTGCAGATCCTCATAAAGCTCCCCGGGCGAAACGGGTCCGTCATAGGAATTCCGCAGTTCGGTGTAGGCCTGATCGAATACCCGCTGCGGCGTCTCGGCAAAAAGGCCGGCATCTGCCGACTGCAGCCCCTCATAAAGCCGGCCCAGGTCTTCGACCGCTTCAGTGGCAGTGATCTTAGTTCCGGCGTCCGGTGTATCGGCCTCCACACATCCGGCCAGTCCGATAAGACCGGAGACGGCGAGCGTGATTGTCGTTCTGAGAAAGCTTGGCATGGTGTGTCCTTTACGTGCCTTGATCATGATGACGGCACACCAGCCGCCCCGCCGCCGAAATGACCATGACCACACCGTCCTTCTCAGGCCTATAAGTCCCTATGTCCGGACCGCGTGTCATCATTGGCGATTGGCAGGCAGTTCCTGCAACGAACCGTCTCATCGGGCCAGATGGCGAGGTGGAGGTCGAACCGCGCGTCATGGACCTCCTCATGCTGCTGGCCAGCAAGCCGGGCGAGGTCTTCTCCAAAACCGAGATTGCAGACGCGCTTTGGGGCGACGTCCACGTCAATGACGATGCTCTCGCTCGCAGCGTCTTCAAACTCCGCAAGGCGCTCGGTGATGACGCAAGGAATACGCGCTACATCGCGACCGTGCCAAAGCGCGGCTACCGGCTCATCGCTGAAGTTTCGCATTCGCCTGTTCCCGCCCACACAGCCGAGGGACCAGCTGCAAATCGTTTCGGCCGAGTCCACTGGGTCGGCCTCGCCGCCTGCCTAATTATTTTGGTGGCCGGTCTGGTCTTCTTCAGCTCAAACACGTCAACGCCCACCGAAGGCACATCGCCTGCAGCCAGCGACGAGCGCATCGCGCGGGCGGATGGCTTCTACAGCCAGTTCACCCGCATCGATAATGAAGCTGCGCTGCAACTCTATCAGTCCGTCCTTGATGAGGCGCCAGACAATGCCGCCGCCCTTGCCGGGCTCTCCAATGCGCTGACACAGCGTGTCATCCGCTATCAGGGCAAATCCGAGGGCGACGCAGATCGCACGACCCTGACGCAGGCCATCGAAAGCGGCTGGCTTCAATCAGATGAAGCAGTCGCCCGCCTCGACCGCGCCATCGCACTTGCGCGGCAAGCTACCGAAATCGATCCATCTCACGCCCGCGCCTGGCGCGCGCTTGGCCTCGCCTTGGCTGCAAGGCAGGATTTCGAGGCGGCCGAGCGCGCCTATGAACGCGCCCTCATCATCAATCCTGATGACTGGGGAACAATGATCAACCTGTCAGAACTCGCTGCACTGATGGGAGAGCCTGCCCGCTCGACGCCCTATCTTGAGCAGGCCTGGACGGCGATGGACCGCAGCTATCAGAGCGACCCCGTCGCCATCCGCCCCTGGCATAGCGAGGTCGGGCTCGCGATTGCCGAGGCGAAAGTCGCCAGCAGCCAGCCTCAGGACGCCGAGCTTTGGTATCGCCGCGTGCTCGCTCTCGACCCGCTCAACGCAGAAGCCGTGCGGGGCCTCACAGCCTTGCTCCGCCAATATGGCGACACCGAAGCCGCTAATGAGCTGTGCAGAGACCTCGCCCGAGCAACGGACGAGGCCTGTTAGCAGCCCTCCCAGGTCTCAAGCCGACCTTCCCATACGGTCACCTCGCCACCGTCATCCAGCCATGCGACTTCGGCGGCATGCGGGATGACCACACCGCTGACCTTTCGATAGTCTCGGAACTGGCCCCTCCACGGTGCCGTCTCGAACCCGCCCCTCACCGCGCGCGGGCGATCCGCCGCATAGGCCTCGGCGATATACCCCTCATCATCCAGCGAGAACCGGATCTCGCCAGCCACCTCGCCCAGCTTGGCACGCACGATGATTGCATCACCGCTTGCTTCCCATTCGAGATGAGGATTCTGCAGTACGGCACTGGGCGCCCAAGGCAGTTCGGCAAGATACCGCAGTAGCTCTCCACGGGTTGCGTCGGATGAGGAACTGACACGGGCCATCGGGACAAGCCTCAGCACGCTGACGCCAATCTGCCCTTCACCATCTCTCAGACAGTCGCGCACGTGAACGAGACCGAACGGGCCCGTACGCGCGCGCCAGTCAAACGCACACTCGCTCAGGGAAATTGTCTGCACCGCCTGGAAGGGCATCCAGCGCGAGGTCTCGTCCTGACGCATGCGCCCGGACTGCGAAAAGCTGACATGGTCCGTCCCCACCGCCTCACTCGCGCCAAGTCGGTTCGCAAGCTCGCGGACCGGTCCGGGAAGGTCCATCGCCAGACCCTAGGCCGAAACCGCTTCCAGCCGCTGCTTCGCCTTCGACGTCTCGAAGCCGTGATAGCCGCTCGCGGCGACCTGGTCGCAGATGATGCGGTAGACATCGACGCCTGCGACATAGGCCATGAAGGTGCGCGGCTTGCCCGGCACATTGGCGCCAATGTACCAGCTGTTTGCCTGCGGGAAGAGCGTCTGATTGGCCATCGCCTCATTATGCTCGGCCCACTCTTCTTCGGCGGCCTCTGTCGGCTCGATCGTCTCCAGACCGCGCTCCCGCATCCAGCCGATACAGTCGCTTACCCAGTCCACATGCTGCTCGATGGAGACCATCATGTTTGAAAGAACTGATGGGCTGGACGGCCCGGTAATCGTGAAGAGGTTCGGGAAACCGGCAATCGCAATGCCGAGATAGGTATGCGGCCCGTTCGCCCACTTGTCTCTGAGGGCCGCGCCACCCTTGCCGCGAATATCGACCTTTAGCAGAGCGCCGGTCATCGCATCAAAGCCGGTCGCAAAGACGATCACGTCAAAGTCTTCCTCGCCTGCGCTCGTCTTGATGCCTTTCGGCGTGACCTTCTCCATCGGCGTCTTGCGAAGGTCGACGAGGGTCACATTATCGCGGTTGAACGTCTCATAGAAATTGGTGTCGAGACATGGCCGCTTTGTACCAAACGGATAGGAATATGGCGTCAGCGTTTCGGCAATTTCAGGGTCCTTCACGCGCGCCTTGATCCGCTCGCGAATGAAGTCGGCGATGATCGCGTTGGACTCCTCGTCCGCCAGTGCATCAGCGAACTTGGTCGTCAGACCGGTGAGGCCCTGCGTCCAGCCTTCCTCGAGACGCCGCTGGCGCTCCTCAGGCGGGACCATGGCCGCAGGCTCCAGCGCGCGTTCCGGCTTCGGAATCCCCGCAAAATTATACTTCTGCTCCTCACGAAAGTCGCGGTAGCGGCCCTTCATGTCAGAGACTTCCTGATTGGTCAGCGGCCGGTTGCCCGCAGGCAGCGAATAGGCCGGCGTGCGCTGATAGACGGTCAGCTGGCTCGCCTGCTCTGCAATATGCGGGATGGCCTGGATGGCTGAAGAGCCGGTGCCGATGACGGCGACTTTCTTGCCGGTGAAGTCGACGCCCTCATGCGGCCAGCGCCCGGTGACATAGGTCGGCCCTTCAAAGCTGTCAGCGCCCTCGATATCGGGCTCCTTCGGCACAGACAGGCAGCCGGTCGCCATGATGAAATACTTGGCAGAGATCGCCTCGCCCGTATCGGTATAGATCGTCCAGCGCGAGGTATCCTCATCATAGATCGCACGCGTCACGCGCGTCTCAAAGGTGATGTCCTTCTTCAGGTCATAGCGTTTGGCCACATGCTCGGCATAGGACAGGATTTCCGGCTGCGTCGCATAGCGCTCGCTCCAGCTCCAGTCCTGCTCAAGTTCCGGGTCAAAGCCATAGGAATAGCCCAGGCTTTCAATGTCGCAGCGCGCGCCCGGATAACGGTTCCAGTACCAGGTCCCACCAACATCGTCGCCCGCCTCGATCACGCGCGTCTTCAGCCCCATCTCGCGCAGGCGCTTGAGCTGGTACATGCCGGCAAAGCCCGCGCCGACGACAACCGCATCAGCCTGTGAATAGCGGCCAAGATGCTGGTCGATCTGGTCGCCAACATAGTCGATGGCCTTTGCCTGCGCAGGCAGAAGGCCCGGCATGGCGAAGAAATTATGCATCTGCCGGTCGAACTGCTTGAAGGTGACCGGCACGCCCGCCTTGCGCAGCGCGTCGGCATAGGCCTCGCTCTCTTCGCGCAGGATGTCGTACTCGGCCGTCACCACGACCGCTGGCGGCAGGCCAGACAGATCCTTGGCGTGCAGCGGCGAGGCGTCGACATTCTTCCGGTCTGCCTCGTTCGGCGCATAATGGTCCCAGAACCACTTCATCATGGGCGTGTTAAGCAGCAACTGGTTGTCCATGTTCGCGTAAGACGGCCGCGTCATGTCGCAATCGGTCACCGGATAGACCAGCATCTGAAGCGCGATCTTCGGCGCGCCTGCCGCTTTGGCCTTCTGGCAGACGATTGCCGCGAGGTTGCCGCCCGCACTGTCACCGCCCACCATGATCGGCAGGTCAGCGCCGCCCAGCGTTTTCAGGTTCGCCGCCGTCCAGTTCAGCGCGTCCCAGGCATCATTTGCTGCGGTCGGATAGCGATGCTCCGGCGCCTTGCGATAGTCGACCAGCAGCACGGTGCAGGCCGTGCGCTCGGCCAGCTGGCGTCCGACACAGTCATACTGGTCGATGTTCGACAGGACCCAGCCGCCGCCATGATAGAAGACCATCACGCCCTTCGGCTTGTCGACCGGGCGATGGATGCGCGCGCGGATCTTCGCGCCGTCACTCGCAGGGATCTCGATGTCGCGCGTTTCGGCCATTTCCGGCCCGTCGGGATAGGCGCTGGCCATGCCCTCGCCGATCATCCGCGCTTCGTCCGGGCTCAGCTCATACATGGGTGGGCCGTCCGCCTGCGCGAACTGGGCCAGCAATGCAGTTGTCGCAATATCCAGTTTCATGGCCTGTCTCTCCCTTGTCTTTTGCCGCCATGGTCGCTTTTGGAACGCGTTATGGCAATCGTATACGCAAGGGAAAGCGGTGAGATTGGAGACCTCGAATGCGGCGGATTTCGAAGCGCCTGCCGGAACCGGATCGGCTTCAGCCGGGTTTTCTCAGGAAGACACACTCAAACCGAACGTGAAAGCGCACCCCATGATCAAGCTCGCCTTCGTCTTTCTCATCATCGCCCTGATCGCAGGCCTGCTGGGCCTCACAGGCATTGCCGGCGTCGCCGTCGATATCGCGATGTTCCTCTTTATCGCCGCCCTGGTGGTCTTCGCCGTCCTGCTCATCCTGGGCCTGACGGTGTTCAAGAAAGTGACCTGAAGAGGGATGTCAGACGCCCCGGACAGCTCCGGGGCGCACCACCTGCAAGACGCCTTGCAGGAAGCCCGTGAGGTCGTCGGTCAGATAGTCGACATGCGGGTGATCCACGTCATCCGCCCCCGCAGGCCGCGCCTCGACCGGCTCATGGCTCCAGTCCTTCTTTGAGTGGACGAGCACGGTGGCAAACCCCATCGCATGCGCGGGCTTCAGGTTGCGCTCCAGATCCTCAAAGAAGACCGCGCGCGCCGGGTCGACATCATGGTGGCGGCAGAAGGCGTCATAGGCAGATTGCGTCGGCTTCGGCGTGTAGTCGCTGTCCTCGATGCCGAACAGGCCATCGAAACTCGCGCCCAGCTTCATATACTCGGTCACGCGCTCTGCGTGGCGGCGCGAGCCATTGGTATAGACGAGCTTTCGGCCGGGCAGCGCCGCGATCACCTCACACAAATCCGGCAGGTGCGGCAGCGGCGAGAGGTTGATCTCATGCACATGCGCGAGGAAGTCTTCCGGCGACATGCCATGCATCGTCATCATGCCGCGCAGCGTCGTGCCATGCTCGGCATAGTACCGCTTCTGCAGCGCCCGCGCCTCATCCCGCTCCATGCGCAGGAAGCGCGCGACGAAGTCCGTCATCCGCTGGTCGATCTCGGCGAAGAGATCACACTCGGCTGGATAAAGCGTATTGTCGAGGTCGAACACCCAGGTGTCGCGCCCCGCCAGCGCCTCAAACTCACCTGCCAAAGCCATCAACCCGCCGCCTCGTCAAAGTCGCGCTCAAAGAACTCATAGGTGAGCTTTCCATCTGCCGCTGGCGCCGTGCCCTTGAAAGACACGGTGCGATAGGCCGACGCCTCGCAGTCCTCGCGCCCCGCAATCGCAAACCGCCCGCGCGACACGCAGAATAGGTCGCTCGCGCCTTTGAGGCGCCGCGTACCGTCCACAGTTTCCATCTCGGCGAAGACAAAATGCGGCGCGTTGAGCAGCGCATCATCGACCGCCCGCGCGCAGCCGCCAGACTCCAGCTGCCACCAGCCGCGGCTCTCCCAGCCTTCGCCCTTGCGCCGCGCAATCGCCGCCCAGATCCGCTCATGCGTGCGATTGCAGAGGGTGAGGCCAACCTCCCGCCCCTTCTCGCGCGCAATCTGCTCCAGCACGTCGACCAGCTCGGCATCGCTCGTCTCGGCGCTCAGCTCAGTCTCATTCAGGAATGTCCGGATCGCGGCGCGCGTATTGCGCCCGATATAGCCATCGATCCGCCCCTCATAGACGTCCGCCTCATTGAGCAGGCGCTGCACACCGGCCGCTGCCGCCGTCTCGAGGTCATAGTCTTCAAGCTCTTTGAAACTTGTTGTCCAGGCTGCAGCCTCCTCGATCAGGACCGGCCTGAACTTGCGGGACGACAGCCCCATGGACGCGCATTGCGGCGGGCTCTCGACAGAGAAGCTGCCCGTCGTATCGACGCAATAGGCATTGTCCCCGCCCCACACCTTGCGGCCACCGCGGTGCGCAGAGGATGACCGCCCGAACAGGTAATGCACGCCCGACTCCAGTGGTCCTTCCAGCGCAACCTCGCAGGCACCAGGCCGCAACCGCGTCCACCCCTCGACCGTCACGCCCTGGCCCTCAAACCGGCCGGTCGCCGCTTCGACCACATAGCTTGTCTGGTTACACAGCTGCCAGCCGCCGGGGCTCGGCGGAAGGCCGCTATCGCCCTGGCCCACCGCCGCGCCGGGCAGAGCCACGGCCAGCGCCGCGCCCGCGAAAAGCCCGCTTACAAACCGCCTAAAGGACAATCGTCCCGGCCCCATGTTCTGTGAAAAGCTCCATGAGAAGCGCATGTTTCGCACGTCCGTCCAGAATGACCGCCCCGCCGACGCCATTCTTTACGGCGGACGCGGCCGTTTCAAGCTTGGGTATCATACCGCCGGACGCGACCCCGTCGCGCACCAGCGCCGGCACATCATCGGCGCGCAGCTCCCGGATCAGTTCCTTCTTGCCGTCCAGCACGCCGGCCACATCGGTCAGCAGCAACAGGCGCGTCGCCTCCAGCGCGGAGGCAATCGCCCCGGCCGCCGTGTCGGCATTGACGTTATAGCGCTTGCCGTTCGCATCGACGCCCACAGGCGCGATCACCGGGATGAAGTCATGGTCGTAATTGGTGAGCAGTTTCAGCACCGCCACATCGACCGCCTCAGGCTCACCGACATAGCCAAGGTCGATCACCTGCTCGACATGGCTATCGGGGTCGCGAGAGGTGCGCGTCGCCCGCTTCACGCGCATCATGTCGGCGTCAGAACCAGAGAGGCCCACCGCCTTGCCGCCTGCCTTGTTGATCGCTCGCACGATGGATTTGTTGATCGGGCCGGACAGGACCATCTCGACCACTTCCATCGTCGCATCATCAGTGACCCGCAGGCCGTCGCGAAACTCCGACTTGATCGAGAGCCGGTCCAGCAGGCTCGCAATCTGCGGCCCCCCGCCATGCACGATGACCGGGTTCACGCCGAGATGCTTCAGCAGCACGACATCGCGCGCAANCCGCCATATTTGGTGACCACGGTCTGGCGGTCATAGCGCTGGATATAGGGCAGCGCCTCAGACAGGGTTTCAGCGGTGAACTGTGCGGGAATTTGGGGGGTATCGCTCATCCGGAGCGTCTAGCGGGATTTGGCGGGTGGGGGAAGGTGGGGATGAGGACCATGCCCGCGGACAAGTCTACACAGACGATTGATTTGATGAAGACGGTGACATCCAATGATCCGGAGAACTAGGCAACTCCATCAATTTTTCTGATTTTGAGAAGAAGAGTGCCTTGTCCTCATCACTCCAAGCTTCAGGCAGCCTTATCAAATGCTCGTGAGTAAAAAACAAAACGGCCATAAACAAGGTCTAAATTATTTGCGACAAATTTCCCGCTAAAAATAAGCTGCACAAAAACGCAATCATACAAATATAGGCCATTAATATTCGCATCTCTTAATACATCTGAATTTTGAAACGATACCTTCTGGAATACAGCGTTTTCAATTTGGAGATCCCGAACAGCGCCGCAAAATATTAAATGTCCACCATCCCGTATTCCGGTAAATCTAACTCCGGATACAAGATTATTGAATACCATTTTACGTATAACGCATCTGTCAAATATAACATTTTTTACTTCGTCATCAACAACTAGATTGCTAATGTATGCTCCCGAAAGGTCTATTTGATGCTCACCATTCGCAAATCCGTTCAAGATTGCTTTTAGAGCTGCAGATATTGATTCATCTGCATTTGCAGGAGCATCAACAACATTTGCCTCAATTATGACTGGTATCGACTGATGCCTTACGAACGCAGCTAGCGTATCTGCGATTTGATTTTTTAAGTCACCAGTTGCCGTTCGAGCCAGATGAGTCAGCGAGTGTATTGCTCCCAGTCTTTGATGCTCGTTTTCAGAACCGAGCAGTTCTGCCGCTTTGGTAAAAGTATCCGCCTCTAATCGATGTCTATCGTTTATCTCGAGCTTTCTAGAGATACCCTCTTGACGCTCCATCGTGGCACTCCGACGAACGGCGTTTCCTAAAGTCAGTGCACCAACCACCGTTGCCGCAAGCCCACCAACCGAAAGAAATATGTTTCTCGCACCTTCGGCCTCATTCACTCGCCTATTGTCTACGAATTCAAACCAAGTGCTTTCCGAGAAAATATCCACCTTGAGGATAAATAATAATCCAGCGAGCATCGCAAACGCGAGACCGCAACCGAGTAATGGCCAGTAAAAATATGCACTTGTATTCTGGTGCCGATTCTTTTGCTTCGAGCCACGAAACACGTCCTTAAGGAACAGGACTAGCGAAGCTCCAGAGGCAGCCCCAATGATGATACCGAGCGCAAGCGGTTGCCACATAAGATTTCCTTAGCTGGTAACTCAGTTCAGCCTGAATTCAGATTTTGTTCAACGCGGCAACTTCGATAGTTTCAAAATTCGGCCACCCGCATCATTCGCCTCTTCCAGAATTATTGTGGCAGACTTTTTTTATGCCTGCATTTCCGGGCTGCTTCACACCGGTTTAGTTAGCGTTAGTATCACTTTTTTTACCGCGAGCGCTTGGCTCATGTTAGGTTGGAGGGAGACTACCAGAAGAAGATAAACTTGGAGAGTACTATGGGACGCGCAAAGCACGAAATGCAGGAACATCTTGAAAGACTTGAGCTCATGAAATCCGCACTCGTTGATTGTGATTATCTTGGTTTTTGTGAGCGCCACGAGAATATATACGGCGGAGACTCTAACGAGATCGAACCAGAAGAAGTGAGCGAGGTTCGACAAAATGAACGGATGGTTCAATTTTCCGACCTTAACGATGCAGATTTCAAATCTTTAGCGGACCAAGCACTTAGCGATGCGGGTAAACGAGGCTGCAAGCTAAATCCACCGCCACCAATTCCACCCTCGCGCGTTTCTGCTCTCCTGACACCGTACCCTCAAAGAGAGCCCCCATGCGCAAACGTTATATTGCCCTGCCCCTTCTCGCCCTGATCCCGCTGGCGGCGGCCTGCGTCCTGGCCCAGCCAGACAATCGCACCGCCAAGGGCAAACCTGCCACCGTGGCCGAGGTTGACCTCACCCGCTATGCCGGCACCTGGTATGAGATTGCCCGCTATCCCAACAGTTTCGAGAAGAATTGCATCAACACCACCGCGACCTATGGCCTAAATGATGACGGCACGGTCTCCGTTGTGAATGAGTGCACCAACAGCGAAACCGGAGAGACAAAGCGCGCCGAGGGCACGGCCCGCAAGTTCGCGCCCGACTGGGTGCCCTTCGCCTGGGGCGACTACTGGATCCTCGCGCTGGAAGCCGACTATTCCGCCGCCCTCGTCGGCTCCCCAGACGGCAAATATCTCTGGATCCTCGCCCGCGAGGAAGCGCCTAAGCAGGCCGTCATCGACCGCATGCTGAACGCCGCCCGCGAAAAAGGCTTTGCGACAGAGCCGCTGGTGTTCAGGCAATAAGCTTAGGACCGCTCATCCCGGACTTGATCCGGGATCTCGTGCAGCAAGCTCAACCCTCAAGGCACGCGCCTCCCCTCTCCCGATCGCGGGAGAGGGATTGAGGGTGAGGGCGCCGAGCTCAGCAAGTGGTGCGAACGGCCCGCCACGCCGAGCNCTCATCCCCGGCCCTTCTCCCGCATTCGGGAGAAGGGAGAAGAAACCTTCAGGCCGAATGGCAGACCCTGCCATTCGGCCATAGCCAGCCTCTTTCGATCTGCTTTTCCGGGTCAAGGGCTTCATAGCCGGTCGCGTTAGAGATCAATCGATCCAGTGGATCGATTGAAGGTGGAGAAGGCCACGGCAGTGGCAATCGTCCGGAGGATTACACCCTTGACCCGGAAAAGCAGATGACACGCGCCCCCCACTCAACAAGCGCACCCCCCCATAGCTAGGCCACTCAATCCCCCCAACCTTGCCAACCGGGCCATCCCCGCGCATCCTCCCTTCCAACCAACAGGGGGACACGCAT
>LWDU01035019.1_pt1 | contig 23445 bp, 24 predicted proteins | sample 727161 | NCBI WGS metagenome assembly LWDU01 (sample SAMN04566230, study PRJNA314399) | hydrothermal vent metagenome | isolation source: deep sea hydrothermal plume seawater | place: Mexico: Gulf of California, Guaymas Basin | collected 2004-07-11
TGGAGTGTGCCGTTCTATTTTGGCGGGACCTCCTTGTTGATTATTGTCGTGGTCATGATGGATCTCATGTCACAAGTCCAGTCGTATCTAATGTCGCGTCAGTACGAAAGTTTGATGCGAAAAACCTCGTTGGTCGGTGGTGGGTTAGGCGCGATTCGATGATGAACGAGACAGAAGGGAAAACAAAGTGGAGAGGGTGTTATGAAAGTACGTGCTTCAGTTAAGAAAATCTGTCGTCACTGCAAGGTCGTTCGGCGCAAAGGCGTCCTACGGGTCATTTGCAGTGATCCCCGACATAAGCAGCGCCAGGGATAATGAGTTTAGAAACTGCAAATAATGATCCAACTAGAGTGTTGAGTGTGAGTCAAAAAAATATTATGCAATGGGTTTGTTCGATCGGTGAACTGACCACTCGAGGAGATGACCAATGGCCCGTATAGCCGGGATTAATCTGCCGCCCAATAAGCATGTCGGAATTGCTTTGACATCGATCTATGGCGTGGGAAACGCTCGGGCGCAGAAAATCTGCGATGTAGCCGCGGTAGTGCCGTCAACCAAGGTCTTTGAGTTGTCTGATGAGGATGCGGACCGCTTGCGTTCAGCTGTCGCTAACTTGCAGATCGAGGGGGACTTGCGGCGTGAGGTGTCAATGAACATCAAGCGTTTAATGGATCTCGGTTGTTATCGGGGGCTGCGTCATCGACGGGGCTTGCCCGTGCGGGGTCAACGAACCTCAACCAATGCTCGTACCCGTAAGGGGCCGCGCCGACCCATCAAGAAATAACGAGCACATACCATGGCGAAGGCGAAATCAAAAAAACGTTCGAAAGTAAAAGCAAGACGTGTTGTTGTCGAGGGCATTGCCCACATTCACGCCACTTTTAACAACACAATCATTACCATTACGGATCGGCATGGCAATGCGGTGTCTTGGGCCACTGCGGGTGGAGCAGGTTTCAGGGGTAGTCGAAAGAGTACGCCTTTCGCAGCTCAAGTCGCTGCTGAAACGGCTGGAAAAGTCGCTCGAGATATGGGCATGCAGCAGCTTGATATACGCATAAAAGGACCGGGCCCAGGAAGAGACTCGTCAGTTCGTGCCCTTAATGCTCTGGGGTTCGAAATTAATACGATTTCCGATGTAACCACAATCGCACATAACGGCTGTCGACCCCCAAAGCGTCGACGCGTCTAGTTGGAGAATTTGGCTAATGGCTCGATATAGAGGACCAACCTGTAAGCTGGCTCGGCGTGAAGGGACAGACCTGTTCCTGAAAAGCCCGATACGACCGCTTGATTCGAAGTGTAAGTTTGATCGACCACCTGGATTTAAAGCAGGCGGGCGCCGACCACGCGTGACAGTTTACGGGACTCAGCTCCGAGAGAAACAAAAACTTCGCCGAATTTATGGCATCATGGAAAAGCAGTTTCGTAATTATTACCAGGAAGCTTCTCGACGGACTGGTTCCACTGGTGAACTGCTGCTGCAGTTACTGGAATCGCGTCTTGATAACGTGACGTTGCGAATGGGTTTTGCGATTACTCGAGCCGAGGCACGACAGTTAGTGACTCATAATGCGGTGATTGTTAACGGGCGCCGTGTGAATATTCCTTCTTATCAAGTAGCAGTTGGCGATGAGATAGAAATTCGAGAAAAGAGCAAAACCCAGTTGCGGATTAAGGCTGCGATGGAGATCGCGGAGCAAGTCGGTTTTGTGCCTTGGGTGGATGTTGATGTCAAAGCCGTAAAGGGTACTTTCAAGGTTTGTCCAGAACGTATTGATTTGTCGCAAGACATTAATGAAGCCTTAGTTGTAGCGTTGTATTCCAGATAATTTTCGGCGCCCCACTATGTGGGTAGCGTCAAAGTTGTTTTTCTCAGATTTAACGAGGACAGGTGCTGATGCAAGTTTCGAGTTCTGATTTCCTAAAGCCAAACGTGATTTCAGTTGAAAATATTAATGATGCGCGTGCGCGTGTGACGCTAGAGCCACTTGAACGTGGTTTCGGCTATACCCTCGGCAATGCGCTGCGCAGAATTCTGCTTTCCTCCCTGCCGGGGGCGGCCGTAACAGAGGTCAAGATTGATGGCGTGCTCCATGAATATGGGGCCATTGATGGTGTGCACGAGGACGTTATCGATATACTGCTCAATCTGAAGGGGTTAGCAATTCGAATGCATACTCGCCAGGAAGCGGTTCTGCATCTCAGTCGAAAGGGCGAGGGTACGGTGACCGCTGCTGATATACAGCTCGACCATGATGTTGAGATTGTTGATCCGAATCATGTTCTGGCAAACCTATCCGGTGATGGGGAGCTGAATATGACCCTGACAGTTACGACGGGGCGGGGCTATCAGGTGGTTGAGTCGAACAGGGACGAGGACGAGCCGCTGACCATCGGCGCGCTGAAACTCGATGCATCCTACAGTCCAGTGCGGCGAGTCTCCTATGTGGTCGAAAATGCCCGAGTTGAGCAGCGCACGGATCTTGACAAACTAGTTATCGATCTGGAAACCAATGGTGCCATTGATCCAGAAGAGGCGGTACGGACTGCTGCAACTATCCTCCATGAGCAAATTGCTGTTTTTGTAAGGCTTGAGGAATCGCAGCGCGCGACTACCGATCTAGCACAGGAAGACGTTGATCCATTTTTGCTCCGAACCGTGGATGATTTGGAGTTAACGGTGCGCTCGGCAAATTGCCTGAAAGCTGAGAATATCTATTACATTGGTGATCTGGTTCAGAGAACTGAGGTAGAGCTTCTCAAGACGCCCAATCTTGGTAAGAAATCCCTGACGGAAATAAAGGATGTACTCGCCAGTCGGGGGCTGTCGCTGGGAGTCAAAGTCGAAAACTGGCCTCCGTTATCATTACAGCGCGATGCCCACGAGGGCCTACACTAGCCTAGTCGGGGATTGTTCCAATGCGCCACCAGAAAAGCGGTCGTAAACTCGGCCGAACGTCAAGTCATCGGCAAGCCATGTTTAGAAATATGGCCGTGTCATTGTTTCGTCACGAACAGATACGGACTACATTGCCAAAGGCCAAGGAGTTACGCCGCGTTGCCGAGCCGCTGATTACGATGGCTAAGAATCCAACGATGGCGCGTCGACGTCTCGCTTTTGCACGGCTCCGTGATAAGGATATTGTCGGTAAACTATTCGATGAGTTGGCGCCACGATACAAGGCGCGACCGGGTGGCTATACCAGGATACTCAAGTGTGGTTTTCGACGCGGCGATAATGCTCCCATGGCTTACGTTCAATTGGTAGATCAGCCAACTGAAATGGCTGAGGACAGCGCTAGTTAACTGACACACTCCTGGCCTTCTTCCGCGTTCGGGCGGCGTGGCGAAGGAATCCACGTGTAGTGACTCCGCTATGACACTAGCGGTGGCCATATTCTGATCGCAAACGTCTCTCCAATACGGCGTGTAAGGGATGTCGATCGAGTACCCTCTCTTGAATCTCAGGCGATGTCGGATACGATGGGGTCAGAGGGGTAAATGCAATTGACCAACGACGCGTTATTTTCCGTTGACAGTGAGACCGGTTGGGTCTCCGGCATTCGCCAATTACTTTCACCGAATTGTGATGCCCGGCCTGAAGGCGCCCAAGTAGAGGTCATTGTGCTTCATGGAATCAGTCTCCCTGCCGGGCAATTCGGTGGGGATGCGGTGATTCGATTGTTCCTTAATGAGCTCGATGTCAACGCACACTCCAGTTTTTCCTCGCTCAACGGGCTCAAAGTCTCGGCCCATTTTTTTATTCGGCGCGACGGAGAAATCTTCCAATTCGTTCCAGTCACTATGCGTGCCTGGCATGCCGGAATTTCCTCTTGTCTGGGCCGGACTGCTGTAAACGACTTTTCCATCGGTGTTGAGCTTGAAGGAACTGATACAGATCCCTACGAAGAGGCCCAATATCGCTCTTTATCCCGACTCAATCAGTCATTGATACGGGAATTTCCAGCGGTAACGGTAGACCATCTCGTCGGGCACAGTGACATTGCACCCGACAGGAAATCAGATCCAGGGCCATGTTTTGATTGGGCGCGGTGCCGTTGCGATGCGGTGATATTGTCTTGAGGTGTCGGCAGTTCATGGAGCGTCACGATCATGGTGCCACAGGACGTCAGAGTGTCCAGCCGCACGATTCAGACTTCGTGCGGTTACAAACAAGAGATCAGACAATCGATTGATGTAAGCAAGGCCTGTTGTTGATACGGGAGTTTCGTCGTTGACGGCAAGCAGACGGCGCTCCACGCGCCGGCAAACGCTCCTGGCCTGGTGACAAAACGCCGCACTTCGACAGCCGCCCGGTAGGATAAATTCTTTTAGTGGCGTCAAATGCGCATTCAGTTTGTCTAGGATTTCTTCTAGGTGTGCCACATCTTGAGTCTTGACCAGGCTGTAACCAGGGATGCTGAGTTCGCCGCCAAGATCAAACAAGGTGTGTTGAATTTTGGTGAAACACTGACCAATATCATCAGGTAGATCTTCGGTCATCAATAGGCCAATAACGCTATTTAACTCATCAATCGCACCCATTGCTTCTACTCGAAGATCAGTTTTCGGTACTCGTGAGCCGTCTCCAAGGCCGGTGGTACCGTCATCACCGGTGCGCGTATATATTTTACTTAGTCTATTTCCCATCTATCAGCACTCCTGGAGAGTCGAGGTAAGAGTTGGCTAGATCAAGTGTCAGGTTGATATAGCAACACCCTGAAGTCATTAACATTTGTTCGAGTTGGGCCGGTAGTCAGGTTGTCGCCGATAGCGTAAAAAAACTGCCCGGCATTGTTTTTTTCAAGTGCGTCAGATGCATCGACACCAAGAAGCGCAGCGCGTTGTAGAGTGTCAGGACTAATCACAGCGCCCGCGTCATCGTCGCTACCATCTAGTCCATCGGTATCACCCGCCAGCGCCCAGATTGCGGGATCGGCATCGAGTTCTAACGCTAGCGCGAGGAGAAACTCACGGTTTGGTCCTCCGCGACCCTGGCCGCGCACTGTCACGGTGGTCTCGCCGCCGGAGAACATAACGAGTGGTAGTGTAGGGTCGCCGGCGATGTATTGGCGAAACTGGGCAGCGTGGTTAAGTGCAACTTTGCGTGAATCGCCCTCGATTTGATCGCCAAGACTGATAACCCGAAATCCCCGCGACTCGGCCAACGACATTGCTGCCGTCAAGGACTGTTGTCCCGATGCAATAATATGATGGCGTGTTTTCTCAAAGAGTGGGTCGTCAGGCCATGGGGTTTCCGAGACACCGGTCCTGAGCATATCGGTTAGCGTGGAGGGCGCATTGATGTCGTAGTGTTGGAGGATATCCAATGCATCGGTGCAACTGGTCGGGTCGCCGACAGTGGGCCCCGAAGCAATCACCGCAAGGTCATCTCCGGCCACATCAGAGATAATTAGGCTTTCGATTCGTGCCCCCTGCGCCGCTTCGGCCAGGCGTCCTCCTTTGATGGCTGAAAGGTGTTTCCGCACGCAGTTAATCTCGGTGATTGCAGCACCCGACTTTAGTAATTGCAGATTAATTAATTGTTTATCTTCTAGGGATACTCCAAAGCCCGGTAGCGTCAGGAGGGCCGACCCGCCGCCCGACCATAAGCACAAAAGGAGGTCGTTCGGAGTCAGGGATTTTGCAAGTCTGAGTAGGCGCTGAGCCGTTGTCTGCCCGATTGCGTCCGGTATTGGATGTCCTGCCTCTACCACATCAATTGAGTGGCACGGTGCATCATGCCCGTAATTGGTCCTGGTGCGGCAGTTTCGACGGCACTTGCCATGGCCGCCGCCGCTTTTCCCGCGCCCACCACCACCGTTCTGCCGGCAGGAGGTGAAGGTAAGTAAGGTCCGACAACGTGATGTGGGGCAGCGGCACTGACTGCTGTCTCAAACAGACGGCGAAGAAAGGTACCAGGATTTGTCATGTTCAAGATTTCGAAGGGTCGGCCGGTTGTAAAACATTGACAGGACTACGAGTCGACACCTTGGGGTCGAATTTGGTACGTGGGATCATGGATAATCTATCCTTCCTATTATGCCGTGGAAACTTATACACGGAATGGAGAATAACGATGTATAAATACGAGGGATATTCTGATCCGATACAGCGCCCACGTTATACCGGAGTGCCGACCTTCCTGCGGGCGCCTTACGAAGAAGCATTGGATAATGTGGATATTGGATTAGTCGGGGTGCCGTTTGACGGAGGGGTGACCAATCGTCCCGGTGCGCGGCATGGCCCACGGGAGATTCGCAATCAGTCGAGTTTGATGCGTCGGATGCATCAGTCCAGTGGAATCAGCCCACATGATTTGGCTCGTGTCGCTGATGTGGGTGATGCGTGGGTGCAGTCGCCATTTCACCTAGAGAGTAGTCTTGATGAGATCGCCGCATTTTTCACACGTTTAAACGAAGCATCGGTGACTCCGCTATCTGCTGGGGGCGATCACTCTATTACCTTGCCAATTTTGCGGGCTATTACGAAGACTGGGCCCGTTGGCATGGTTCATTTTGACGCCCATTGTGACACTGGGGATGACTATCTTGGTTCCAAGTTTCACCATGGCGCGCCTTTCCGGCGGGCGGTTGAGGAAGGACTGCTTGATCCTGAGCGCACGATACAAATCGGAATACGTGGATCAGTCAACGAACCTGACATATGGAAGTTTAGCCATGATAGCGGCATGCGGGTGATCTATATGGAGGAGTTTTATGAGCTCGGTGTCAAGCAGGTCATCGATGAAGCGCGCCGTGTGGTGGGTATAGGGCCGACCTACATATCATTTGATGTTGATGGTCTCGATCCAGTTTACGCACCGGGGACAGGAACACCGGAAGTCGGTGGTTTCAGTTCCATGGAGGCACAATTCATGATTCGGGGGTTGAAAGGGTTAAATCTGATCGGTGGTGATGTCGTTGAGGTCGCACCACCATTTGATCCGAGCGGGAATACAGCCCTAGTCGGTGCGACAATGATGTTCGAGATTCTATGTGTGCTCGCTGATGCGTGGGACCAGCGCCAACGCGAGGCTTAAGATTGGGTGATTATCTGTTTCCTGACAGAATGAGTGTGACGAGAATTTGCGTCATTTATGGTGCTCACATGGAGAGAAGGGATGTCCGCATACACGCCACCGATCGATGATCTTCGGTTTGTGCTCGAAGAGCTTGCCGATCTAGATAGCATCCGCGAGCTGCCGGGTTACGAGGATGTTCAGTCTGATCTTGTTGATGCTATTTTGTCCGAGGCGGGAAAAGTTGCCGCGCAAGTTCTGGCGCCGCTGAATCGGGTTGGGGATGAGGTGGGTGCACGGTTCGAAGCCGGTTTGGTTGTGACGCCGCCGGGTTGGCAGGAAGCTTTTCAGACATTTGTTGCCGGGGGGTGGACTGGGTTGATGTTCGATCCGGAATTTGGCGGCCAGGGATTACCGCGTGTCGTTTCAACTGCGGTTCAGGAGATGTGGGAGGCCTCTAATATGTCTTTCGCGCTGTGGCTGCTACTCACACAGGCGGCAGCCGAGGCCATTAGCATTATCGGTACCGCGGAGCAGAAGTCTGTTTATTTGTCGAAACTGGTTCAGGGCGAATGGACGGGTACGATGAACCTGACAGAGCCTCAGGCGGGTTCCGATTTGAGCGCTATCAGTGCAATCGCGGTGCCGGAGGGGAGCGGACATTACTTGTTATCAGGCCAGAAGATGTTTATTACCTATGGTGATCACGATCTGGCGGAGAATATTATTCACCTCGTTTTGGCACGGACTCCCGATGCCCCGGAAGGCATCAAGGGGATTTCACTTTTTATCGTGCCGAAGTTTATTCCGGACTCTGCTGGGAAAGCTGGACCCAGAAACGAGGTGCACTGCGTGTCCTTGGAGCATAAATTGGGGATTCATGGCAGCCCAACAGCGTTGATGTCCTATGGTGGGAATAAGGGTGCCGTGGCTTACCTGGTAGGGGAGGAGCATCGCGGTCTGGAGTACATGTTTATTATGATGAATGCTGCGCGCCATGCGGTCGGCGTTGAAGGTTACGGAATTGCCGATCGGGCCTATCAGCAGGCACTGGCTTATTCGAAGGAGCGGATTCAGGGTAGGTCGATCGGTCAGCGAGACGGACCGCGCGTCGCGATTATTCATCACCCCGATATTCGACGGATGTTGTTGGAAATGCGTTGCCAGATCGAGGCAATGCGTGCGCTCGGTTGTTGCACAGCAGCGGCAATGGATCGTGCGGAAAGGCATCCGGAAGCACAGGTTCGACAACAACAGCAGCGACGCGTCGACGTACTGATCCCGGTTGTTAAGGGCTGGAGTACTGAAGTTGGAAACCAGATTGCTAGCCAAGCGCTGCAGGTCCATGGGGGTATGGGCTTTATGGAGGAAACTGGCGCGGCGCAACACTATCGTGACGCCCGCATTACAACGATCTATGAAGGAACAACGGGTATTCAGGCATCTGATCTCGTGGGACGAAAACTCTTGCGAGATGGTGGAGAAATGGTTAGGGAAGTGATTGCCGATATACGGGAAGATCTTTTGTCAATCAGAAACACTCGTGATGAAGCAAGTGATGTTGCAGGCGATGTTGAAGAGGCGTTGTCCGATCTGGAGGATGCCACGGCGTGGATGCTGGAATCTGCTGGTCGAGATCAACGATTTCCCTTTGCAGCATCATTTGACTACCTTATGTTGTTTGGGACCGTTGTCGGTGGTTGGCAAATGGCGCGCGCGGCAGGTGCTGCGGCGCAGCGTTTAGTTGGTGAGCGGGGCGACGCTCGTTTCAACTGCGAAAAATTAGCAACTGCACGATGTTACGTTCGTCAGGTTCTGCCGCGCGTGCGTGGCTTTTCTACCCAGATACAGCGTGGTGCCGAAGCGGTGGTCGAAGCAGGCGATGTTGTTTTTTGATTTTCTCCCTAGGCGAGCTTGAGTCCGTTATCGATCGGACGTTCTGGTTGTGCGAGTACCACTGCACCATCGGTTTGGGTAAATCCGGTGATGAGAAATTCCGAACGCACGGGGCCGATTTGTTTTGCGGGAAAATTGACCACACCAATAATCTGACGACCCAGTAAATCGCCTGGTTGGTAAAGATCTGTGATCTGGGCACTTGATTTGCGAATTCCGATATCGGATCCGAAATCAGCATGAATGATATAGGCGGGGTTCCGGTGCGCAGTTCAACGATTTCGAATTCTTTCCAACTGATCTCTTGCACGTCCTAAGGTCTCCACTGGTGCTGTATCGCTTGGTGATCGGCGACTGTAAGTTAACTAGGTAGTTTGGCCAACGGTTAAGGACCGTGTGGTCATGTTATGGACTCGCGATTAGGCACTTCGGGGAGGTGTTGGTCAAACCATTCCCGGATCGGCATGACCAGTGGGTGATCTAGTCTCAGGGACATGAGTTTGAGCACCCTGGGCAGGTGTTGACGGTAGGCCGGTTTTGCGTCCCGTGTTGCCAGGCGAGTGAAGATGCCGGCGATCTTGCAGTGTCGCTGCAAGCCAAGTACATGATATGAGCTAATGAATAAATCGGGATCGATATCAGGCATTGAAGACAGGTAGTGCCTCAGCATTGATTCGACGCTCTCCGGACTGATGTCTCTTCGAGCATCTTCGAGTAACGACATCAGGTCGTAAGCAGGGGGGCCAATAACAGCATCCTGAAAATCAAGCAAACCGCATTGACCGGCGACATCACCGCGATTTACTTGAATGAGATTGTCGATGTGAAAGTCACGCAGGACTAATGTTGGATCAAGTGCCGGCAGATGATTCAATACTTGATGCCAGGCATCGATATAATCTTGCCGAATCCTGGTTGTAACGTGGTCACCGCGGACGGCTGGGTAGTACCAGTCTGGCATTAGTAAACTTTCGTCGATCAGGGTTTGTCGATTATATGAAGGAACATTGATCTGAATTGCTGCAGGATTTTTCTGTAGCCTAATGAGTACGTCGACAGCCGATCGGTAAAGGTTGGTCTCGTTTGTCCCGGCATTCAATAGCTGTGTGAAGGTGTTGTCGCCAAAATCTTCCATCAAGATAAACCCATTGTTTTTGTCGTGATGATAAATTTCTGGTGCCACGAGGCCGAGTTCATTCAGGTGGTGAGCGATGGTAATGAACGGTGTAATCTGTTCGTGCATAGGGGGAGCATCCATCAACATAGCCGATACGCCGGCACGTTCTAATCTAAAGTAGCGACGGAATGAAGCATCCGGCTGCAGCGCAGTGGTTGTTGCACCGAACCAGCCGTTTTGGCTAACAAAGGTGTCACGCAGACATTCTCTCTCGCTAGATGAAGGCGGCATGGCAGTTAGTAATAAACCAAGTAGAAAATATTTAGCGGTAGGGGGTTAGAAGATACCATGGGCAAACCAGTGCCCGGTGTTCAATTCCCGAAAGATCCATAGATCAATATGGTGATTATTTCGCGCGTGATAATAATCACGTCTGACAGGTGATGTATCCCACCAGCCGCTGACAATGCGTTCATATTCTGTCGCCACTTCTAAAGGACCGTGAAAATATGGATTGCCATCGATGACATCCAGGATGCGCGGCTTTAGGAATAGCCACAGAGGGCGTGGGGCGCATTGATTGTTTTGATCAGTTTTTCCAGGTTCGCAGAATGACCAGGCGTGTTCTGGGCGATATTCTGCATGGGTGCGCAGGCCGAGTACTTGTTGATCGCCAAGACGATGACGTAATCGATCCAGGAGCATTGGCCATGTATCCATATTGGTGGCCGAAAAAAGACAGGCATTCTGTTCTCCAATGTGGCGTAACGGCATTGCGCTGAGTGTTATTTTCTCGACTGCAGCGGTGAGATTGATCGTATCAAAGGCTAGACGGGTGAGTCCTAACAACGATTGTTCTTCGTATCGTTCATCGGTCAGGCGCAGAGTAATAGGCGTAGAAGGTTGATCAGCATGATGTAGCGACCAATCAATTTGGTTAACATGCTTGCATGTGTGTAGTAATTGGCTGACGAGTGTTTGCACTAGTATTTTTGCCCAAGGCATCAACTGCTCAACTTGTGTCCTGGCGGGCAGGCATTCCAGAGTTTTCTCAAATCTGCGTGGCGGAATGAATGTGATTTGGGGTTCGGGTTCTACACCCGTTAGTCGATCGAGCATGTTCAAAATAGCGGGTCCCAGGCGACGGGCGAGTCCACTTCGTGGTAATCGCAAGAGGGCTCCAATTTGTTGGATACCGATCTGTTGTAGCAAGGTTTGCTGGTGCTGGTTCAGTTCCAGTAAATTGACTGGTATTTGACTGATAGAAGCAACTAATCGAGTTTGATTGACAATCAGAACGCTGTTGGAATGACGGGCGCATAGCATTGCGCTAGACGGAGTTGGTGTAATCGCCAGATGAACACATGAGTATTGTCGGTTTATCCAGGACTTGATTGCTGCTAAGAGAGAGTTAAGTCCGCCGTAAAGCCTTAGACTGCCAGCGATTTCGAGCAGCAAGCCACTTGAATGCACGACCACATTTGGTGACCAGTGGGTAGCCTGTGTTGCCAGTTGTACTAGGGTCTGTTGCTCAGCTTGGCAGTTTTGAATGAATGCACGTAACCCGGTGACCTGGGCATGTGCAACAGACAAAGGCATGCCAGTAATAATGCCGTGACGTTGTGCATGATCATCAACTGCCACAATGGAATGAGATCGCTGACTTGTGTCGTAGACCACAGTGGGTGTGGTGATTGGGCCAAGCGCGAATACCTCTAATGGTAACAGCGGCAAGTGTATCGCCAACCACAAAGTGTCGCTGTGGTGTTCTTGAGCCGAATTTCTGGTAGATAATTTGGGCACACAGGACAGCGACTGATTGGCGCCGCAGTTAATCGTGGGAATAGTCGGGATACTGGGTGGCATATAGAGATCAACGAATACGGATTACTGCAGTGACAATTTTTAGACAATTAGATCAAATGTGTTTGTATTGCTGAACGCGCTCATGGTATCTCGGTATATCGCGAGCTTGCCTTCCGTTTTACTACCTCGACACTTGAGAATAGTGAGCATGGCTCCTGTTTCGGTCGGTTTAAACAAGAGACGTAACGCAGCTGTGGTTGGCATCGTGGCAGCATGCGAAGGTCGAAAGCACAACCCCCAGGTACCGCCAACCTCAGACGCCAGTTGCAACCGTCTTGTAGCCGTAAATGATAGTTTTCTTGGCCAGTACAGAACGGCGCTGCAGGCATCGGAACGAAGTGCTTGTTCTGCTGCCCATAGTGCGTCGGTTTCTTGTCGTGGTTTTAAAATCACCGTCTTGTTGAGATTAATACCCCGGCGGGTTAATGCCGGCGGGTATGGAATATGTGGAGGATGTACCCAAATTTGATGATGCTTAAGTGTGGTTAATCGCAAAAGCCCTGGCAGTACCAGCCACAGTGGGCTGTGCGCAATATCATCAATAAGAATTTCTGTCAGGGCACCTAATGGCCAACCGCCACCTGGCAGATAGGCATCAAGTGGACGAAAGCCGCTTGAGACCACTCGCCCTGCAGATGAACTGTTCTGGGAACCTCGCCAGATATCCCTTCGTTGCAGGCATGACGCTAAACTCACGGCAACTTGCCATTACGGATTACGCCGACTCCGATGCCTTCGATAGCGAGTGATTGGCTTCTAAGATCTACCCGGATGGGTTCAAAGTCAGGATTGTGGGGTAGCAGGGTAACAACGTTACCTCGTTTTCGAAACTGCTTGACAGTCACCTCGTCTTCCAGTCGGGCGACCACGATATGACCGTTGTTGGCTTCCTTGCTTCGATGAACAGCTAGCAGGTCACGGTCAAGAATCCCAGCATCTCGCATGCTCATGCCGCGTACTCGTAACAGATAATGCGCTTTGGGGCTGAACAGTCGGTCAGGCAGTGGATAGTGGTCTTCGATATGTTCGCTGGCTAGAATTGGGTTGCCGGCTGCGACTTCACCGACCACTGGCACTCCGGCAGGTGTTAGAAGACGAATGCCGCGCGAGGTGCCTGACTGCAGTTCTATAACTCCCTTGCGGGCGAGCGCCCGCAAATGTTCCTCGGCCGCATTGACTGAACGAAACCCCAGTTGTTTTGCAATCTCGGCCCGAGTCGGTGGCATGCCAGCGCGGTAAAGAAATTCCTGGATACACGCCAGTACTTTTAACTGCTTGTCGGTCAATGTTGCGGTCATGGAAAGAATCCAGTGATGGGTTAGGAGCTAGTATTTATTAGCATCATATACTGTAATTATATACAGTATACTGGATTTCCTGTCCATCCATTACAGATGTATCTGCCGAGTGAAGGAAACTTATCCTGGCAACTGATGCAAAACACCTTTCAAGCAGAGAGTCCCTCTGGGCAAGTCGCCCCGTGCTAGGCTCGGGGCATCATTCGAGTGGGAGACGATGATGGAAACCGAAGCGTTTTTATCAAAGGCAGACTTAATTGTTACCGGCGGTAAGGTGGTGACCCTTGATGCTGTTGATACGATAGCTGAGGCGATTGCCATTAAAGGCGAGCGGATACTTGCTGTTGGCCGAACTGAAGCGATCGCTGAATTTGTCAGCCCTCAGACACAGCAGATCAACGCAGCTGGCCGTCTCGTGGTTCCAGGGTTGATCGATGGACATGCGCACATGGATCGGGAGGGCTTGAAGGATACATTGCCCTCCCTCGCAGGTTGCCGATCGATCAACGAGATCTGCGAACGCATTCGACATCTCACGGAAGAAACGCCTCCGGGAGACTGGATTGTGACGATGCCGGTTGGCGAGCCGCCGTTCTACCAGAATGTGCCAGAACTCCTGAGCGAAGGGCGTTTCCCCGATCGCCATGATCTAGATCGGGTAGCTCCGGATCATCCGGTCTATATCCGTGCTATTTGGGGACACTGGCGTAACACTTTACCGCTGGTTTCGATTGCGAATACGAGGGCGCTAGAGCGTGCAGGCATTACGAGCGCCACGCAATCGCCTTCGGCGAATATACACATTGAGGCGAACTCTCCCGGTGGTCAGTTGACCGGACGTTTCTTCGAGTCGCTCTACAAACCGCTTGTTGAAAAAACGCTCATGGCTTGTATTCCACGCTTCACATTGGAACAACGTATCACCGGTCTGCAGCGTTCTATGCAGGTATACAACAGCTACGGAACGACCAGTGTGTTTGAGGGACACGGCGTTGCAGGAGAGGTGCTCGCGGCTTATCAGGATCTCCGAGCGACGGGACCATTGCCGGTTCGGGCCAATCTCATGTTCAGTCCGGCGTGGCCCAATGTCGATGCAGCGGCGGTAAAGGATCTGTTACTCGACTGGGGTCGTTGGCTCGCGGGACGCGGCCTGGGAGATGAGTATCTCCGCATGGCAGGTCTCTACACCGAAGCGGATTATTCTGAGGAGAACCGTTTGCGAGCGCTTTGCGGCCCTTACACCGGCTGGGCCGGTTTTAATTTTGACGCGGCACTGCCCGAGGCGGTGATGGTCGAAATGATGATCGAGGCAGCACGGGCGGGGATTCGAGTGGGTTCTTTTGACGCAAATATTTTGGACCTGTATGAGAAGGTTGATGCCAAGGTCCCGATTGGCGAGCAACGATGGATAGTGGAACACGTGGGGGTTTTTGACGCTGATCAGGTACGGCGTCTTCGAGATCTTGGCGTGGTCCTTCAGGCTTATACCTATAAATGGATCTATCAGGATGGTGAGGCACTTCGTCGCCGATTGGGCCCCGATGGTGAAGAGACTGTCGTGCCGATGCGCGATCTTATCGATGCTGGTGTACACGTCTCGCTGGCTACCGATAATGTGCCCCCCACGCTGTTTGTGCCGATAAGTCAGGTTGTGGGACGCCGCACGGAGGGTGGCGATCGACCAATTGGAGCGGGGCAGGCGATTAGCCGAATGGAAGCCCTCGCCGCTGCCAGTCGTGAGGGCGCATGGCTTAGTTTTGAGGAGACAGAAAAGGGAACGTTGGAGGTAGGTAAGTTTGCCGATCTTGCGATACTCAGTGAGGATTTACTCACCGTGGAGGAAGAAAACATTTCCGCCATCACCTCTGATGTCACCATCACTGGGGGTAAGGTGGTTCACCAGGTTTAGCTATTGATGCGGCCGCTGCCGTGGTTCTTCTTGTCGATCGTTACACGAAGACCTTCGTCATCAGGTTGACTGATTAAGACGCCGGGTTAATGAAGACAAATTGATGTTCAGCTTACGGAGAAAACTTGATGTCGGATTATGATGTGGTGGTTGTTGGCGCGGGTAATGCCGCTTTGTCCGCGGCCATGGCGGCACGAGAAAATGGCGCCCGAGTTTTGATTCTGGAAAAAGCTTCAGAAGAAGAGAGGGGTGGCAACTCCTACTTCACCGCGGGTGGATTTAGGTTCTGCCATACGGGTATTGATGATGTGGCAACGGATGTGTTGACGGATCTGTCGCCCGCGGAACGTGATCAGACGGTATTACCGGTGCATGATCGCGAGATTTTTTATGAAGTGCTAATGAAAGTTACTCATCACCAGTCCGATGAAACTATGGCATGGCAGCTTATTGATGGATCTCGTCAGGCTCTAGTTTGGCTTCGAAGCCACGGTATCCGCTTCATTCCAATGTTTGGTCGCCAGTCTTTTCTGATCGAGGGGAAGCATCAGTTTTATGGGGGCGTGAATATAGAAGCTGTAGGAGGTGGTTCCGGTCTGGTAGAAATGGAACTCGCCGAAGTGAATCGAATGGGTTGTCACGTTCGTTATTCAACAGGCGCCACGAGACTTATCCAGGGAAAAGATCGGCGAATCACGGGTCTCGAAGTGCGTGGGCCTGAGGGCTACGAGACGATTTCAGTGCCCGCCGTGGTGCTGGCATGTGGTGGGTTTGAATCGAACCCGGAGATGCGGGTTCGATATCTGGGGCAGGGCTGGGATCTTTGCCGCGTGCGCGGCACTCGACACAATATGGGTGATGGCATTCGAATGGCTCTGGAAATTGGTGCCCGACCTTATGGCAACTGGTCGGGCTGTCATTCAGTCGGCTGGGATATTTCTGCACCACCTTATGGCGACAGATTCGTCCTGGATAATTTCCAGAAACATTCTTATCCCTGGGGCATCATGGTCAACAGGCGGGGAGAGCGTTTCGTCGACGAAGGTGAAGATGTGCGCAATCACACTTACGTAAAATTTGGCCGGGAGATTATGAGTCAACCCTTTCGGACCGCTATTCAGATTTTCGATCAAAAGACTATTCCACTCTTGCGTGATGAGTACCGCATCAAACAGGTGACCAAGTACACGGCTAATACCATCGAGGAACTGGCAGGTGAACTGGAGATCAACCCGCAGTCGTTAAAAGCCACGGTAAAGGAATTCAACGCGGCCTGTCAGTCAGGTGATTTCAACCCATCTATCCTTGACGGCCTGACCACGCAGGGTCTCGCTATTGACAAGACCAACTGGGCGCTGGCAATCGATGAGCCGCCTTTTGAAGCCTATGTGACCACGACGGGGATCACATTTACATTCGGCGGTTTACGCATCAATGAACGGGGCGAGACACAAGATCTGTCCGATCGTTCCATTCCTGGCTTGTATGCGGCCGGTGAACTGGTTGGCGGACTCTTTGTCGAGAATTATCCAGGGGGATCCGGATTAACGGCTGGGACAGTCTTTGGCAAACTGGCGGGTGAGAACGCTGCAGTCTATGCCGTGTCTAACGCAGCGTGAGCGACTTCGGCAGTGGGTCTCGGCGTGCAATCAGATACCAAGACAGTGCAATGATCTGTAGTGCTAGCATTAATCCAAATCCGAGGCGGTATCCGTTGTCGAGATATCCGCCATTGATAGCTGGCCATTGGTTAATGATCAGGCCGAGTCCCGCCTGCGCAAGAAATGCGCATAGGAAAGTACACACATTTTGCGCCGTGATCACGCGACCGGCGAGCGCTTTTGGAAACTGCTGTGCGAGGCCGGCGTAGGTCAGTATGGTGGCGCTGGAGAGAAACCCATAGGCCATCCACGTGATGCCGGCCGCATGGGTGATGCCGGCGACAATCACTACCTGTGGCAGTAGCCCGATCGACATGACGACGACTGCTGTCGTCATGGTGGTTATGCCTCTTATTGACAAGGCTTCAGTGACCTTTCCGATCACCAAATAACCGGCAATGAGGGCTCCGGTCATGGCCGCGAGGACGTTCGCAGCCGATGCTCGGTCGAGCTCAGCCACATCCATTAGCCAGGCAGTAGCCCACAATCCCTGTATGGCCATCATGGTACCGGACGTGATCGCGGTGAGTGGGGCGATGGAAAAAAATCGGCGATCGGAGAGCACTTGCCACAAGCCCTGTGACCCCAAAGTTTGTGGCGTTGGATCGGTGGTCGTATCAGGATCTGGTGGCACAATAATCCATAGGATGATTGCAACGACCAGTGCCATTGCGCCTGCCAGGAGAAAAATGTCGCGCCACGACATGAATTGCAGCAGAATTTCGATGGGTCGAGTTGCCGCCAATGCACCAAGACCGCCGATGGCCATTTGTGCGCCATTAATCACGGGCAATCGATTGGCCGGAAACCACATAACGTACGCTTTGAACGCGCCCATCAGACATGCGGATACGCCGAGACCGATCAGGGCACGACCTGCGACGAGTCCAGCAAGGCTATGGGCGTTGGCGAAGAGAAATGCGCCAGCTGCAGCGACCGTGAGTAGTGTGGCTTCCGTTCGGCGCGGCCCAAAGCGATCGAGGAGCAACCCGAGCGGCAACTGGAAGACTGCAAATGGTAGAAAGTAGGCGCTGGTTAAAAGGCCAAGGCTGGCCGCATCCAGATCCAGATCGACGGCCAGATCGGTACCGATAATGGCATTACCGACCCGGAAGGCATAAGAGAGAAAATAACCCAGTGCAAACGGGACAAAAACTCGGACTACCCGTAGCGAATTTAATGAATGAGAGGAAGAGGCCACTATAGAGTTGTTAAGAAAGCGGGAGCATAAGTTGAAGGGTCATCGCTACCAAGCAGCGTCGTTTCGCATTGATGCCGCATGTCGAGGTGTTTTCGCGGCTGTGCTAGAGTACGCCGCCCCGGGAACTCGATTGGTTATTGAGATGATTATGGACGAGGAAGTCTTTAACATACAGCTCAGAAAGTTTCTGAAAAAAGTCGGTATTCAATCGCAGCGTGAGATCGAACAAGCGGTGCGTGCCGGCATTGATAGCGGTTCTCTCAGTGGAGAGGAAAAGCTCAACGCTTCGGTGTTACTACGGGTTCCCGAGGTTGGTGTTGAGATCACCATTGAAGACGATATCGCGCTGCGTTAGTGCAGCGTTGGTCGACAAACTCCAGGGCTGATATCAGTCTCCACCTCGAATCTCGGCAGCCGGCGTACAATTATTCTTGATGGTTCCTCTGGTCGAGATTTTAAATGCGACTGTATTTCGCGGTGATACTCGCGTTTTTCGGTCTTTTAACCTGAGTCTGGATCAAGGTCAGAATACCGCTATTCTTGGTCCAAATGGTTCCGGTAAGTCGACTTTGCTCAAGTTATTGACGCGGGAGCTTTATCCTGTGGTTGAGCCCGGAGCGAAGATCAGGATACTGGGTGAGGAGCGGGTAAATGTGTGGGCATTACGCTCGCGACTCGGCATCGTTTCTAGTGATCTACAACAGAATTACGCTGCTTACGTTCGAGCAATCGAAGTGGTGGTATCAGGATTCTTTGCTAGTGTTGGTATCTGGAACCATCATCAACTTAGTGATGATAAAGTCGAGCGAAGTCGTGCTGTTCTCTCAGAAATTGGCATTGGTGATCTGGCGGATCGTCCGTTTGGACAATTGTCAACCGGTCAGCAACGCCGAGTGTTGCTTGCGCGGGCGCTGGTCACTGAACCGGCCAATTTGGTACTGGATGAGCCAACCAGCGGGTTAGACTTGACAGCAACTTTTCGTTACCTGGACACGTTGCGTCACTTGATGTCGAGTGGACGGACCATTGTGCTGGTAACCCATCACATTCATGAGTTACCACCGGAAATTGAGCGGGTGGTGTTATTGAAAGAAGGTGAGGTCTTTGCTGATGGTCCCAAGGCATCGATTTTGAATGCCGAGAACTTGTCGACACTTTTTGATGCGCCGGTGGGTTTGATCCAATCTAACGGTTGGTACCAGGCCGTACCCGGTTAGCTTGGGTGGTTGTTACTGGCCTGTTGCCTTTGCGCGGCTAGGTGCGGTGCTGCGTGGTGGTATCGCATCATAAATCAGCGTGTCCTCGCCATTGTAGACAAGAAAATGGCGGCCCTTCGCCCGCGCGATGAGCGCGACACCCAAATCCTGCGCTAGTTCCAGGCCCATGTGGGTGATACCAGAGCGCGAGATGAGTACTGGAATACCCATGTGTGCGGCCTTCATCACGATTTCTGATGTCAGTCGCCCGGTGGTGTAGAACAGTTTGTCATGGCCGGTGATGCCTTCCAGCCACATCTCCCCGGCAATGGCGTCAGTCGCGTTATGCCGGCCTACATCCTCGACGAAATGCAGAATCTCTGATCCCTCACATAAGGCACAACCGTGCACAGCGCCTGCTGCACGATATATTTGGTTGTAGTCGCTGATGTTTTTTAGCAGTGCGTAGATCGTCGATTGTTTCAGCGGCACTGATTCCAGACGGGTGTCGTAGAGTTTGTCTAGCGTACAGCTGAAAATGGTTCCCTGGCCACAACCGGTGGTTACGGTGCGTTTCTTGATTTTTTCATGCAGGTCGATAATTCCTTCCCCATGCGTGGTGGTTACCTCGACCGTTTCGCGTTCCCAATCCACCGCGACACAGGCGATTTCACCAATGTCGTCAATTAAGCGTTGATTCCGGAGGTAGCCCAAAGTCAGTTTTTCAGGATACGTGCCGAGCGTCATTAAGGTGACTAGTTCCCGCTCGTCAACTTTGATCGTCAGGGGGTACTCACCGGCAACGTGAAGTGACCGGGAGTCACCGAACTCGTCTCTTGCTTCAACGGATTGTGTTGGGTCAAGTCCTGCGTTTGACATCTGTGGACGATGTTTCTTCGCTGAGTCAGGTGCCCTGCTTGTGGCCATTTTGTTTATTGATCCTGCTGATTGAGCGTAAGTGATAAAGATCGGTATAGTCTCGATCTATGAGCGAATCCAAGTCCGGTCAGCGTGTTCCTATCGAGCGATTCCCCATTACAGTCATTGTGGAGCGAAAATGCCGCAATGACAAACCTTGGAGCATCGATCACTGGTCTGTTATTGGCCTATTGCCTGCACAAGCGAGTCAAAGGTTTGAAAAGACGATGCTGCGAGACGACGGTCATTTGAGCCAGTATAGTTGGAGCGGTTACGATGTTGCACTCTACCTAGATGATGTTGAGAGTTATCATTTTAATCTGGAGGGCGAGAGCCCCTCGATATTTGTTATCGGTGAATATACTGACGCCGAAGATGAGACAGGCGAAATTGTTCCTTTACTCGTGACATTGAGTTACGACGAAGCCGCCTCTTACATGGAAACAGACAGCCCAATTTTTAATCTGCCGATTCCCGGAGAGATTCAGTTGTGGGTGGAACAGTATGTGTTGGATAACTATCGACCGGTAGAAAAGAAGAAACGTAAGCGCCAGCGTTGGCAGCAAGATGCGTGGGTGCGCAACAAGCGACCGCTCGGGGAATATCGCTGATGGATGTGTTTGAGCAATAGGCTGAATTCTTATGCGTGAGTCACAGAGTTTTTATGCTCGTTGGTCGCGTACCATAGTGCCTCGACGGAACGGGACGTAGATGAAGAGCCGGCAGTGCCCGCATTAACCGATGCGGATATGCCGGCCCTCGAGACGCTTCACGATGATAGTGACTACAGTGGATTCTTGTCACCCGAGGTCAGTGACAAGTTGCGCGAAGTAGCGCTCCGAAAGCTTTTTCATGGCAAAGCATTCAACATTGTCGATGGTTTGGATGATTATGATGATGATTTCATTACCGCCTTGCCGTTAGGCGATATCGTCACAGCTGACATGCGCCATCAGGCAGAGATCAAGTTGGAAAAAGAAAAAGCAGCTTTGCTGGAGGAGTCTCAGCGCGTCGCTACCGCTGAGGAGAGCGCGGATGAGGAGTTGAAGGATGACGAATCTGTTGCCGTTGACACGAGTGACTGGGGCAATGAGGATAAGCATGAAAATCAGACCGAAGCGGCTAACGCTGTGTCGCAGATCGATGATGATGCCCTCTTGGAATCAACCAAGTGCTCGCCCACACCGAGTTGATGATGGCCTCCTCCGATAGATCGGCAGTCGACGAATTTCTTGCATTTAGCTTGCCCTCAGATACCGCTGGGCAATTGGCGCGTCGCGATGCCATTGCGAAGGCAATGGACTCTCGGCAGAGCACGACTGCGCTGGTTGGTTATCGCGCCACTGGCTTAGTTCTAATAGTAGGCCCCGAGCCTTACGCGCTATCCGTAGCTGAGGAGCTGGTTGGCAAGGTCACGCTGGCCATCCTGGCAACTGAGGGCAATAACGCATCAGCGGGATTGGAAAAGACCGTGTTTACACGCGAAATCAGCGGTCAAATCATTCTTGTGGTGGCTGCTGATTTGATGAATGTTGGCGGGCATTTGGGTGCGTTCGAAGTTACTGTCGATGTCAACGGTGAGGGTCAGAATTTGGCCAGTTTGATGAATCTTACTAGCCAGACTTTTGATGTTGTCCTTGATCTTGGTCGTGAACCGGCCATCACTCTTGAGTTGCCTCCGCCCGGTTATTTTGCGGTCTCGGGAGATCGCGAAAATCTGCCTAAGGTGTTGGAGGAAGTAGCTGGGCTTAACGGGGAGTTCGAAAAGCCTCAATACGTACATTACAACCCCGATATCTGTGCTCATGGTGAGCGAGGTATTACCGGATGCACGCGCTGCATCGATACTTGTCCCGCTGGTGCCGTCATCTCCATCGGAGAGCGGGTAGCGGTGGATGTGCATCGGTGTCACGGCATGGGTTCGTGTAGTGCGGTTTGTCCGACTGGGGCTTTAAGCTACGCATATCCGTCGCTCAGCGACACGATGAATGGGCTTCGTCGGGCGCTGGCTGCGTGGCGGATTTCCGGCATGCCCGCACCTTGCATTTTGTTGTATGACTCTGACGCTGGCGCGGAGTATCTGAGAACAGTGTGTGCTGATTTTCCCGACCGTGTCCTGCCTTGGCGGGTCGAGGAGGTCGGTTCAACAGGCATTGAGGTTTGGCTCAGCGCGCTTGCGTATGGTGCGGTGGGTATTCGCATACTGACTCACGAGCGCACACCAGATTCAGTGCTAACGGCTTTGGCGCAGCAGATTGAATTGGTTCGGTGCCTGCTAGAGGGACTTGGTCACGACGGGCAGTCCATCGCCGAATTACCAGCAGTAGAATTCTCAAGTTCCAATTGGCCGCAGGGCGTTGATGAAAGCGTCGCCTCCGATGTCGCGACGTTTGGTGGTGTTGATAATAAGCGCGATGCCTTACGCCTAGTGCTTGACCATTTGATGCCAGAAAATACACCACTCGAGATTATCGCGTTGCCAGCGGCGTCGCCGTTAGGCCAGATTCACGTCGATACCTCGCTATGCACCTTGTGCATGGGCTGCGTTTCGGTGTGCCCCGCTGGTGCGCTGGCCGATGGAAGCGATACGCCTAAACTTGATTTCATTGAGTGGAATTGCGTTCAGTGTGGACTGTGCGAACGTGCCTGTCCCGAAAATGCCATTACCTTGGAAGCCCGGTTGCTGGTCGATTCCGAGACTCGACTAATGAAACGCAACCTGAACGAAGAAGAGCCTTATGGCTGTATTACCTGTGGAAAGCCGTTTGCGACGAAGAGCATGATCGATAAAATGGCTGAAAAACTGGCTTCGCACAGGATGTTTCAGGGTGATGCGCTCGATCGCCTCAAGATGTGCGAGGACTGTCGGGTCAAATCGATGTTTGAGGTGTGATTGACACGGTGTCTTTCTGCGTTGGTCGCTTCCTGTCAGAAAACCGATCAAGAAGGCCTCTAAGGCTTGCAGTCGTGGGCGGATAACGGCCACAATAACCATAGAGTTTATGAAGTTAATACGACTAATACGTATTCGCATTTAAGGGGGAGCATTGGCTCAGCCAGCACACATCAGTGATCCTGTTGTGCCCGAAGAGGAGTTTGCGCGGGCGGGGGTCTATAGCCTTATCGGCACATTGTTGTCAGCACCGCCTGATCAGGTGGTGTTCGATTTGCTGGCCTCGATCGAGGTCGGTTCAGAAGAAACTGATCTGTCTTGGCAGGCCATCAAAACGGCGGCATTGGCTGTAGACCGCGTGGAACTTGAAGCGGAATACCACGCGTTATTTATAGGGCTTGGTCGAGGCGAACTTCTGCCATACGCATCGACTTACCTGACCGGCTTTCTACAGGAACAACCGTTG
>LWDU01000330.1_pt1 | contig 23441 bp, 20 predicted proteins | sample 727161 | NCBI WGS metagenome assembly LWDU01 (sample SAMN04566230, study PRJNA314399) | hydrothermal vent metagenome | isolation source: deep sea hydrothermal plume seawater | place: Mexico: Gulf of California, Guaymas Basin | collected 2004-07-11
AAAGTAGACAGGAGTTAATAAGAATGGTTGAGTTGAGAAAGAGCACCATCAAAGAGGAAGTGAAAAAAATTTCCTCTATGGATGAAGTTAAAGCTAGGATATTCGGCTTGACAGAGGAGGAGGCTATAAATGGATAAGTTTGTCTGCAAGGTTGATGGGGCCAAATTCGATACAGAAAAAGAGCTCCACAGATACTTACGCAAATTCAAAATGAGGATGGCGGAATATTATCAGAAATATTATCCTCGTAGAGATTTACTCACAGAGGAATTAATAAAGTTTAAAAATAAGAATTATTATTTTTCTAATCATTTTAATTCTAGGGTCAATATGAAAAAATGGCTCAAAGAAGCATCTAAAGAAAAGGCTAAAGAGTTTTGCGTAAAGATTATTGAAGAAAGAAAAGAGAGGAGAAGTTTAGCTTATTCCCCAACTCAAGTTGAAATGCGCTGTACTATGATGCCGCCGATTCATTACTATCAGGAACTGTTCGGTGATTTTTACTCCCTGTGCTCAGAGCTTAACTTAAAGCCTAGGTTTAGCAAATTTCCTTCAGAAGAGATAAAAGAGGAAATAGAAGAAGGCTACGAAATAGTAGTTGATACTAGAGAACAAAAACCCTTAAACATAAACTACCAAACGAGAAGAGAGGGCTTAAAATTTGCGGATTATTGGTTAGACAAAGAAGACAACAAATGCTATGTAGAGAGAAAAGAAACTAAAGATTTTATTGGTACTTTTACTGGCGGTTGCGAAAGGTTTGCGAGAGAATTAGAGAGAGCCAAAGAGCAAGATGCCTATGTCGTAGTAGTTGTTGAAAACTCTTTAGACAATATGATGAGGTTTAATTATCTAAAGTATATAACAAAGAAAGTTCAGGTTACTCCAGAGTTTGTAATGAGAAACGTTAGAGATATAATTCAAACACATGATAACGTCCAATTCTTATTTGCTAAAGGTAGAACAGAGGCAACGAGACTAACAAGGAAGTTGTTTTTTTCCGGTACGAATTATAGGGACGTAGACCTACAGTTGGCCTACGACCTAAAGCTTTTATGAACGACGACGGTTCTAGACTAACATGTGGTCAAGTCCAGAAAAATATCTAACCGAAGTAGAAGACGTTAACGCTAGGTTAGCTAAGCTAGAGGGTTTCCTAGAAGACAAGCAGGCCAGAATAACCCTTGCGGAGTTTCTAAGGCATAATTTATATTTTACTACTTATCTTTTAACTGGTATAAAGCTTGCTCCGTACCAAGAGATTACCCTTAGGGGTATGTTTAATAGGAACTTTAGCCTGTGTGTTTGGGGTCGTGGTTGCGGCAAATCTTTCATAGCTTCCATCTATTGTTTTCTTCAGTGCATATTTGAGCCAAATACAAAAATATTAATAGCTGGGCCTACTTTTCGTACTGCTCGTTTTATCTTCAACAATATAGAAAAAATAGTTGAGACAAAAGAGGCGACTTTGCTAGCTCAGGCATTTGGAGCCAAGACGAAAAGAAACGATGCTCACGAATGGAAGATCAACGGAGGAACTATAACAGCCATCCCTTTAAGTGGAGAAAAGATTCGTGGTTTTCGGGCCAACATATTGGTATTAGATGAGTACATGTTACTACCAGAAGATATAATTAAAAATGTTTTAATGCCCTTCTTGGTCGCTCCTCAAGACATGAAGCGCCGCATGGATATAAGAGAGATAGAAGATAAGCTTATTAAAGAGGGGTCTATAAAAGAAGAAGAGAGAACCAAGTTTGAAAATAAATCTAAAATGATAGCCCTATCTTCCGCTAGCTATACTTTCGAAAATTTATATAAGACCTACCAAGAGTGGATAGCTAAAATACAATCAAAAGAAGACACTGGGGACGCTAAGTACTTTGTGTCTCAATTGGGATATGAGGCTTTACCGGAAGAGATGATAGATAAAACTATTATCGAAGAAGCACAAGAAGGAGGATCTTCTCACTTTTCTTTCCAACGAGAATACTGCGCTCAATTCACAGATGGTAGCGACAGCTATTTTAGCGCAAAGAAAATGGAGCTTTGCACTTTAAAGGGAGAAGAAGAGCCTTGTACCTTAATGGTGGGCAGGGGTAATAAGCGATACGTTTTGGGAGTTGACCCGAATATGAGTGATAGTCCTACGGCTGACTACTTTGCTATGTCTGTTATAGAAATAGATGACGACTCAGGTCACGGAACCCTAGTTCATTCTTATGCTGGTCTGGGCAGCTTAAATAATCATGTAAAATATTTAGCTTATTTACTTCAATCTTTTAATATTGTTTTTATATGTCTTGATAATGCTGGATCTGATACGTATTTAGATAGCTGCAATGAATCTCAATTTTTTAAAGATGCTAGAATTAACTTAAAGATGATACCGCTTAATTCCGACGCAGAAGGACTAGAGTATCATAAGTCTTTAAAAAAAGCAAAACTAAAATATAATTTAGAGAATAATCAAATTTGTTTTAATCAGGTATTTACTAGCACCTTTATTCGTAGAGCTAATGAGCATTTGCAAGCTTGTATAGATTATAAAAAGATTTGGTTTGCTTCTAGGACTGCTTCCAACGAAGTATTTTTTAATAGGACTAGCTCGATTAGATTGCCATACCCTAAAAAACTTATATTTATTGAAGATAGAAAAGATTGGTCTATGCTTGATTTTATTGAGCATCAAGACGATATGATTTATCAAACTAAAAAACAATGTTCTCTAGTCGAACACAAGGCTACTTCTAGAGGATCACAGAATTTTGACCTGCCTCAGCACCTTAAGAGATCAAACTCCCCTAACAAGGCAAGAAAAGATAACTACTCTTCATTGATGTTGGCGAATTGGGGCCTTAGGCTCTATAACGACATAACTAAGGCTGAAATCAACACTAACAAGGAGACTTTCGAGCCTGTTATGCTTTTTTAAGTGTAACTAAGATCAAATAAGCTTTTATGCCTAGTAAATTAACAACCGGTCAAATAGACTCTGGCACCTTTGTCCAATTCATTCACCAAAAGCTGTCAGGACATGGCTCTGGATATTATTTAGATAGCAACCCGTTGAGTTTTGTTCCTCTATCCTCTTTTACGGGGTATAGCGGAGACATATCAAGCAGGTCAGAAAGTCAAGACGCTTTAGTAAGTGGCGCTTTGGATACTAGTGGAACCTTCTTATTTTCTAAGATTTCGGATGTTTCTGGTCACGCAGAGTCTTTTGCTACGGGTGCAAGCGGAGCGCTGTTTTCGGATATTACCAGCTTATCTGGTTTATTTACAACTACAACCGGAGAGCTTCTAAATTCGGGTAGTTTCTATCATACGGGTTCAGGAGATTTTTCTGTATCCGCTCCCACAGGAGCAATCGCCTTCTCCAGAGGGCACAATAAACTTTATGTAGCTACAGGAGACTCTACGAATAAGTCTAGCTGGATGCACTTAGCTGGCCACCCAGAAATGACAGGGTATGTCTCTACGACTAGCGGGGATCTCAAAAGTAGCCTAAATACCTCTGGAACAAATTTATCAACCAGAATAGATAATATACTATCTGACTCTTCTGTTAATTTCACTAGTCAGAAAACTTTTTCTTCTGGTATTAAGACGAATAAAATTGCCCTTAGCGGTAACGGGGTTACTCTTAGGGTTAACGCTAATAACTCCGTAACTTTCGATGACACTAGTGGGGCTCTATTGACCTTAGCTCCCGGTTATGGGGCAGATGCCCCGGTGTTCTCTGTAACAGACAAAGCAGGGTTGCCTTTAGTGGATATATACGATGACGACACATTAAATTTCGGGCCTTATGGAAAAAACCCATTTAATATTAGTGGAGAGCGTGTGTATTTTGGAAATTACAAATCTTATATAAGTGGAAGCACCGTATCCTTTAGTGGAGACCCATTAACAGTGAATGATGTTCTTACTATTAGTGGTTTATCTGGCGGATATGTGTTTTTAAATAATCTACCGGAATGGCCCAATATAGGCGGTCTAAATAGTGGGGCTCTTTTTAGAAGCGGTAATCCGGGAGTAGGCCCTAGTACATTATGTGTTGTTTAAAAAATGACAAAGAAAACAAATAACAAGAAAGAAGATATTAAGCCAATGATGACGAGCTTCGCTGCTTCGCCATACACAACCGTAGATCAATCGACTAGGAGCCGAAGAAATGTTGGTGGCAATATAGAGAGGACAAATAGGTTCGAAAATATTGATAATGGTTTAATTCCTTACAAGTACTCAAAAGGGGCTCATAATAAAAGCTCTCTTGACGTAAGGGACGTCGTTATTCTATGTCAAAAAGCCTATTATAATTTTTCAGTTTTTAGGAATGTCATTGATTTAATGACAGAATTCTCTGCTACAAAAGTTTACTTTACTGGAGGCAGTAAAAAGTCAAGACATTTCCTGCAGGCCCTTTACAGAAAAATAGACTTGCAAAGTTTTCTAGATAAGTTCTTTAGAGAGTATTATAGATCTGGCAATGTTTTCGTTCATAGGTTCGATACCAAAATACAACCAGAAGACCTTAAAAGAATTACCCAAACTTACGGTAACAGTTCATTAGGCGCTGAGGGGGAAGGAACCTTGCCGTCTAGGTATATAGTTTTGAATCCTGCTGACATTCAGATGGGAGGAAACATATCTTTCTTCTCTGGGATGTATTATAAAATTTTAAGTGACTACGAACTACAAAGACTTAAAAATCCAAAGACAGAAGAGGACAAACAGGTATATGATGGCCTAGACGCAGAAACTAAAAAAGCTCTCAAAGGTAGGAACGTAGGAGTCTTATCGATAAAGCTAGATCCAGAAAAAGTTACTCCAGTATTTTATAAGAAGCAGGATTACGAACCTTTTGCTGTGCCTATGGGTTATCCAGTTCTAGAGGACATAAACTGGAAGACAGAAATGAAAAAGATGGACATGGCCATCACAAGGACAACAAACCAAGCTATACTTTTGATTACCATGGGAGCAGAACTAAAAGACGGAAGCCTAAACGTAAATCAAAGAAGCATAGAGACTATGCAGAGGCTTTTCGAAAACCAATCGGTTGGGAAAGTTTTAGTATCTGACTATACCACGCAGGCTAAGTTTGTTATTCCTGATATAGCCGGAATACTTGATCCAAGAAAATATCAAGTTGTTAATAACGATATACAAATGGGTCTAAATAATATTTTAGTTGGCGAAGAGAAATTCGCTAACACAAGTATCAAAATTCAGGTTTTCATAGAGAGGCTCAAGCAGGGAAGGGAAGCTTTTCTAAATCAGTTTCTGTGCCCTGAGATTAAAAGGGTCTGTAAGTCTTTAGGGTTTAAAAATTACCCGCAAGCTCACTTCGAAGAAATAGAACTAAAAGATAAGACCACTTGGAATAGGGTGGTGGCTCAGTTGCTTCAGTACGGAGTACTGACAGCAGAAGAGGGCTTAGAAGCCATGAGCTCAGGTAGGTTACCAGAGCCTCAAGAGTCTTTAGAATCACAGAAGAAGTTTAAAGAATTAAAGGATCAGGGCCTCTATTCTCCTCTAGTGGGTGGCGGTCAGCAGGGGCAGGAAAACGAAGACGCCGAAAAAGGCAAGAAGCTCCCTCAGCCAGAAGGCAGACCAGAAGGGGAGACCTCCCCTCAAACCACGAAGAAGGTTTCTCCTATAGGAGACAACACCTCTGGTAAGGAAAAATTTAGCGTAGGAAAAATTAAAGAGAATCTAGCTTTAGCTGAAAAGCTTGAGTCAGAAATTCAAGAACAATTAAAGTTGAAATATAAAAATAAGAGAGTCACTAATAAGATTAGGACTTTATCTGAAGAAATTTCTAAAATAGTAATGGCTAACGAAAACTCAGACAAATGGTTAGAAAAGTGTAAAGAATATATTGCTAATCCAAGTGACACCAATCATAACAGAGTAAGCGAAGTCGAGGCTATTGCCTGCGAGCACCAAGTAGACGATTATTTAGCGAGTTTACTACGCGCAAGTAAAATTTAAAAGATTATGAGTGAGAATACAGATACAGTTCAGGATGTCAACCAATACTTCGGCGGTACAGATATAATCGTCCCAGACATTCCCCTACCTCCCGAACCAGAAGAGAAGAAAGAGGTTAAAGATGAAGTAGAGGGTGCATTTAAGTTCGCTTTTGTTGGAGCAGGACAAGGGGGGTCTAGGATCGCCGAGACATTCCATAAGCTGGGATACAGAAAAGTTGGAATTATTAACACTGCTCAGCAAGATCTTAATACGGTTAATGTGGAGAACAAGCTCTGTATAGGAGAAGGCGGAGCTGGCAAAGATAGAGAAGTAGCTAGGAAATGTTTCGAAGAGAAAAAAGATGATGTTTTAGATTTCATGAGGCGCTCTTTTGGTGAAGATGTAGACAGGATCTTTATTTGTGCTGGAGCTGGAGGAGGCTCAGGCGCTGGGACTTTAGTTCCTTTAGTGCGTGCAGCGAAAGAATTGCAAGAGACTATTAAGTCTGGCTCCAAGAAAGTCGGAGTCATACTTGCTTTACCAAAATATTCAGAAGGAAAGAGGGTCAACGCTAATGCCTATGAGACCCTTAAAGAAGCGACTGAGTTAGTAGAGAAAGGCGACGTCTCTCCTTTAGTCATTATAGATAACGAGAAGACAAGTAAGATTTATTCCAACGTCTCTGTTTCTAATTTTTGGCAGACAGCCAATATGAGTATGTCTGGGGTGTTTCATCTGTTTAATATGACGGCTTCAAAAGATAGCTCCTACTCTTCCTTTGATTCTAGCGATTATAAAAGCGTTCTCGACTCTGGAATTGTTATATTTGGAGCCACGCCTGTAGCCGATTGGAAAGACCCAGTCAATATATCTAGAGCAGTTAGAAGCATAGCTCAAAGTGGTAGTATGTCTGGAGGTATAGATGTGACTACTGCCAACACAGCCGGGGCTATCTTGATAGGAGGCAAGGAGGTACTAGATAATGTTCCTCAGTCCAATCTTGATGAAGCCTTTGATCAGCTAAGCAGGATTCTTCGGTCCGGAAGCGTCGTACACAGGGGAATATATAGTGGGGATAAAAATAACTTAACAGTCTTCACTATTATAGGTGGAATAGATACTCCAAAAGAAAAATTAGAGGAACTAAAGAAACTTGGGGATTTGCAATAAAAAATTTCTAAAAATTGCAAAAACAATGTAATAGTGATTAAGAATAGGAGAATTTTAATATGTCAATAGCATCAACAGGCACGTTTTGCATAAACACAGCAACAAGTAGAATCCACAACCTCGTTAGTGGAAATAAAGCAATAAAGGTGCTCGAAGTAAGTTCGACGACACCTAAGAAAATCTCGGCTTTAGACGGAACAAAAGCGGTAACCGGCATCGTATTTGCCTTACCTGAAGCTTCCGGCGACGAGAGATGGCAGTTAACCCATGGTCCAGTACCTGCTGGCGGAGGTACCGCCCTATGGTCAGGCAAAGGCGGTTACGCTACAATAGGCGATCCGACAGTAAGCGACTATTTTCTAGGATCAGGTGACATAACTTTAGATGCCACGGCTTCGAACGGACGGGCGCAGGGTACAGAATTTATTAAAAACGGTAGTGCTCAAAAATTTGTTTTAGCTATATGCGACTCAGCCTATAGGGCTTATACATCTGGGGTAGACCAAGGAAGCGGTCTTGACAGTTTGACAGTTACACGAGGAGACTTAAGTCTCTCTAATACGTCCATCAACGACGGCACTGGAATTGTTAATACTTATAGCAGAAGCTATACCATGAACTTCAAGTTCTATCAGTCTGGTACTATTAATGCTAGTGGGGCTCTTGATTCTGCTATGCCTGACATCGCTAATGATGCATCTGATGGTGTTCCGTTCTAATTGGTCGGTTTAAGGTTTTTCCTATATTTAAAACCCCTCAGTTTTTCTGGGGGGTTTTTTATTTTTTTTATTAATTTTATAAAAATAAGTGTATAAATGTTTAGCGACACTTGCGTTTTTCAAAGAATATGAAGGGACTAGAAGTAGATCTGATTATAAGCGGGGCTCATTCTGAGAATGATCCTGAAATTATTGAATTCAAAAAAAATTCAGAGCCGTTACAAAAAGAAGATAAAAGAGACAAAGAAGCTGTCGCCTTTTCTAAGAAAATAATCGCAGCCCTAGAAGATAAAGGGCAAAAGCATAACACAGAGAATTTAAGACAAGTAGCGGTTTCCCAACTTAAAAACGTTTACAAAGGGGGAGTTAAAAACGAAAGTCATGAGAACATCAGCGTAAGCAAACTTGCAATGGCAAGAGTTAATATGTTTCTCAAAATGATAGGAGAAAGAAAAATAAAAGACTCCTTTAAAAAAGCTGACGTAATTAAAAGTTACGGGGGTATTGATGTCTACAGCTATTTTGAGCCTTCAGAAGAAGATTACATAATGGCAGAAAGAGATATTAAGTTCTACGGCTTAGAAGGCTACGACTGCGAAGACGTTAACGATCTTTATCTAGATACAGATGAGGAGCTTAGGGCTGAAGCCTCTGCTTGGTTAGACAACTTAATAGATTAATATGAAATATACTACAATTTTTAGTTCCGATATAAAGCCTATTGTTTCAGAAGAAAGAGATAAATATCTATCTTTAGCTTCTGCTATTGAGGTAGCTAAATTCGTACCAGATATAGATGTAGATAAGCAGGTTGACTTACTGCCGATAGCATTCAATGCCTTTGTTGCTAACAGAGTTAATAAAAATGGAGATGTTGTTGATACAGAGACAGCAATGGCTTTCTATAAAGATTTTAAAAATAAACCTATTAACATCGAGCACAATAGAGATAAGGTTATTGGAACCATCTTGACAGCAGGCTTTTCTGAGTTTGGTACAGATGAGCCTCTCTCCGAAGAGGAAGTAGCAAAGACAGAAGGCCCTTTTAATGTTACCTTAGGAGGGGTTATTTGGAAGATTGTTAATAAAAGAGTATCAGACTTAATAGAGAGCTCAGCAGATCCCACAAGCGAGGATTATATGAAGATTAGTGCTAGCTGGGAGTTAGGTTTTACTGATTTTAATTTAGTTCTTTTAGAGGGAACCGACAAGAACATAGAGAATGGCGTAGTAGTGGATAGAGAATCTGACATAAAAGCCTTAGAGGATCATCTAAAGGCTCTTGGGGGAGACGGCAAAACTAAAGACGGCTTGTTCGTTTACAGGAAGGTTGTCGGAGAAGTCGTACCTCTTGGTATAGGCTTAACTGAGACTCCTGCTGCAGATGTCAAGGGAATATCTACAGATAAAACTGAGTCGCAAGAAAAGCTAGAAGACTTGGCTGATCAAACGCCCCAACAAGAACAGGACGAAAACACTTTTGCTGAGGTTGATAAAACTTCACAAATACAAGAAAAAGATGTAATAAATCAAAACGAGGAAAAAGTTATGAAAATAAATAGCATTAAAGACATTAATGAAGAGTCTTTGAAGCAACTTTCAGCCTCGGCTGTGTCTGATTTTATCGAATCGGAACTCAAAGATGCTTCTGAGAGATTTTCAGCCGAACAAAGTAAGGCGGAAGAAGCTCTTAAGGAAGCTCATGAGAAGATCGAGTCTGTTTCGACAGAACACGATAAAATCAAAGCTGAACTAGGATCTGTAACAGAAAAGCTAGCTGGTCTTGAAACCGAAAAAGCAGAGAAAGAAGCTGAAGAGCTATTCAATCAAAGAATGGCATCTTTAGACGAGTCTTTTGTTTTAGAGGATAATGATCGCCAAGTTCTTTCTGAGCAGGTTAAAGTTCTTGACGAAGAGGGATGGGAGTCTTTCTCGAAGAGAATAGAAGTTTTGCTTAGGGACAAGTCAAGAGAAGTCTTGGCACAAAGAAAAGAAGCCGAAGAGAAGAAAGCTGAAGAAACTGAAGCACCCGCAGAGGAGTCTCAAGCTTCTGAAGATGACGACGTCGTAGAGACCGCCATTGACAGAGGAGAAAAAGACACCGACGTTGTTCCTGCTTCTACTGAAGCTTCTGAAAATTCGACTTACGAGAAATACAAGAGCGCTTTTAGCGTGGAGAATTTCGAAATTAGTTATTAAATAAAAATATTATAAAAATATTAAGGATAAAATATTATGGCAACATTTGTTAAAAATACACAACGGCTAAAGCCTTTTAGGCAACATGCTGAAACAGATGTCGTAAACCTTTTCGCTCTGAAAGACGATGATGCGGACGTGATGGGTTCTTATGCTGATCTTAAAGCTGATAATGCTAAGATTAATAAGGGCCTGCTCGTATCTGTCAAGACGGGTTGGAAGAATACCGACGATCCTGTAAATAAGACTGGTATCGGCAACCCCGGTAACACGTACACGAATACGGTTTCATTCCGTTATGGCGCATCCGCTCAGGTGGAACCTTGCGCTTCTGGAGCTCAGCCTCTTGGCATTACCCTTTGGGACGTCGCAGAAGTCGACGAAAATGGCGAGAAGTTGATCTACAATCCGCGCAAGGCTGCTGAAATGCAGGCTGTGGTTAGTGGTCAGGCAGTTCCTGTCTTGGCCAAGGGCATTGTTCTTTATAGTGGTAATTTGACTAGCGGTGGTGCTGACTCTGTCAGCGCTGGAGCTAAGATTTACGCTGACATGTTACGTCAGGGTGATCTGAGCGATTCGGCTACTGAAGGTACCGGTGGAGCGACGCAGGTTCAAGTTGGTAAAGCTTTAGGCTCTGTGGATGAAGATGGTTTCATTCTGCTGAAGATTGACCTCTAATTTAAGAAAGGAGATTTAAGAAAATGAGACTTAAGTTAAAAAATACCCCAGAACAAGTTGAACTTATCAAAGCGATGGGTTCCAAGAATCAGCTGGTTGCTCGTGAAGCTTCTGAGGCCTTTGCGGCCTTTTTAGGCCCTGTGGTCCAGAAGGTTTTGCAGCAGGCAGCGACAGCAGGCGCTATCTACACCGACGCCCCGTTCAGTCAGGACGAAGGTGCTAGCTATCCTCTCGATTTATACTACAATGAGACTAATGATAATTACATTAGTACTTTTTCTCAGAATGTTGCCGGTGGTCTTCCGACCTCCCAAGACGTTTCTGCGATTCAAGAGTTGAAGATCGCGACGTATCGTTTAGACAGTGCTGTATCGATCACCAAGAAATACGCAAGACAGGCAAGGCTCGATGTTGTGAGCAAGCTTATTGAGCGTATGTCTCAGGAAGTGCTTTTGAAGCAAGAGAGAAATGCATGGGCCGTGGCTCTGTATGCTCTTGCTAATGCAAGCACAAGTCATGTGACTGCCTCTTCTGTTGGCATCACCAGTTTGGCTGCTGGTTCTCACGTTATTCCGGCTCATCTTGATGGACGGTTCCAACTACAGGATCTAAACAAACTGATGACCCTCAACAAAAGAATCAATCAGTCTTGGGCCGCTGGCACTGCTGATGGCTCTTATAGCGCTGGTGTCACTGATTTGTATGTTAGCCCTGAAATCAAGGAGCAGATTCGCGCTTTCGCTTATCAGCCCATGAACACTAAGGGTGCTGGTCAGGCAACCCCAAGAACTGATATTGCTCTTCCGGACAACATTCGTACTGATATCTTCAATGCCGCTGGCATGCAGGAGATTTACGGTGTGAATATCGTTGAGCTTAATGAGCTCGGTGATGGCCAGAAGTACAACACTCTGTTTGATGAGTTTGATAGCGGTAATATCGCTCCTTCGTCCACAGCTGGTACAGCTGAAGCATTCGCTACTGGCGACAATGACCAACTTCTTGTTGGTATTGACAACAGCAAGGGTGCCTTCGTCCGCGCAGTCGCGCAGGACTCGGACACAGGTGATACGTTCACAACTCTTCCTGATGATCAGTTCACTCAGAGAAACGAAAGAATGGGCTTCTACGGCTCCCTCGAAGAGGGTCGCGTCTGTATCGATGCCCGCGCTATCGTAGGCTTGGTGGTTTAATACAACCAAAAAAATATTGCAAGCCCCCTGTAAAAAGGGGGCTTTTTTATTCTTTTTTTGAGAGGTTTTGTGTAAAAATATGTATAACGGGAAAAGGATAAAGTTATGACTTCTAAGAGAAAAATAACGGCTAAACGTAAGGTCGTAAAGAAAACAACGGCTAAAGTAAAGAAAAAAGAGATGATTCAGACTCATGCAATGGAGGAGAAAGAGTCTTTCGAAAAGACTACCCTAGATCAAGTATGGGGCGACAAGGGCTCTTCTAGGTATGGTACTTTAGATGAGGGCAATTATTCGAATGAGATAGGAAGCTTGAATCGTAGCGACCTACATTCTCACGCGGTTAAAATGGGTATTCTCCCCATAGATAATAGAGAATTACTTACTTCTAGATTAATGAGAGAGTTCAGAAAACACGTTTTAGCGTTTAGAAAACCTAAAAGAGGTAAACAAATACGCAAAGGGCTTTCTGGAACAGCTTCATCTATCCTGTCTGACTCAATCAGTTAGGACAGGCCAGCTAGACCTGAATGGGCTGAAAGAGTACTTCAGCACTAAATTATCCGGTAGCTCAACGAACACAACAGGGTACTATCCTTATACAGGGAACCCTGCTGAATTCTCTACTTATACTCAACTTACTGGTATAAGTGGCGATGTGTCCGGCTACATAGATACAGTTAGTGGCGCTATAGGCTCTAGGATAGGCACTTCCGGAGTAGCTCTAAGTGGTTTCACTATTTCTGTAAACGCTACGCTGACTTCAAACTTTAGCTTACTAAGCGGAGACTTCGTTGATTTAAGTGGTCAATACGTATCTACAAAGACTCTTTCTACTGGCAATAAGACTAACATAGATACCTTAAGTGGAAAGAAAGTGGGGTAGGGGTAAGCGGGTATGTAACGGGCTTCGTTAAAAACGTAAGCGGAGTTTTAAACACAACAGTATCTAATCTAGATAGCAGTCTAAGGAGCCATGTTTCTTCTGACTACTTGTCTAAGACGGATGTTACAGGAACAATTTCTGGAGACATACATTTTAAGAAATCTCCTCAGTTTAATTTAGGTATAGAGTTAAACGACGTATCTTCTCATGCTAATGTTAGTACCGTGCAAACGGGTACTCTTTTTTATAATTTAATTACTGGGGAAACTGTAAGCGGGGCTTCTTTCGAGACTATGACCTCTTATGTAAGAATGCCTCACTCAGGAGATAGCGCTAATCAAAATTTAGTTATGGGCTCTTTTATGTATAGTGGGGGGATACCCTGATGGCAGCTTATAACGGAACAAGAAGAAAAGCTACCGATGGATTGGTTCTATACACAAACGAAAACTACTATAAAAGTTTTCCCGGAGAGCCAACTACTAATCTGTTTCCAACCGCTGAAACACCTGATGGTGATCAGGCTCAATTTAATGTTAGGGTAGGTGGATCTAGCCACAGTTTTTATAGAGTTTATAGAGATAAGGACACTTCGGCTAATCATACTAAACACAGAGGGGGAGGGATGTACAATAGTTATGTTCCCGGAAGTATGAGTAATAGCGATATTGTTTATAAATATGTTTTCCCTAATAATTCAAATTATACTGTATTCTCTAAACACGGTTTTCAAAATATAGCTCTAGATATTGGAAAAACTTATATTTTTTCTGCTGAAGTTTTCGTATCTAAAAATCATGTAAGAAACGTTGGGTCTGAGTGGCCTGTGCTTTCTGCAACTCCGGTTGATCAGCCTACTGGCTATGCTTATTACAATTTTAGCAAGAAGGGTACTTGGCAGGTGGTAACTATGCTGATTACTCCAAGTATATTAAAACCTGCTGTTTCTACCTCAGGCACATCTGGGAGCTCTGGTTCTGGTGGCTCTGCCGGGACCAGCGGTATAGTAAAAAAATCAATAAAATATGGTTTATACATGTGGCCGACTGCAACTTGTACTTTGCATGAATATAGTAATGGTTTTATCATTTATAAAAATGTTCAGTTAGAAGAGAATACTCATAGGACTCAATTTATAAAAGGGAGCAAAAAAGGTGTAAGCGCAAGTAACCCAAGGGTAGCTTCTAAAGGACTCAAAGACCTTAGCGGTAATGGAAATTCTCTCAACTTATCTAAAATACCTTTCGACGAAAACGCTAAACCAAAATTAGGCTCCTTTGGGTCTTACGGGGCCTACTTTGATGTAGGCTTAACTAAAGGGGTATCCTCTTCTTCCTCTTTTTCTGTCGGTAGCTCAAATAAAAAGACTTATGATTTTTGGGTAAAATTAAACCTATCTGATTCGAGGCAATCTAGCTTATTCTATGGAGATATTTCTAGATCTGGAAACTTTCTTTCTAGTGGGTCTTTATCAAAGAGGCAGCATGTTTATGTATTGAATAATCGTGTGTATTGTGAGGTATACAATACTAACGGCTCATCAACTAGCTTTTTCACTAAAGAGAAAGTCTTATCAAGTAATACTATTCATCATATTGTTGTATCTGTTAACATGACTCTATCTTATTCCAAAATAAGAATATTCATTGATGGATCAGAAGTGTCTTGCTATTCGATAAAAAACCTTTTGCCTCCAAGCAGCGTAACTGTGAAAGCTTTCCCTTTCAATAACCCAGCCGGGGTTAGTAGATTTAGAACTGGATCGAAAATAAATTACAGGATTTCCTCTGTTAATGAAGATGGAGAATCTATTGCCAGCAATGTCATTAATGTAGTGGCCAATAATAAAAATATTGCTATGCGATTAGCTTGGAGAAATGTCAAAGAAGCCAGCAAGTTCTTTATATATAGATCTATAGATGACCTAGGGGAGTTTGGGTCGCAATCTTTGATTTCTAAAGAGGCCAACTCCGCAATTGGAGGTAAGGGGAACGAAACCTTAAGCTTTTTAGATGACGGATCTGGAGTACCAACCCTAGGCACCCCTAAGGCTTCCTCTTTAAGTAAATACACTAATAAAAGTAATACTTTTTATGATGGGTCTGATATGCAACTTGCTGTAGGTTCTTACCCAAGGGCAGATGTTTCTGGTAAGAAAATTTATAGCTTAGGGAACATATACAAACTATCAATTTATAAAAAAGCTTTTGACTCAAAACAAGCACTATCTAGTTATATTCAAGGGTTGGAAGATTTTAGCCAAACTGGTAATACCGCTACAAGCAGCTTCTCTTCTTCTGCAGGTTCATCAGTTGGGGGTTATGGAGGATATTAACAATGTCTAGCAAAGTAAATTATGGAAAATATAGAGTAAATACTAAGGGTTTAGTATTTAGGGTAGATGGTTATAGCGATAGAAGCTACGATCATAATACAGAATATTGGAGAGACTTATGTACAAGTGGTTTCGATGTAAAGCTTCAAAATAGTGGGCTTTATGATTCAACTAGCGGGTATTATAAATTTAGAAAAGGTGCGACAAACACCTATGGGGCCATATCTGGCTCAGATTTTTCAGGTCTAAGATCTATGGGTGTTTTTAAAGATAAAGACTCCAGCTTTACTATTGAGACTTTTTTTCAGGTTAAGACCGGAGTGGGTACATCTCCGGATAATGGCTCTGTGATATTTGGTAATACAGATCATAACAAGAGTGGTTATTCTTATGGGTTTGTTGGCCTTACAGGAGAAGGGGGAGGCGTTAGCGGCCTAAATGCTGTTTTAGCTTCAAATAGAGAGGACGACGACAACAATAATCCATGGACAGGTATAACTGGATCATTATTCAGCCACACAGGGTCTTCAACTATGTCTGCTGACACTTTTTATCATGCAGCTATGACCTATAACGCAAATGACGGAATGACTGTGGGCTACGTAGATGGCGTAGCTAAAAGCTCCGGGTCTTTTCCCGCAAGTGGAGAAGAGTTACATAAGGCTAGTGGGAGCTCTAACTATCACCAGTTTTTTATCGGAGGAAACAATAGTTCTGGCCTAAATGTGGATGTGGGTATGGCCTCTTGTTATAATAGAGCTCTTTCTAGTGGGGAAGTCCTTGGTAATTGCAAGGCTGTCAAGCATAGGTATGGTGGGGGATATTAGTTTTGAATTAGTGGTTTTTTTTCGTTAAAACTCATAGATGAACGAAGTTTCTTTTTATGAGGACTTATCCCCTTTGTTGGATAAAAACCTCTCTAGGGGCCAATTAAGCGCCAAAGAGGTCATTGTGAAAGTGAATACCTTTTCCGTTGGGGATACTATCTGCGCTACCCCAACTATAAGGAAAATGGCCCAATCTTACCAAAAGGAAATAATAATATGCTCACGGAAGCCTTTTTTGTTCGAGCATAATCCATACGTAAAATTTCACATTCATCAGGATGATTTTAAGGACGAATATTATAACTCGCATGAGGTATTCAACACTTTCAACTCTATAGGTGAGCCAGATAAAGCAGGTATAGAGAAGAAGTACTCATTGTACGATATAAGAAAAATACATTGTACTGAGATAGGGTTTGATTTATTACCAAGCGAGCTAAACTGCGACTACTACCCCGGACCCATAGAGTTTAACGAAGAAGATGCAAAATTTTTAAAAGATAGCAGCTACGTCGTAATACATATAGGCAAAAACTGGCCTAGTAGGACTTGGGATTTAAACAAATATGAAAAACTAATTAAAGGATTAAATGACGAAGGCTATCTTGTTGCTTTAGTGGGTTTTGATCAGTCACTTGAACCGGGAGTATATAAACACGATAAATCTTGTTACAGTTTCGAAGATTTCTCTTTTCGGGGCGTCAGCTTCATAAATAGAACTAGCTTGGATCAAGACTTTTATATAACGCAAAACGCAGAAGCCTGCATAACGATGGACACCGGGCAGCTACATCTTGCTGGATGCACGGACACGGAAATCATATTAATGACAACTTCTATTAATCCTCATTGGAGGCTGCCATATAGAAATGGGTCTCAAGAATACAAAACTACGTGCGTCTACGGTGAGTGCACTGCCTTTTGCGCCTCTGACCCTAAATACTCGGTTATAGAGCATGAGACTATAAATAGCGTTCCTCCTTTACCCTTCTGTTTAGAAGGAAGGCCTAATTTCGATTGTCATGCTTCTCCGGAGAAAGTATTAAGTGAGACTTTATCCGTGCTAAGAAAATGAAAAAGAAGATACTATTCATACCCATGCACTTATCTACTGGCGGATCTCCCCAGTGGTTATACGAACTAATTAAAGTTGCTATGCTTAGTAATGAAATTTTTGTAGCCGAGTTTAACAACTATGGTAGTTACGATATACAAAAAAATAAGATAATAGATCTAGTAGGAAAGAAAAGGTGTGAGTGCATAGGTCCTACTTTCTCCGACAACTGGATAGAAGAAAGAGATAGACTCTGGGACGTTATTCAAGAGTTTGAGCCTGATATAATTCACTTCAATGAGGTTCCTGAAAATTTTGAATATAACGGCTTCCCTGAGTTACTCTTAGAAAAAATATATGACAAAAAAAGACCGTATAAAATAATAGAGACTTGCCACTCTAATGAGTTTGACTTCACTAAAAAGGTTCACCTCCCAGACGCTTACGTATGTGTTTCAGGATATCATCCACCTAAAATAAATGCTTTAGCAGCGAAGGGGACATTCCCTATTATCCCTTGTTATATATGGGACTACGAAATAGAAAAGAAGGAAAGACCAAATAGGACTGAAGGGTTAATAAAATTAGGCTTAGACCCAGATAAGATACATGTCTTAAATGTGGGTTTATTTCATGAAAACAAAAACCAAAAATATATATACGACATAGCTTCTAGACTGCTAAATAAAAAAATACAGTTTCACTTCATTGGAAACGACTGTTACTTATGTAACTGTGGCATAGAAGAGGGTAAGCTAGGCTTGCCCAATTGCGAGGTTTGGGGAGAAAGGTCAGACGTGGACTCTTTTTATTCTTGTATGGATCTATTCCTGTTTCCTTCCTTGAGAGAGCTAAATCCTCTTTCGGTAAAAGAAGCTTTATCTTGGGGTATACCTGTCGTTATGAATAAGCTAGAGTCTTGCGATTTATTCAAAAAATACGAAGACAATCCCTCTGTAAGGTTTATCTGCGATATAGATATTGAAGAAGAATTAAGGCAAAAGTCTTCTGATGACGAGCGGCTAACAAAGGAAACAAAAATAGAAACGGATAAAAAAAACTTAAGAATAGCTCTATATACAAGCTTTTATAATAACGCTAAGTATATACCGGGGCTATACAAACAAATACAAAATCAAACTTACAAAAATTGGAAGTGGTTCGTTGCCGATGACTTTAGTAAAGATGATACAGTCAAACAGGAGCTTTTAAAGTTAGCCTCTAAAGATGAGAGGGTAATATACTGTGAACAAAAAACAAAAAAGGAAATGTTTTGGAATCCTCAGCATTTTGTGACAGAGGACTGCGACTACCTAGCTCTTTGCGATGCCGACGACGGGATATACCCTAAAGCTTTAGAATTTTTAAATCATATGCTTAAGAAGAACCCAGAGGCTTTTTCTTTTTCAACATGGTTTCACCAATATAAAGATAACATTGATGAGACGAGCAACGTCACAAATTCAGACTTTTCTTATCCCCAAGGAGATTGGCATACTTACCTTAACAAACATGAAGAAGACTTAAAATTTCTGGAGAATGGGGATTTTGATTGGGAATACCTTAGAAGCTTCAGGTTCTTTGGGGCTTTAAGGGGGCACAAAAACATAGAAGGAGTAGAGGTGGAGATAAACAAGCCAGAGAAGTCGGTTTATGAAGACTCAACAAGGATGTCTATACTTCAGAAATATGGCCACTATATTCTATTTCCAAGGCCTATGTATAAAGTCCTTAATCATGACGCTTCACATGCTTCGCCCCATAACATGGACCCAGAAGAACACAAGATATCTAAAGAAAATTTATACGAGGCTATTAAAAAAGGAAAACAGTATAAAAATAATAAAATACTTAACAAGTATTACCCTTTCTTCGATGAGCTCTGTGCCTTGAATACATCTAATCTTCAATACGAGACAGAAAGAAAAAACATATGTTTAATAACTAATAAGACATTAGATAAAGAAGATTTAGAGAATATACAAGATTTATATTTTGATCATAACTTACATGTTAATGCTTTTAAATCTAATATAGATTATTTTTTCTTTAATATAAATAGCTTTAATAAAGAAGAGCTAAAAGAAGTTTTCAGCAAGTTAGAAAAAGTAAATTCAGATTTTGAAATAAATGCTTATTCGTTAATTGGAGAAGGTAGAACTGCAGACGACATAAAAGCCTTAATTGAGGAGCTCAGCTTTATTCCATATATTGACTGGAATCTTTTTTGCAGAAATATAACCTTTACTTTACACAATAAAAATCTAGGTTTAAATGCGGAAGTTAAGGATGAGAAAAATATTTTAGTTCGTTTCGGCAGTTCGTCTCTAGGAGATTCTTTAGCTTGGGTGCCTTTAGTCGAGGAACTTAGAGAAAAGAAAGGGTGTAAATTTTTCTTTTCTACTTTCCACAACGATCTTTATAGAGAAAGTTATCCAGAAATTACTTTCGTAGAGCCCGGAATAGAGATAGGGCAATTTGATGACGAGAACGGCTTCGTCAAACAAGAGTTTGATAATGAATACGATGTAGGTTGGTTTAACAATACACCACTTGAAGTTAAGCATAAAAATATACAATATACAGCGGCTCATTATTTAGGATTAGACCTTCGTGTCCGACATGAAGAAGGGATTAGGCCTAGGGTAGATATTTCAGATAAAGAGAGAAAGATAGACGGTAAGTATGTCTGTATTTCTGTTCATTCTACTGCGCAATGCAAATATTGGAATAATCCTGAAGGGTGGAGCAAAACAACAAAATACCTAAATGATTTAGGCTATAAGGTGGTGTGTATAGATAAACAGAGTAGGTATGGAGTAGAAGGATCCTATAACTATATTCCAGAAGGAGCAATAGATAAAACAGGAGACTTCCCCTTACAAGAAAGAGTAACTGACATTTATAATTGTGAGTTTTTTATAGGTTTAGGTTCAGGGCTATCTTGGTTGGCTTGGGGGTTGGGTAAGGATGTAGTTTTAATTAGTGGGTTCAGTAATAAGGAGACTGAGTTTTATACGCCTTACCGAGTAATAAATAAAAATGTATGTAATTCCTGTTGGAATAAACATGAGTTTAACATGGGTGACTGGGATTGGTGTCCGGAACATAAAGACACAGAAAGACAGTTTGAGTGCTCGAAGCAAATCACCTTTGAGATGGTAAAGAAACAAATAGACAAAGTGATAATTAATCATGTAAAAGTGTTAAGCTTAACCCCACCAGAAGAAGAAAATAGAATTTTATCTGAGAAAATACATTTTAATGACGACGATGAAGGATTTTGGCGGATCATCCATGAAGAAGTTTGGGATGAAAACGTATATCAAAAATTTTTCAAAGTTAAAGACGGAGACTACGTAGTTGATCTTGGTTGTTCAAGAGGTGTTTTCTACTTTAAAAACAAACATAAAAATATTAAGTATTTAGGAGTAGAAGCTTTTAAGGACAACACAGACTTGTTTCGATCGGTCCTAAACGAAAAAGAAGGAGACAGCGTAAGAATCTACACCGGTTTCCTTAAAGAAGGAGAAGAGAAAGAGTTGGTCTTTACGGAAAACTACTTCTCTAAATTAAAGGATGTACGCGTTAAAACAGTAGGCTTTGAGGATATATTACGTATAATCAAAGAGAGCGACGAAGGTAGGAAAATAGACTTTTTAAAATTTGATGCAGAGAGTTACGAATTGGATCTTTTTGAAAAACATTACGAAACTGTTTTATCAAATACAAGAGTATTCTCCGGAGAATTTCACGGTTTAAACAAACAAGCAGAAGACTATGATCCTAGAGGAATGAAAATAATTAAAAAGCTACAAGAAGATCATAGGGTAGATTTAAGGATTACAACCGCACAGGGTAAAGATTTATTAAACGACCCAGCTAGTAAAAACTTTTGGACTGAGGCGAAGAGTGATCATCATGAGTATTACTACGAAGTACTAGTTCATGGAAAAATATTATGAAAGTAGAAGTATCAAATGGAGAAATATTAGATAAGTTGTCTATATTAGAAATCAAGTTAAATAATATAAAAGACGAATCCAAAATAGAGAATGTAGCCAAAGAGCATGCGGTTCTATCCGAAATTATTAGTCATATTCCGGGTTCCCCCTTAGCTTTATATAACGACTTAAAAACCGTTAATGAAGAGCTTTGGGAAATAGAAGATAGAATTAGAGTAAAAGAAAAAGATAAAAAATTTGATCAGGAGTTTGTGGCTTTAGCTCGTTCTGTATATGTGACCAACGACAAAAGGGCAGAAATAAAGAAAAAGATTAATATTCATACTGGATCAGAACTTTTAGAAGAAAAATCTTACGAAAATTACTCTTAAAGCGTGTAATTTATTTAAAATATGGCGGTTACAAGGTATGTTGGCGATAAGCTGGTCGGTTTAGACAGCGAAAAAGACTCAGTTATTCTTACTGTTTCTAATGGTGCTACTTATTATTGCACTGATTCTCCTTATAACGTATACATAAAAGTAAACTCTGTTTGGCAACAATGCGGAGGACTAGGCACTTCAGGTACTTCGGGCACTTCTGGTACTTCCGGCAGCTAAAATTTAATATCTAGTTTTTCTGTATGATGTTACATGAATTTTGGTGTAATATCATCAAAGATGGCGTATAATTTTTCGGTTGTTCAAGGATCAGAGGTTAGCGTAAGATTGGCTATTACTACGGGAGACGCCAGTTTACCGCAAAATCTTAGTGGTTATCTTGTAAGAGGAAAGGTAAAGCGTAGGTATGGTGATACCAACTACGTAGTCGACTTAGATCCTACCATTGTCTCTGGAGACGAGGGGGAAGCTTATCAGAGTGGCTACATAGATATTTATCTAAGCGGATCTCAGACCGATTCTTTGCCTATTATAGATGGAAGGTATGACGTAGAGCGTTATACCACAGGATCAGACGCAAAAGAACTTTCTGTATTTAAGCTGCTTCAAGGAAGGTTCACTGTAAATCCAGAAGTCACAAGTTAAAAAATTTTTAAAAAAATGCCACACGAAATAGTCACTGTAAATATAAAAGATTCAAGCCCCTCAACTACTGTGGTATCTAAGGGTCCAGCTGGGGCAGCTGGCACCGCTGGAACCTCAGGTACATCTGGCTCAACTCCCTTTTCTGTTTCTGCCGATGGGGAAAACAGAGTACTAACTTCGAACGGAGACAACACTTTAACTGCAGAAACTGGCCTTTTAGTACAAGGTGGTCATGTTGATATCCCCGGAAAGCTAACCGCTACTGAGGTTGTTGTCTCTGGTTCTTTAACGGTTACTGGAGATTTTACCGTAAGCGGAAATTTGAAGTTAGGGGATGCGGCCACTGACACAGTTGTTATACGTGGAGATTTACATGTAGGCGACGACGCTTATTTTGGGGATTCAGTTACAATCAGTGGGGATTCTAGTGTTTCTGGAAACATAACTCCTGCTGTGAGCGGTTCTTATGATCTGGGCTCGCCTTCTTTGTATTGGGGTAATCTATATGCTAAGACAGGACGATTTGATGACCAAACTATACTTTTAGGTACTAGTGGAGCTAAGATTATAGCTTCGGGGGGAAAGATTAGTTTGTATCATGATGATGGTTCTCAATTTACTTCAAGCTCTAGTGAAATTACAGGGAACCTGCATGTAGAAAGCGGTCTTTTTGTTACTGGGTCTAGTACGATTGGCAATAACTTTAGTGTAAGTGGGTCTAATGTCACTTTTGCTGGACTAACTAATTCTGCACAGACTGGTTATTTAGTCGTTAATGACTCAGGTAGGGTATATAAAACACATACCGCCGCATCAGCTGGAACTTCTGGTTCGTCAGGTTCGTCTGGTACTTCAGGTTCTTCAGGAGCGACAGGTGGGACGGGTAGTTCAGGTACCTCTGGCTCTTCTGGAGCGATAGGTGGGACAGGTAGTTCAGGTACTTCAGGTTCTGCTGGAACTGACGGTAGCTCTGGTACGTCAGGTTCTTCAGGTTCGTCAGGTTCTGCAGGTTCGTCAGGTTCTTCGGGTACGGCTGGTTCTTCTGGAACGACAGGTAGTTCAGGTACGTCTGGTTCTAGTGGAGCTAACGGTAGCTCCGGTACGTCAGGTTCTGCGGGTTCGTCAGGTTCTGCGGGTTCGTCAGGCTCTTCGGGTTCGTCAGGCTCTTCGGGTACGGCTGGTTCTTCGGGTAGCTCTGGTACTTCAGGTACTTCTGGTTCCTCTGGTTCGTCTGGCACTTCTGGTTCTTCAGGTAGCTCAGGAAGTTCAGGAAGCTCAGGTTCTTCGGGTTCGTCAGGCTCTGCGGGTACGTCAGGCTCTAGCGGTTCATCTGGTAGTTCTGGCAATTCTGGTTCCTCTGGTTCCTCTGGTTCGTCAGGTAATAATGGCGCTACAGGTGCTGCTGGTA
>LWDU01033447.1_pt1 | contig 23438 bp, 17 predicted proteins | sample 727161 | NCBI WGS metagenome assembly LWDU01 (sample SAMN04566230, study PRJNA314399) | hydrothermal vent metagenome | isolation source: deep sea hydrothermal plume seawater | place: Mexico: Gulf of California, Guaymas Basin | collected 2004-07-11
GAACGCCCAGACGAATGATGAGACCGAGGCTGCTCCAGTTGGCCGCGATCATCATCGAGAAACCGAACAGGAAAAAGATTGCTGCGATCGCTAGGATACTTTTCAGGACGAGCGGCTCTGTATCGCGACGGGGATATAGAAGCCGAAACGTACGGCGATGCGCCGTTTTATCGATAACGCCCTTATCAAGTAAGGCGTCAATCAATCCACGATCAGCCGGTATTTCTTCGATGGTTAATGGCTGCTCGCTACCAACAATATTACGGTAGGTACTCAATAAATCATCTCTTGGGTTACGTTACCACCAGTAAATGACGAAAGCTGACCCAGACACTCATCGTGGCCAACTTGCTAATTTTACGCGCCGTGGGTCAATCAATACTAGTCCTATTTGCGCCACAAACGGGTGCCCTTAGTCATATAATGACTACAGAATGGGCAGGCACCGCGCCGCTGTTGTCGTTTTTATCAATTGCCATCCTGCCCAACTGTTCTATAATCGGATAAAGGCGCTCGCCGCTACTCGATTCACAGTCTCTTTCGTGAGGTCAATCCATGCAAGCGTTTCAGTTTCGATTTTCTATTGGGCTTGCGTCATTAATACTCTTACCGTGTTTTCTTGCATTCGGTCAGAAACCAGTATTAGTCACGATCAGCAAGGAAACCACTCGCATTGTTAAGCCGCTAAGAGAGGACGGATATCCAGACTACCTTGCCGCTCTCAATCAACAGTTGGGTCGGGGCGTCACCGCCGAGAATAATATCGCGGTCACCGTGTGGGAGGCGGTGGGCCCGGAAGATCTGTCAGCGGGAATTAAATCGTTGTATTTCAAACATCTAGGAATGGATCCACTACCAGAGGATGGTGATTATTATCGCTCGTTCTATCAGCGAATTGAAAAGTTAATATCTATCTGGGAAGCAGACCCAGATATTACTCGTTCAGAGATCCAGACGCGACGCGAAGCATTTGATGATCAATATGATTTTTGCATGAGTAACCCATGGGACAAGGATTCATCCCGTGAAATGGATCTATGGCTTACCGCGGCCGAACCTTTTCTGAATCGCATCATAAAGTCCGCGGAACAGCGCGGCCACTATTATAATCCCTATATAGTTTCAGCGGCAGACCGCGCTCAACCGTCGCCTGAACTTATAAGTATTCTGCTGCCCGGCGCCCAACATATTCGCGATATTGCAAGGGGATTAGCTCTGTTGGCTAATCGCCGAATAGCTGAAGGACGCATGGATGAGGCGATCCGAGTTTCCCGAGCAATCCATCGCATAGGGCGACTATCGAGTGTCGGCGGTACGCTGATTGAGGGGCTCGTCGGAATCGCGATCGATGGAATCGGCTTTGAACTGGACAACCGGCTAATTAACACGCCATCAATATCTAAGGCATCATTGAGTAAGTTGCAGTCGCAGCTTGAAAAGCTGCCTTCGATCTCCAGCTTGGCAGCGAAAATTGATCTCACAGAGCGTTACATGTATTTGGATACAACTATCTCTATCGCCCGGCACGGCCCTCAGGCATTATCCATGGCTACCAATGGCTCAGCGGCAGAAGATAGTCCAATATTGACATCCCTCGCCAAGACGGTCTCGGGCAGCCTGGTAGACTGGGATCTTGTCTTAAAAAAGGGAAACTACTGGTACGATGAAATCAAACGGATCAATGACATAAAATCCTTCTCTCAGCGTGCAATCGAAAACAAAAAACTAGAGGTGCGGCTTACCGCTTTGCGTGTTGAGGTGGGGAGTCCGGCGGCCATCGCTAAACAAATCCTTTTTAGTGGAAAGTCGATTCCAGAAATTACCTCAGCGCAGATGAGTAACATTCTCGTTGGCTTGTTATTGCCGTCGGTGCAGGCAGCCGTTTCCGCCGAAACCCGCAACGACGCCCGTATGGGAATCACACTCACTGCTTGTGCGCTGCAGGCCTATCATCGCGATAACAAACGGTATCCGGATTCACTGGCGGCATTGGGCGGCGTCTATATCGATAAACTACCCGCGGATCCATTTCGTGGTAAATCCCTAACCTACCGACAGCAATCTAACAGCTTTTTACTGTATAGTGTCGGTCCGAACTTGAAAGATGAGGGCGGTAAAGGGCGAGACGAGAACAATGGAACGCAAAATGCCGCCGACGATATACGTTTTAAAAGCACTCGTAAATAGCAGCCAGCGTCAAAGTGCCGGCAAGCGGTCGCGCTCGTAATGAGAAGCCTGGAAATTCAGTCCAGGCCCGCAGTTCGTTGTTTGCGTTGCTGTCGGATTCGGATGGTGGCTTCGTCAGATCCGTCATGATCTGTGCCGAACCATTTGTCCCATGGCGCATCGGTCGTTCCGTAGTTGCATTCGAAAAAACGATGATGGAGCTGGTGGTGAAAGTCGGCGGCACCGACGATGTTGGTATCGCCCACCTGTAACTTCTCAAACCCCGCATGTGAAAACGCTGGACCCAAGCAGCGGCTGTAAATGTGTAACAACAGGATCACGGGATGCGACGGGATGACGAAGTGCACGAGTACGGACGACAGGTAGAGGATATGTTCGATTGGATGCATCGACATACCTGACCACGGGCCGGTGTGGATGTTTCGATGGTGCAGACGGTGTACGGGGCGATACAGTGGTGGCCAGTGAAGTAACCGGTGGATGAAGTAGAAATGAGAAGATGTCAGCACCGGAATTGCCAGCAGCCAGAACAGAAATACAAGTGGATATTCGGTAAGCGACAAGCTGGAAATGATTCCGTTGGCCACGCCCCAAAAATAGAGAACCTCATAGATCGACCAAATCGTCGTCCCGCTGGCTAGGGACCAGAAGATGTTGTCCCAGATCTGACTTCGAAAAGAGAACTTTCGGCTCTGCGCCAATTGTTCGCGAGGATCGTACTTCAAACGGTTTTTCTGTAGCCGAAAAGTAAAGAGATACAGATGTAGTCCGCCAGCTATGATCAGCATGAAGAGGTAGTTGCGCAGAAAGATGGAGCCCACCCATCCCAGCGACAAAGATCGCAGCGTTGTATCGTCAGGAATGAGATACCGGAACACGAGGAACGCCATACCGAGAAAGAGGAGATTGCGGGAAATCGTAGCCCATCGTTTGGTGAGCTCCAGAAACGCTTCTTTGGGTTTGGGAGGCCACGCAAACAGCGGCGAAAAAACTACGGGAGCCGTGTGGTTCCAGATATCCTGTTTTTTTGAGAGGTGGGTCATTGTCTATGCTCGGATTGCACTGAGTTATTCAGTGGTGACTTCCTGTTCTGCAGGAGAAAAAGGATGGGCAATAGGAACGTTGCCAGAAAAAGACCCAGGCGGGGAAAACAGTAACAAGCCACCATCAATATCGACTGCCGGTGAGATTGCTGCCGTAACACCGGCTACAGGCCCGAGGACCCAGGTGATTGCAATCTGGGCCCGCCTGTTGAAAATGTCAGTCGGTGAAGTCTTCAAGGTGCGATATGATAAAAACCAGCAAACGATGGCGCCGATGCACCCCACCGCGATAATCGTGGCATCGATAAAGTCATCCAAAGGCTTGTTTTCCGGAAACGTAAAACGTTCGGTAATGCCGAGAATGAGCAGGGTAATCGTATATATACCCCATGACATATAAGGATTAGTTGACATGAAAAAACTTTGGTATTAACGCTATTTCTAAAGGGCTGATTGTAACACACTTGGACCTTCCGCTTGTTGCCGCCGATAGGCGCCCGTTTTGTCGGTATCGTTGCGCCCTATCGTGCGTTTCGTACAGGTTTAATCGTTAACGTGGTTCCGTCGACGCTGTAGGCAAGACCGGTGGAATCAAAGAGGAGACGCACCGCGGCGAAGGGGTCAACGTGGTGAACACTGATAAAGGTACCGATCGCGTCTACGGCTTTAGGCTTTGCGCCGAGTTGCTTTAGCGTCGCCTGAAATGCCTCCAAGGGGTGATTGCGTCGCTCAGCGACTTGTCGAGTTTGCAGCGCACGATCGAGTGCCGTAATGTCTTGCTGTGTTCCATCAGCGGAAATGGCGGACAGTGCGGAGGCGATGACAAGTGCGCCGGCGGTGTAATTGGCCTGTGGCTCACCTCGTCGATGTGCTTCCAGCAGGCTGGTACGACGCAGACTCTCTACGCATTGAGGGACACGGGCACTTAAGTTCTGCGCCACCTCAACATGGGTGATGTGGCCATGATGTTCTAGCGCGTACAGTGCCAACATTTCGGCCTCACCTTCATTGAACCATCGAGCGTTGTCACTACCGAGCGAGGTCTGCCAGATGTGGGCCATTTCATGGGCAAAAAACCGTCGCATTTTCTGTATGTCCTGGCGATCTGCTGTAAGTGTCTGTGGCCCGCGGGCCTTAGCCATAATCTGGAAATGCTGGGCGTTACCGCCCAAACTAAGCAATCGATTGGCGACAAGGGGATCGCTATCCACTTGATAACTGACCATGATTACCAGTTTTTCGGGCGGTGCGTGCGGTAACCGACGATCGTAAAACGATGCGTAGGCTTTCACCGAGGAAAGATAGGGCTTCCTCAACGTTCTGGGAAAACGCTCATCGAGAATGGACTGAGTCCTGGCAGTTTTCCAAAATAAACGAACAAGCCCTGTGACGGCAGGTCGATTTCGGTGACCATTCCCCGTTTTTTACCGGGAACCAACACCGTCTCGTCCGGCAGGCCAACAAACGAATATTTGGGCAAAAATGACATCATCATGCGTGCCTCACCGACGCGGGCCGCAAAGCCCAACGGGCCCGTATTAACGGCGGTTCCCTGGTCGAACAGCCCAAAGGGTTGTGGGGCGTAGGGAACGATCTCGCGGTACGAGGTTACGTCGATCGCCACTTGCCGAAACGGTTTGCCGTCCCGCCGCTCTAGGTAACTGTAGGGTCCCTCTACGAGGATGTGGAATCCATCCGGAAGTTCCCATGCTGCCGCGTGATATTTCTCGGACTTGGGTCCCAGAAAAATGCTTCGCGCGTCACGCGACAAATCATATGTGAACCGCCAGCTGTCCGCAGCGACGTGGGTTATCGTTACCAAGCCACGGACCCGCGGATCAACAGGTGCCTGAATCGTTTTTTGTGTGCTGGATACCGCCGGAGGTTGTGCGGCGATAATGCAATTACCCCACAACGTAACCGCGCTGAACACCACCGCGCGAAGTAACCAACGGGGTAAACGTAGCGACTTATGTTCCTCTTGCCCGGACGTCCCTAGCTGGTTGTGAGATTCAACCTTGAAACGCATATGTGTTTTAATATTTTGTTTCATTGTCATCCTATTATATGTAAACCTGCGTAGAATCGGAGAAATTCCAATAAGAGATTTACTAGCAATGGGGCTTGTCTCACGGCTGCTCAATTCTCGGGTGGCGACCTCAATTTTCCTTTCCAATTGCGCATGTCGTCTGTCGTGCCCACCATCCCTTCAGCGTTGGTAATTCCGTCAAAGACCAACGGCATCAAAGGACCGGGCGCCTCGCGCATCGCCCAGGCCATCGCCCGAAACAGTACAATTCGCAGTTCCGGGTCATAGTAGCTAAATGTGTTGTGTCCGAGCGTCGTTCCGAACACTCGGCCCTTGCCGGACTCCAACGTCCAGAACATCGGTGAGGGCTTTGTGGAAAGCATCGAGGCGGGCACCCGTGCGGCGCTACTATTGGGGGGACCGGTCCGCACGCTGCCGATCACTTTAACACCCTCGACTTGGTTTAGATCCCAGTAGAACTCATCGTTTATCACTAGCTTATCGGCAAAGCCTTTGAAAACTGGATGTTGATTGTCGATGGTAATATCTTCAAAGATTGCACCCCATTTGGATCTTCCTTCGTCCCATGCCATCCCTAAGCACTCGGCTAGTTTTTTTCCCTCGGCTGCCGGACGAATGATCGCGGTTTCGTGAATCGCCACCGCCCCGCCACCACGGCGGATGAACGACTTGAACATCGCGTATTGATTCGTCGTCAACTGCGGCAGATGCAGGAACATCACCACTAGATCCGCTTTATCGAACTGTGACTGCGTCGGGAATAGGTAAGCCGTATCCACCGTAACGTTCGGAACCTTTTTTAGCAGGCCGGTCATCAAATCACGTATTCGTAGGTAATCGTGGGCGCCTGGGGCGTGCGGCTTGTCGTAGCCCCAAACCCAAACGATGTGTCGATCTTTAGACGGTGCCACACTCTCAATCGGCCCGATGAGCTGCTGGACGGTTACTTGCGGAATCAAAGGTTTAGGCTTCTGCCAAGTGTGTTGGGCGTGGCAGAGCGAACTGCTCAGGAGAAAAATTATGGCGATGCGAGCGAACATAGAACCTCCGAATAGACTTTTAGTCGTTCAAAGTGATAATTAGCTTTGAGTATAACTTACGGAAAGCTGCTGCGGAAAATTATTAGATGTTCGTGTCCGATATGCAGCAATCGAAACCCATGTTAGGTCACCGACTACTTGTATTCATAGGGTCTGTCTTTGTCACGCGAAGCAACAATCCAATAGACCTCCCCTACAGTCGGGCCCCACGGAACCTTAAGCTCTGTTTGATACTCAGAATCCTTGGCGATAGCAAATATGGCGATCATCTGCGCCCGATCTCGCAGGATTTTGTGTACGCGGTCCAGAAAAACAAAGAACTCGTCATTGTCTTTCTCCGTAGCGGCCATCGTCTTTAAGATTCCCGTGGGATCGACGTTTCCATCATGATCGAGATTGGCAATGTGGCCCAAGACCTCTGCGGCACGCCACCGCAGGCCGTTGGCTCCGTCGATCCCCTGTTGGGCTGCGAGGCTGTACCCCGTTTCATCACCCAGTTCCGCCAATACCTTGGCTACTTCGAGGGCCATTTTCAGACGGTCATGGTCCCGCCCATTGGCAGTAAGCGTCTTGAAATCCCGTTTCATCCGTGGCACTCCACTTACGTCTCCGAGCAGTCCTAAGTGATGCGCTGCCACCCAGCGGGTTTTTTGAGAGGGATCGTCCAGCGCTTTCTTAAGGTCTGCCAGAGCCTCCTGCCCTTTCCTCTCGGCCAGCAAGCCCAAGGCTCCGTGGGGATGGTAGTTCAGGGTATCCCGCATAACCTTGTAAGATTCTTGACGCCACGTCCATGGAAAATGATGGTCGCCCGACGGTTGTTTGAAGATGAAAGCATCTTTAGCGCCCCAAGCGTCATAGTACTCCTGAATCACTGGCGCGGCAGCGGCTGGGCCCCAGCCTGGATGTACTCCATCGTTTGCGGGAGAGTATGAGTAAAATACACGCGGTGCAATTGCGGCAAAAGCGTCCGTATACTCAAACGGGAACTTTGTGAGATCGAGGTTGTACTTCGTTTTCAAAAACGGCATGAAGTATTCTGTTGCTAACAACCTTTCTTCGAGCAGCATTTTGGACCGAAACGTTGTCCATCCGCAACTAGACACGCCGACTTTCACGCGTTCATCAAAAGCCTGAAGATAAACTGTATTTCGTCCGCCAAGGGAATGGCCGATTGCGCCGATACGATTAGGATCAACCGAGGGAAGTAGTTGCAGCAGATCAATGCTGCTCATATGGTTAAATACGCCCTTTATCGGGCCCGAGTCATATCGATCGGCTGTTAAGTCATAGTCCTTCGATTCACCAATCGTGGGGTAGTCCGGCACAATGACGACGAATCCCTGCATCGCTAACTCGGTAACGAAATTGCTGTTGGGCCAACCTTCAAAGGTTTGCTTGCCATACTTCGCCGTCGGGTGGTGAGCGATAATTCCCGGACGCGTCTCTCCAGGTTTAAGGCCCAGAGGTTCGTAAAGGAAGGCATGCACGATTTCGCCGTCAGCAACGTCATAATGAATGTGCTTCTTGGTATAGCGACCTCGTTGTTGGGTGCTCGTAGTCCGCAGGTTGAATTCCTTCAGGTGGGTTCGTTGGGGACGGTTTGGCAATTGCCCCATGGCCAATTGCATCGCCTCGAGGGACTGCTCGCGTTTTAGACGGCGGTGGGCATCAGTCGTGATCGGCTGTTGCTTTTTAGCGGTATCGGTGTAGAACAGCAAACTTTCAAGCGGGAGTATGGGTGGAATTACAATCATCGGAAAGTCTTCCACCTGCTTGTCGAATTGTTGCTTAAGACGAACTTGCTTTATGTCTTGTAGATCTTGTTCGGTGAAAGAGGGTTGTGGGATCCCAGCGACTTCTTGAAGCAGACCATAGACTCCCATTTGAGATCGAGTGGCGCGAATGATGTTTATCGGAAAAAAATTCGGCTTATATAAATCCGGCTTCTCCTGCAATACACCCCAACTCGAAAAATAGTATTGGACGCCCTTTTTGGTTTGACTCGAACGGCATACGTTGATTTGCCAATTGCCAGTGGAATTGGAATTCATTGCTAGTCCGGCAAAAGGGATTGCGATCTCGCCCGTCCAGTGATCTGATTGGATGTCGGTGGCGCCAGTTAGTCCCTTGATATCGAACCAGCGATGTTCCTTTAAGCCATATTGAAGATAGGCGGCATCGAATACCGCGCCAGACGCGCCGAGCATGACTCGACGAAAGGTATGACCTGATCGATCTAAATTCAAAAATATTTCGACGTTGTCGCCGTTCCAGAGTTTCCCATCTCGTGTCGTTATATCTTGTACCAACCTACTTACATTCGTATCTTGGCAACGGAAGGCCACATACAGATACTTGCTATCGGCTGAAATCGAAAATGTAGTGACCGGATCAGCTTTGATTCGAGCGTCTTTAGTCGAATCCATAAAATCATATAGGTGCGTAAATGTCGCTGTGCCCCAGACGTCATCATCCAATTTACCATCGATGACCGGGGGCTTAGTTGTGGGGACAACGGTATAAGCGGGACCAGCGATTACTGGTGAAACCCCACCGAACACAACAAACATCAACATAGCCAAACATGCTACCATCACATTGTCTTTCACGGCATACTCCTTTGGATTTGCGCTGTGACACATTCGCCTGCGAGTTTCTATTCCGACGTATTGAGATTGAAACCGCCATCGCCTATCTTAGCACCGGCCTTAGTGGCGATGTTCGTTTTTCTTTAGGCTAAATGCCGGTAAGCGGTGACACGCCAACACGAGACTCGGCAAAACCGTCTCGTCTTCCCAGGCATTTGCCAATATCTGATCTAAACTCGTTTCACCTTCAATGTCACGACCCCCTTGCGGGGCGTGGCCTGTGAGCATACCTGCGGCACCTTTTGCATGACCGCCAACTACATTACTAGGGTGTTTCAGCCCGTGTAGCCGAAATACCTACACTGAGTAGAAAAAGAATAACAACGACGGGTCGGGTCAGCTGTACCATGGTTTGGTGCAAAATAGAATGCGACGGCGGGATACTTAATAATGCATTGTACCAATATTGCATTTGATTCGATAGGTAATCCGCTCTAGAGCAAGGCAAGCCACGGATCAACTTCGGTAAATATCAGTTGAATCGTGGGCGGATGGGAGTGTAGGATGAGGGGAGTAAATGGAATCACCAAATTACGATCAAATTCACTGGTCCTTTCCGTTAACGCTCTGTCAGATCACCTACTCTTGTATTGTATGAAACTATGACCACATCACGCCTCTTGCTTGTCTTTTGCCTGCTGTTTTCTTCGAATCTCGTTCAGTCCGCGGATAGACCAAATATTATCTATATTATGGTGGACGATTTGGGCTACGGTGATCTGGGTTGTTACGGACAGAAAGTCATCAAAACACCTCACATTGACCAACTGGCAAAGGAAGGCATGAAATTCACCGACCACTATTCCGGTCATACGGTCTGCAGACCCTCTCGACTGGTTCTGCTCACCGGTCGGCACAGTGGCAACACACCAATTCATGGTAACACCAAATATTTATTTCCTGAAAACACGCGTACCGTTACGACGTTACTCAAGGCAACAGGTTACGCTACCGGCGGGGTTGGTAAGTGGGCATTAGGAACGCCAGGCAGCAGTGGTGTACCAACTAAACAAGGCTTCGACTACTGGTTTGGATATCTTGACCAAAGTAACGCTCACAATTTCTATCCTGAATACCTGTGGGAAAACAATATTCAATATCCATTGTCCGGCAACGTCGTCGGCGACCAGCCAAAAGTTTCCATTAAGCGGGTTACTTATTCGCATGATGTTATGCATACAAAAGCGATGAACTTTATTCGGGAAAATGCCGCTAGGCCTTTCTTTCTCCAAGCTCATTACACGATCCCACACACCAACAACGAAGGTGGACGCGCTACCGGCGACGGCCAAGAAGTTCCGGACTACGGAATTTACTCCGAACAGGATTGGCCGAACCCTGAAAAGGGCTATGCGGCAATGATCACCCGACTTGATAGTGACATTGGAAAAATGATGGCACTGCTCAAGGAACTAGCGATTGATGAGAACACCATCTTGTTTTTCACTTCCGACAATGGTCCGCATCAGGAAGGCGGGCACAAGATGGAGTTCTTTAACTCCAACGGCGAACTGCGCGGCTATAAACGCGATCTCTATGATGGAGGCATCCGCGTGCCGATGATCGCGCGCTGGCCAGGGAGGATTGCGTCTGGCACTTCCACGGCTCATCCATCGGCGTTTTGGGATTTTCTACCTACTGCGTGTGAATTGGCAGGAATCAAATCCCCGACCGATATCGATGGGATTTCCTACCTGCCTTCACTGCTCGGCGGTAAACAGAAGAAGCATACGTATTTGTTTTGGCGGGCAGGTCAGAAGTTTGCGGTACGCCAAGGGAAATGGAAGGCGGTTCGTATCAACAATAATTCAGCTATCGAACTATATGATTTATCTATCGATGTAGGTGAACAACATAACGTTGCTGCAGAGCACCCCGAACTGGTCAGCCGCTTTGAAGCATTGATTGAAAAACACAATCATTAACCGATCGGTACGCGGTTGATAGACCCCAAAACTGCGTAGAACCTCCAACGAGCTAGAACCTGTATCTAAATGTCCGCAAGTCAGATAACAACGGGGTTAGTTCGAATTCTGATCAACTACTTCGGTGTCTTGGGGGCGGGATGCAAGGCCACCTGCTGCGAACAATGCCAAGATGCCACAAAAGAATCCGGCCAAAGCCCAGTCGGCACCGCTGTACCCTTTAGAAACAGCGACTTTTCGACAAAACACGGAACAAATGTATGCATGAACAACATAGGGGGTAACCCAAATCACACTATCGAGGTCCATGACGTCATACCGCCACAAAAAAAGTACCACTACAATTAGAGCGGTCGACAAACTAGAGATTGAGATACTAACAATATTGTCCATTCGGCCGTTCATTTAAATCTCCTGTATCCTCAATATCCGTGTTTGCCAAGTAACTTACCCTGTCGGTATGCTAGCAAACGAGAGGTGCAACTACAAGGATTGTTGGAGTTGTTCTGATATGCCTTTAGATGATTAGTCCCACGTCGCAACCAGTTTCCCGTGCGGATGAGTGTCCTTCCTTGGAATTGAAATACGAAATTTATCGCTAGTCTATCGCTTGCAAGTTCTGTGGTCGATAGAATTTGTCAGGTTTGTTATTAATCGATGATCGTATCTGTCTAGAAGTCTAAATCTGAGAGATCGCTTTTACACTCCTAGGGAAAGTGATTAACCGAAGGTTGCTTGACATTGTCTCGGCGTCAGGTTGTCGGCTACAATCAGGTTCTGTGGTTGCAGCACACATACGCGCCGGAATTGAGGTGATAAGTGCAAACCGGAAAAAACGAGTCGTGGAATCTATGCACAAGCACTGGAGTGATTATGAAAACGAGAATTGGGCTGATACTTTGTTTTGCGTGCTGGTTGACCACTTGTGATTCAGTTTGGGGCGAGAATTGGATGCGCTTTCGGGGCCCGACTGGGCAAGGAATTTCAAGTGAGTCGCAACTGCCGCTCACATGGTCCGCGACCAAAAACATCAAGTGGAAGGCGAGTCTTCCGGGCAATGGGTGGTCGTCACCGATTGTCTTCGAGGACTTTGTGTTTCTCACAGCATCTAGCGAAGAGGGAGTATCGTGTCGTGTGATCTGCGTCAATCGCAAGGATGGAAGCATTGCCTGGAACACTGAAGTCCATCGTCAAAAGCCAGGACCAATGAGGAAACAAAACTCGTACGCCACGCCGACACCCGTAACTGACGGGAAATACGTGTATTCGGTCTTTTATGATGGCACGGTGGCTGCCGTGGATTTTTCCGGAGATCTAGCATGGAAGAATAACGAAGTAAAGTTCTTTAGTTTGCATGGACTCGGCGCATCGCCGATTCTAGCAAATGGTCAAATCATCATGCCATTCGACGGCAGTAGTCGAGAGGATAGTAAGATTGGGTGGAAAGTTCCTTGGGAAAAAGCCGTTGTTCTCTCGCTGGATGCCGAAAATGGTTCCGTGCGGTGGAAGGGTGAGCGAGGACTATCACGCGTCGGGCACGTCACGCCGATTCTCGTTAACGATGGCAGTCAACTCATCAGCGCAGGGGGCGACCGCGTTCAAGGATTCGATCCGACGACCGGTAAACGTATCTGGTCGGTTTACAGTCAGGGCGAAGGTGTTACGCCGTCGCCCGTTGTCGGTGATGGATTAATCTACACGTCCTCTGGCTTTGAAGCCCCGACGCTGCGTGCCATCCGACTCGGCGGCAAAGGCGATGTTACCAAGACGCACATCGCATGGGAACAAAAACGTGGTGTCGCGGCACTGGCGTCGTTGTTATATATAAAGCCCTATCTTTACTCAATTTCAAGAGACAACATTCTGCATTGCATCGAGGCTTCATCCGGCAATGTTGTTTGGGTGGAACGACTATCGGGCGTATACTGGGCTTCGCCCGTTTATGCCGACGGACGCATTTATATCCTATCTGAAGAGGGAGTGACGTTAGTTCTACGGCCTGGTGGAAAGTACGATGAGATCGCTCGCAATGACCTTGGCGAAACATGTTTGGCGTCGATGGCAGTCTCACAAGGCAATTTGTTCATCCGATCGTCCCAGCATTTGTATTGTATCGAAAAATAGTTCCCCGCCCATTCGCGGTTCCGAAAACGTAAATCCTTGCACAACCCTTAGTCGCGACCTAAAATTAAACTATGTTAAATGCCAAGCGTCCAACTGCTCACGGGAATCGCCTCGTTTTCAATCGGATCCTCTCGCTGGCATTCTGTCTCGTTATAAGTCTCATCGGTTGTAGACGCAGTGATTCAGTCAACACGGATCCACCCCAGGAAAATACTAGTGCATCTCTCACGCCAGAAGATGCTGCTTTAAACGAAGATAAGCAAAAACATATCTGGTTAACCGAGCATGTAAGCTTCGAATTGGAACACAAATTCGGCTCGGCATTGACCAAGGCGATCAGGTCCGTAGATGCGAATGTAGTTGATAATTTCCTGCTGAGTTCTGCGATGGGAACGCTGCCGGAATTTGATTTATCTTCTTTCGAGCAAACGGGCATCTCGGAAGTTGCCTGCAGCGATACCAGAATTGAAGCCAGTCGCGATGAAATCCTGCAGGCCATCGTTAATATTCCGGCAGAGTTCGATTCGATTGATTCCGGAAAGATGCGAGTCCTCTCAATTAGAGGACCTTCTTCGGAGGACGCCGAGTGGATGAGTTCTTTTCTATTGACACTGAGCGGACAACGCCAAGGCGAAGCCACTTATCATGAATCTGTACACCAGATTTCCTTTACGGTTGATGAGCCGAAGGAAATAGGACAAACGCCCTTTATCTCCGAATGGATCATTGCAGACATTATCATGCGTCGTTCCGGCAGTCGTCTCTTTCGTGAAGCGACGTCACACTACGCACTGGATCGACTTCCTATGGGAGACAATTGGAAACTCGAACCCGCTGCGACCCTACAGTACCGCTTTCAGACTGCCGTAGCCGATTTTAATCAAGACGGATTCCCGGATATTGTCATTGCTGATTATACCGGCGAACGCATTTTATTAGCCTCGGTGGAAGGGCAATCATTTCGCCGTGTGGACCAGCAATTGGGGATCCGCAACTGCTGGCCAGAACGCTATGCCGCACTCGCTGCTTGGATCGATTATGACAACGATGGATTTCCAGATTTGCTGCTTGGTAAGTCGGTTTACCACAATGAACAGGGAAAGCGGTTTCGGGATGTTACACTTTCGACCAATATTACATTAAATCGTGATCCAAACGGCGCGGCAGTTGCCGACTTTGATGTCGACGGAGATCTCGATATATACGTAGTCTACCAGCACCCCAATACTAAAGCGTCTCCGGATGACGGTAAATCAAAGCCCTGGATCGGTGACGACGATTCGGGTGCCGTGAACCAGTTGTGGCGGAATAACAACGATGGAACTTTTACCGAAGTTGCTGATCAAACTGGCGCAACAGCGGGAAAACGAAAATCATTTGCAGCCAACTGGCTTTACTATGATTCCGATCATTACCCGGATCTTTACGTCGCCAACGATTTTGGTACCAATTCTTTGCTAATCAACAATCGCGACGGGACGTTCAGTGATCAGTCTCAGTCCAGCCAGACTGCCGATTTCGCTACGAGCATGGGTGTGGTCTCCGGACATTTGGACAGTGACGGCTATCCTGAAATCTATGTTTCCAACATGTATTCCAAAATGGGACGTCGGATTATTGGCCAGGTAAACGATTCTGATTATCCACCCGGTGTGTTCGAGCAGATTAAGGGATCATGTGCCGGTAACCGACTCTATAGCAGGCAAGCGTCTGAGGCCGGAAAACCGCCTGGGTTTGCAGCGTTCGAATACAGCGTCGAACTTGGCATCAACGACATTGGCTGGGCGTATGGTTCGGCGATTACCGATTTCGATGGCAATGGCTGGGCGGACATATACGCAGCGACAGGTTTTTCGAGTCGTGATCGACGAAAGCCGGATGGTTGAACGTGTCTGTGGCGGGCTGTCGTGTCGCAGCCCTTAGATCGAACCAGGGAAATTCAGCAACTAGGTGAGTTGGACGAAGAAGCCGGCGAATTCTGGCGAACTAATATTTTTCAGTTTGGCAACAGCGATGATAATCTGTCTGCGTTCGAACCGAACCGTCTTTTTTTGAATACTGGTAAGGGGAAACGATTTATTGATGCATCGTTCAATTCCGGAGCGAATATCGATTCGGATTCGCGCAGTGTTATCGCGGCGGACATCAACCTTGATGGAAAGCCTGACTTGCTCGTCGGGTCTGTCGGAGGTGGTCCTCTGCGACTTTTTTTAAACCAGGTGGAAACTGACAACCGATTTCTGAGTCTCCAGCTTCCTGAGTATTCAGGAAGTCTGGTGGGTACGCGTATCATTCTTCACACCAGCAGCCATTTGATTTACCGCGACCTGTTTCCCGTCAATGCCTGTCTTGGACAGTCTCCGATTAATACGACGTTCGGTATACCAGCGGGAGCGACGGTTGATAGAGCAACTATCCGTTGGCCCAATGGCAATACTATTAGCGGTGCAGTTTCCGAACAAAACGGTGCTTTACAGTTCATTACCGAAGAGTAAAGGTGCCAGTCACGATAACTGCATGTACCGTCGGACCAACTAGAGCGAGCAATCGAATATGTTTTTACTTGCTCGGGTCCGCAATAAGCGGTACTATTACCGCTTGAGAGATTTGAAACGCACATTAATTCTAGGAAATACGCTAATGGCTTTTCTAAGAACATTGACTCTGATCGTTGGCATCATTCTCGCTTCGATCATTCTCCCTTCTATTGTTGCGGCGGATGATTTTCAGGAAGGGGAACTGACGCAGGCCAACTACACAAAGTGGCGCGAACACGTTCTACCTCGGAACTGGGAGCTCTCTTATCGAAAAATTCCTTGGCGGATGAGCTTTTGGGACGCTGTCATCGAGGCGCAGGCGAGGGAAAAACCGATCCTGTTGTGGGCGATGAATGGGCACCCACTTTGCAATACGTGAGGCAACGGCGTCAAAGACCGACAGTTAGTCTGGTCCAATCGAGAAGTACAAAAGCTGGCTGCCGAATTCGTAGTGGCTGCCGACGCGTGCGACCGCATGCAGAAAGAATACTGCCAGGATGAGGACGCATTGCTGTTTCGGAAATTCGCCAAGCAACGCACAGTGGCAAAGGGAAATCGAGGAGGTGCACAGGGACACTACGCAGTGGCACCCAGCGGAGAGTTGCTCGCGGCTAGCTCCAGCGCCAATCCTGAAGTGCTCGTGGAGATGATGAAGCAAGGATTGGCCAAGTGGGAGGCACTTCCTCGCGAGAAGCGGCTATTGTCCAAATCGCCCGATCCCAAAGCGTCTGAGAACTGGCGTCTCCAGGAGAACTTGTACCCCGACGACGGTCTAGTCTTGCGTGTGGTCGCCCGTGACCGGACGCGGGAGCGTTGGCCCGATTCTAATTTGGACTACGCTTGGTTCCTCAAAGACGAGGCCCGCGCTTTTCTTCCCGCTGAACCCAAGACAGGCGCTAAGCACAACGTACCGCCTGAACTGGTGCAACGGCTAGCGCGCTTTCATCTGCTCGACAACGTACATGCTTTGAATTACACGTTTTTCCCCAAGGAGGCGATTGAACGGGCGCGATTAACATCCACCGTGGTCAGTGCTGTCGGCGATCTTGTGACGCTCACCTTGGAGGGGGAGACTCGTGCATCATTGGTATCTCCGAAGAAAATCGGCTACGAACCAAAGTTGCTTGGCCGCGCAACGTTCAATATTAAGGAACAGAAATTCGTCGCCTTCGAGTTACTGGCGGTCGGAATGCGTTGGGGGTTGGGCAATTGCAACCAACGTCACGACCCGACTCCTGCACTGATGGGGATCGTTTTCACGCTAGCCGGCGACAGTCAGGCCGAACGACTTCCACCCGCATTCGTCTCGCGGTACGGTTGGTAGCTGGCCTCAACCAAAATCCTATGTGGAATCAACGCCACGGGCTGCCCCTACAATTTGTCCTCATCAAGCACATCGTGGCGTAATTTGGTAAGCTGGGTGGTAGTGGTCTCAGGTAGGTCACGCTTGAAATGATCTGGGTAATTCCGGCGGGAGCGCGGGGCATGGATCGGTGTGATCAAACACATCCAGTCAATGGGTGGATCTATTATCAACTGGGAGATTAGTGATGTTGTTGTGGATAAGGATATTGGAAAGCGGAAAAATCATTGAGGTGAAAGATCCTAGCTTTATTCAAAAAGCTATTAATGTGGGTAAGTTGGGACCACAAGATCTACTCGGCAAAGATATCGCGGGCCCCTGGAATCGCTTGGACAGTATTGATGGACTGGTTTTTAATGTTGCCAACAACGAAGCATACGGCATAGGTACACCACAACCGCCGCGACAGTCTAAGGTTCGTTCTCTGACTAACATCTTTCGTAAAGGTGCTCAGTCCCTACAAGTAGTATCTCAAACGGCGCGGCAAGTCCTAGATAATGCAGTAGCCGAAACTCAACGGGCTGTGGACGATAAAGACCGAATCATTATTTCAGAAAGTGTGGTTATCGGGCGTGCCGCAAAATATTCGGACTGGGTTGTACCAGATCCTCATGTTGCCGCAGCCCACACTCGGGTGACCAACTTAAATGGTGTCTTAACAGTAATAGGCTTAAAAAGCCGCCTCGGAACACTTGTAAATGGCCAAATTCTCCGGACAAGGAAACCCTATCTATTGACCAACGGGGATCTGCTGCAGATCGGTTCCGCAGGGTTTACTGTTGATGGAATATCATTGCTGTCAACCGCACGAACGGACCACGCTCACATCGAGTGCGAAGCCTTAACACGTGTTGTAGATACGGAGGGTGGGGAAAAGAAGATTATCCTCAATAATGTAACTCTCAATATCCCTCCCAAAAGCTTTGTTGTTCTCCTTGGTCCCAGTGGATCAGGGAAATCTACACTTCTCAACGCGATAAATGGCCGGACAACTGCGACAACGGGCGATGTTTGGCTCAACAAGGCGAACCTTTATGAGAACTATAATCGTCTTCGCAGTCGAATCGCCAACGTACCGCAAAAAGATATCCTGCACTTTGACTTACCGCTTGAGACATCGTTAGCCTATACCGCTGCGTTGAAACTACCAATCGACATGGGTGCTAACGAAAGAAGCCAAGCTGTTAAACAAGCGCTAACCGAGGTGGGAATGCATGCGCTAAAAACCGAGTCCATGAAAAAATACAGTGGTGGACAAATTAAACGAGCCAGCGTCGCGCATGAGATATTATCTAATCCTAGTTTAGTATGTGTCGACGAAGCGACATCCGGATTGGATGAACATAGCGACCGCGAAATTATGAGTCTCTTGCGAGATATCGCTGACGGCGGTAAGACAATCCTCTGCATCACACACAACCTTGGAAATGTCGCTGAATTCAGTGACACACTTGTAGTCATGGCGGAGGGAGGGTACCTCGCATTTTGTGGTAGTCCTCAAGACGCAATGTTGTACTTCGAGATCACCGACCTTTCACAGTTATATATTCGGCTACGCGACAATCCTGGGGAGACGTGGGCGGTTCTCTGGTCCGTTCATATCCAAAGCGATATAGACGCCGCACAAAACTCACGAAAAGTCCATCGCTCTCAACTTAATATCCAGAAGGAGAAAATATCCACGCTTCAACACTTTGGCATAATGCTTCGGCATGGCCGTGTTGTAAGTCAACGCATTCGAGCGTTGGTAGTAAGAGACCGAACGTCGCTTCTCGTGATGATTTTGCAGCCAGCGTTGGTATTCTTAGTAATTTGGTTGTTGTTTGGAGAGGTTGGCTCCGCTCAACAGGAGATGAATGTAGCATTTTTATTAATCGTCTGTACATTCTGGTTTGGGTGTAGCAACTCAGCTAAAGAAATCGTCAAAGAACGCCCGATTTTCGAGAAAGAACGCCATGGCGGGTTAAACGCCTTCGGCTATCTTGGCGCCAAAGCTTTGTGGTTGATTGGCGTAACACTCGTGCAGTCCGGTACACTTTTCTTGTTCACCAAGTTTGCAACGGGTCTTCCGTTAGATCTGCCATCTGCATTCATCGGCATCTCCGCCATCTCAATTTGCGGCGTGGGCTTGGGGCTTTGTATTTCAGTTCTTTCTAAAAACACCGACGTCGCTGTATCAGCGGTTCCGTTAGCGATCATTCCCCAAGTGATCCTCGGTGGATTACTAAAGGCTCCTGATGGAGTGTCAGAATTTATAGCTTGGATCGGCGTTCCGTGTTATTGGGGATTTGGCTTGTTTCTTAATGCTTTAACAGAAAACACAAGCTCTGAAGTAAATTCAGCGATTGCTCCCGAACTGTATTCAACCGAGAGCATCTGGATATCTTTGGCAGCAATTCTCTTCGTTGCATTATTATTGCTAATCGTATCAGCGTTATCATTAAGCGGCGTTAAAGTTGGCGGCGAGTTAGAGAAACTGAATGCAATTCGCTTGAGCAAACGTAAAATTTATAACGCGTGATAAATCCACTTTTGGTTTAATTTCATATAGGGCTTTGAAGTTGCGTGCGAAGGGACTTCCACTGGGAAAGACAATGTTAATGAGGTTGCGTGTGTTTGGGGAATTTACCGGGGCAAGTGCGAATTACTTACCTTAATGGCTTAATCTAGCGATTTTAGGGTGACAATAAACTAGGTAGAAAAGTTATGGCGAAGAAAAAAACGACAAAGAAGAAGCCCGCAAACAGGAAACGCTCGTCCAAGAGTAAACTGGCGAATGCGCGGACTTTAACACAGGCGGATCACGAGAAGATCCAGCGATTGCTTGGGACAGCGGAGCTTGGAAAGGTTCGACTGGCGATAGAACTGACCGAGGAAACATGCAGCGACACCGAATTCAAGGACATCTTTACCGATGAAATCATACTCTCGTTGGTTTCTTCAGGTGACATTGAACTGTTTGCGATCACGGCGAGTTTTTTTCTGCGGCATGACGAACATTGGGACCGGTTTCTTCGTTGTGCAAATAACACAAGCGTGCTTACCGGGGTTGCTGTAAAACACAAGGACACCAGCCTCCGTCAATATACTGCCATTACGGTTAAAGCAGCTGCAATGTTGTCTACTAGCGACCGGTGGGATACGGCGTTAGACGGGCTCACGCAACTCTCTGTTGAGGTTGCACAAAATCTTGCCGGGGCACCGTCCCTTTCACTCAGGGGAATCCTCTCGCTTCCTGACGACATTGCCGCAGCGCTCGCCGAACACAAGGATGAACTGGACCTTAGCCGCCTCACGGAACTCTCAGACGCTGCTGCCAAGAGTCTCGGTAAGCATCAGGGCACTTCTTTAAATCTCGATGGCCTGACGGAACTCTCAGACGTTGCCTCCGCGAGTATCAGTCAGCATCGGGGGGAACTGTCCCTTAACGGCCTAAGTGGACTTTCGCCAGCCGCAGCGAAAAGTTTTGGCAGGTTTAAGGGAAGTGAGCTCCGTCTTAAGAGTCTGACGACCATAGAAAACCTCTCTGATGAGGAAGCGATCGCACTGGACAATAAATTGCTTCAATTACCTAGTCAGATTACTAAGAAGATCAGTACCATTATCAAAAAAGTTGCAACCGCCGATTCTTTACTAACTCAAGAACAGCAGAGCAAGGTCCGCAAACTGATCAAGACATGCGATTCGGATAACCTTGCTATGGCATGCGAGTTACTTACGGCTGCTGCGGCGTCGGAAGGGGATTGGATAAAGCTGTTTCCCAAGTCGAGAATTCGAGATCTTCTGAATACATGGGAACCCGGCATCTGGAACACGCTGGTGACGGCCATGAAGGGTTTTCCTCGAGTTGCTGAACAGTTAAGCATCCAGGCCGCGAAACGACTGAATACGTTCCCTACGCAATGGGAAATTTGTAAACGCATCGAAGCTTCACGCGGCGATATTCTCATGAATGCAAATGACGATGTTATTGAATTGATTGGTGCGAACCGTGAATACCGACTGGCAATCGATGCGGAAGATATATCGGATGACCAAGCCGCGACGTTGGCTAAATATAAGGGAGAAATTGGACTGAGTTATCTAAGGAAATTGTCGGACACTGCTGCCCGAAGCCTCGCGAAGAAGAAACCTAAGCTCAAGGGTTGGTTTATCAATCTTGACAACCTCCCAAAATCCGCTGCCAAGATTCTCTGTGACGCTGGGCACGGCTAAGCCCTTTTCCCTTTGATCGGAATTACGGCTTGTGCCGCGGCATCCACTTCCTTTCAATGGTGGGTACGACATGTGTTGGCTTCGTGGAACCCATACTCAACACCGAAACGTCACTGTCAGACCCGAATATTTGAGTTAAACAATTCGCTTTGAAATTAATAATCCGGGGACCTTTTAATCCGTGGTACAGTCAACGCGAAACTGACGATTCTTGCTACACCTGGGTATTGTGGTCGGGACAGCAATCCAGATTTACGGGCAGCCACAGGCCCCTACATGCGGCGGTTTATTGTGGTCGCCGATGTTATCGAATTAATTTGTCCCTATCAGATGACCGCTGCGGATTGGAAATAATGTAATTTCGAATCGCATTCAGCGACCAGTCGTTACGTATGATGTGGTCCCAATAATTACGTTGCCACAGCCGACGGTCGAATCGAGGCCAGCGGTTTGATTTAACGCCTTGCATGTATTGATGGGTTGTCAAATATTTATACCGATTCATTAAGTCGGACAACGAAAAATATCTTGTAGGCTCCCATTTTCCTTACCCGGCGGCCCGGTGGTACCGCCTCACCAAGCACGGCGTGTTGTGAATTGGTAAGCTGGTCCACCACAGGCCATCTTGATCTCGGGCGAAATGCTTGAACAGGCGGGGATAAGGTGCAAAGAATCTCCGATCGAGGGCGAACTTTAACCGGGCGAAAGTGTGAAGAGTGTCGCCGATGGATCCGGTGCGTCATCGAGGGGGATGCGATGGTATCCAGCATTTAGCCAGTCGTCCTGCTGATCGTTGTAATATGGGCTGCCAGGATGCCCGGACTGACCCTGACCGTCGACGGCCCACATGCAGGGTGGGTCCGAGCCAAGATCATGGATTAGTCTATATCCGGCACCGGACGTAGAGGTCCAGTTTGGCCCTTAACAGGTGTTGGTTTATGATTAAGTACCTTACCCAAATCGCCAATGTGTGCAAGAACATGTGATTTCGTAAGTATATGAAGCTGCCCCCAGGTCCATTGCTGCTTATCCTCGCCAAATCGTTCATTGAGCAACTGCAGGGCTTGTTGAAACGTCTCAATGACCGCTGCCTGGTTATCATCATTAAACCAACCCAGCGGGTCACCATCGATTAACCTGCTGGCAATCCCCCCACATGCCGGACCGATGAGGTCAATCTGCTCGGCGGGGATGCGTTCCTGAGCAACTCTTGTTTGCCACAATGTGAAAAAGACGTTGAATATTGCTCCGGGGACGCTTTCCACCTGCATTGCCCCATCCCAATTTGCCAATAGAGCACGAGCCTCTTGCACATGAGAGTCTTCAACGGATGTCAAGACATTTACGAGCTTAGGAGCGCACTCCACGGCTCTTCCGCTTATCACATCGTTTTGCATTCGCACAAAGTCATCGAAGGTGAATGGCTCAAGTTGAGACTCAAGCATTTCGCGAATTCGTGCTGCGCGATGGCCACTACTCCAGCACCCAGAGAGCATATGTGGAAAGTCGTTTGCAGCAGTTCGGTTGTTTGCTGTACGAATCCATTCGCATTCAGGATTCAGGAGTTCCGGCATTTCGTCGAATGAAATGTAACCCTGCCACTGATGGTTCGGGTCTGTACCATCGCGATAGTGTCGGTTGAATTTATTGCGCCGTGGGATTTTTCCGGTTGCTTTTAGTCCAATATTGCCCTGTGTATCACCACTCACCACGCAGAAAGAGGGGACATGCCACGGCCGCATGGCTTCATGGAGCTGTGCAACCGTTGTGGCCCGGTTCATCGCAAGCAATGAAGTAAGCCAGCCTCCACCGTACATGCCGACCCAACGCAATGCTACCGGTCCGGTATGCTGAGCGGCGTCTGGTAGAATTGTGTCTACGATGGGGCCATTGTGAGAGAGGATCACGGTTTCGACGTGGTCATCCTCACCTCGGACCTGAATTGTCTCTGTGCGACTGGATTCTGCGATCCAATCGGCATTAAACAGAAAACAATTCGGATGATCCTCCGAACGAGTTTCCTGATAAAGATCTCGGAGCGAACACATGTTATTCGTAATACTCCAACCAACTCCAAGTGTGCGCCCAAACATAAGTGCAGGAATACCGACATATGCCATTCCAGCCACGTCATATTCCGGACATTTCAATCTGGCTTCATACCAACTGGAATTAGCATCGATTGCAATGTGTGGATCCGACGCGACCATTGGTGCACCGCTCGCGGAACGAGTTCCGGATACTGCCCAGTTATTACTTCCATTTCCCTCGTTCGGTGGCGTAAACGTCTCACCAATGGGTTCGGA
>LWDU01043659.1_pt1 | contig 23431 bp, 21 predicted proteins | sample 727161 | NCBI WGS metagenome assembly LWDU01 (sample SAMN04566230, study PRJNA314399) | hydrothermal vent metagenome | isolation source: deep sea hydrothermal plume seawater | place: Mexico: Gulf of California, Guaymas Basin | collected 2004-07-11
GGTTCCTTGTTAACTTATAATAATGATGGAGAGTATATGTTGTCTGGATCTGTTGTTATTCCTTATGATATTGATAATCCTATAGGAGAGAAGCAAGAGAGTCTATCAAAGACTGCTTTGAAATTTTTAAAGGCTCCTTATCAATGGGGTGGGAGGACTGTATCAGGCATTGATTGTTCAGGCCTTAGTCAGATAGTCGCCACACTGAATGGCATCACCATCCCCAGAGATGCTTCTCAACAAGTGAAATCAGGTGTTGCAGTTGATTGGGGTATGAGGTGCGAAAATGATTTGGCCTTTTTTGAAAATAAAAAGGGAGCGATTACTCACGTAGGAATTCTAACATCGAAGGACAGCATCATACACGCCTCGGGATATGTTAGAGTTGACAAGCTTACTGTAGACGGTATTTTTAATGTGAAAGAGGATCGCATTACTCACAAACTCACATGCCTAAGAAGGTTAAAATAAAGAGACTTAGCTGTAAAACCTACCGCCCTCTTTTGCCTGTTTCCTAAGTAATGTACTGCACCTGTACCTTGTTTCTCCGTACTCATCTTTCAGAGCATCAATGATTTTCACCACTTTCTCTGCACCCCATTCGTCAGCCCAAACCAACAAGCCTTTGGGGTAATTGACACCCTTCTGCATCGCGATATCAACATCTTCAGGGCTGACAATTCCGTAGTAAACAGCATCTGCAGCTTCATTGATAAGCATAGCGATTATTCGTTCAGCAATTAAAACCTCAGTATCTGAATCAATCTCAACATTGGTGGTGCTGTCTGTTGAATTGTCTGAGTAATTGTAGAACCCCTTCCCAGCCTTGCGGCCCAGCCATCCAGCTTCTACCAATTTTAACTGAGTTATGCTGGGCATAAATCGAGGGTCACAGTAAAATGACTTAAATACAGATTCCGTTACAGCGTAGTTTACATCATGTCCTATTAAATCCATAAGTTGGAAAGGACCCATTTTAAAACCGAGATTCCTCATTACAGTATCTATAGTAGGAACATCGGCAATTCCTTCGTCAAGTATTCGGAGTGCCTCTCCATAAAAAGGTCTAGCGACTCTGTTTACAATAAAGCCAGGTGTGTCTTTTGCAATAACTGGAGACTTGCCCCAATCCTTCATAAGTGAAACCAAGTGAAGAGGTGTATCCTCAGATGTTTGAATGGCGGGGACAATCTCAACAAGAGGCATAAGAGGAGCGGGGTTGAAAAAATGAAGTCCCAAAACTCTTTCCGGATGGTTACAACCAGCAGCCAACGATGTGATAGATAAAGATGATGTATTCGAGGCAACAATGCAATCACTGCTTACAACGGTCTCAATTTGCTTGAACACACTGTGTTTAACATCCATATTTTCGACTACAGCTTCCACCACTAAGTCGCAGCCCTCAAAAAGATCTATTTGTGTTGATCTGGCAATACGACCTTGGATATCTGTAGACTCTTCAAGTGTAATTCGCTTCTTTTCAACAAGACGCGCCATTACTTTTGCAAGTTTTGAGGCACTTTCATCAAGGGTAGATTGTGATAAGTCATATAGAATTACCTGATGACCCGCTTGAGAAGCTATTTGGGCTATACCGGCCCCCATTGCTCCAGCTCCTACAACACCAACTTTATTTGTTTGCATAGTACAAAAGTAACGACTACAAACTGATAGTAGCTATATACAAAATTGATAAAAATTGATAGACTTATAAATCTTTAATTGCAGGTATGAAAACAAATTATATTACTGAATTACCCGAAAGGAAGCATGCCGTTGATGAGGTGCTAAATCACAACAGGTTTCTTTTAAAACGACTCAGACAAGAAGAAAAGATCTCAATTCTTGCAGAAAGAAGCTTTAAATGGCTGCGAACAAAGGGGTTTGATTTTAATTACCACACCCATGTTGAGCCTTTGCCTGACGGACGGTTAGCCGTTATGTGCTTTGAGGAAGGCTACGTGCTAGAACCAGACGGGATTAGCTTACTTCCTTCTTCTAGCACTTCTCTGTTGTCTTGACTTCGCAAGAGATTTTTTGTTTTTCCTTTCGTGGAATGCTCCTTGAAAAGTAGGGTCAGCTTTGCGTTTCTGGAGATCAATATCCATTGCCATTTGTTTGGCTTCTGCCGCTTGAGTATCTTCTATGAGAACTTCCTCAGGCATGGGGACCGCTCTTATGACATTTTTAGAGGGCAGGTGCTTCTCAACAGCGCCTAAGTAGTACTCTTCGCTCGGATCGTAAAGTGTGTGTGCTACACCCTCTCTAAACGCTCTGCCAGTTCTTCCTATTCTATGGACGTAATCAGATGAGTTTCTAGGAACCGTGCAATTTATTACAAGCTTGGTTTCAGGAACATCTATTCCCCTGCTACTCACGTCTGTGCTAACAAGAACTCTGATAGCACCTTCACGAAAAAGGGACATTGCATAAAGGCGAGAGTTTTGGGCTTTGTTGCTGTGTAAGCCACGAACTCCACCAGAAACTGTACGCTCAAGGAATTTAGAAATCTGCTCCGCTTGCTCTTTGGTTCTCACAAAAACCAACGCTCTATCATTGGGGTAAACTTCTGTCAATAGGTGACTCACCATATTAAGTTTAGTTCGAATATTAGGTATAGCAGTTTTTAATTGAGTAACAGTTGCGACAGGTGTTGCTTGAGGAGTCGTCTCTATTCTTGTTGGCCAAAGTAAAAACTCCTCGCTTAGCTTTTCAACTCTCTCAGGGAAAGTCGCACTAAAGAGTAAGTTTTGGCGCTTGTTAGGGATGACTTCGAGAATATTCCTTAGCTGAGGCATAAACCCCATATCCATCATACGGTCAGCCTCATCAAGGACAAGAGTTTTTATCTTTTTAGGATTTATTCCGTTACGCAAATAAAGATCCATAAATCTTCCAGGAGTAGCAATGATGATATCACAACCTTTGGCTATTTGTTCTAGCTGTGTTTTAGGTCCCACTCCGCCATAAAGTGCAACGCATCTAATATCGGTGTAAGTGGCTAATGACTCAAAAACGCCATGAACTTGAATGACTAACTCCTTAGTGGGCACTAATACGAGAGCTCTTGGAGAATCGCCTTGAGCGTATTTTACCTTCATTAATATAGGAAGAACAAACGCTGCAGTCTTACCCGTTCCTGTTTGGGCTACGCCTACAACATCTTGACCTGCGTTAATAGGCGGAATGGCTTTACATTGAATCGGTGTCGGCTCACTGAACCCAGCATCATCAATTGCGTTTAAAAACTGCCTAGAAATTTTTAGTTCTTCAAAAGTCATATTGTCGACAAAGGTACTCGCGGTATCTTGCCGCCGCGAATGTTAGAATCCCAATTCGAAAATATCAGGCCTTTTTTTGACAACGAAGCCGCTGAAGCTGCAACTAATTTGGCGAAAGTGATTGATTGGGCAGGGCTATTAGCTCCTTTAGTAGGTAAGGAGAATGCTGTAGAATTAGCTAAAAACATGCTTCAAGTAGATAGCATTAGCGATTTTCAAGATGATTTAACATATCCATTTTTAGAGGCTTTGATAGAATCAACGACTGATGGCGTCACCCTAGGGTATAGTTCTGGTGCTTTTGAAAAAGATTTAGAATCTCCCACTCTGCATCTTACTAACCATAGAGACATCGTTCTTGATCCATCGTTAGTAAACGTAGCTAGAATGGGTAGTGGCTTTCCGTCTACTGAAATTGGCATTGGAGACAATTTGCTATCACATAAATGGTTAGAAGACTTAGTGAGGCTTAACAGGTGTTTCATTGTAAGAAGAGGAGGAGGGCCCAGAGAAAGATGGGAGAGTAGCCTTCTTGTAGCAACATATATAAGGTATGTTGTGAAAAACGGCAATTCTGTTTGGCTAGCCCAAAAAGAAGGAAGGGCAAAAGATGGAAAGGACAGCACCTCTCCAGCTCTTATAAGAATGCTCATTTCGGAAGGAGGGAAGGAGGCTTGGGAGAAGCTTAATGTCAAGCCTGTGAGCATTTCATATGAGTGGGACCCTTGTGATTACATGAAGGTTAGAGAGCTGTTGATAAAAGAAAACGAAGGGGAATACTTAAAAGAGCAAGGTGAAGATGAGATGAGTATGGCAAGCGGAATGACAGGCTGGAAGGGTAAAATTCATTTAGAATTTTGCAAGACTGTTCCTTGGAAAGAAGTGGAGGGGAAACGTACTGAAAGGGCAATCGCGGAGCTTGTCGATAGAGCTATATACATGGGATACAAGATTTTCCCTAACCAAGTTATTGCCGCTGACAGATTGGGCCTTGAAGAACTTGTGGGATTTGCCTCAGAAATTAAAGTGACAGATGAAGACAGAACTTTGTTTTCAAATAGAATTGACAAGGTTGTCGAAGAGGTTGGGACAAATATTGCCAGCAAAGAAAAAATACAAAAAACTTTTTGCGAAATAATGGTGCAACCTCTCTTAGCTAAATATAAGGTTTCTTTAGAATCTAAATCTTTTTAATAGAGCTTCTACGGGCAAGCTCAGCGGTGACAATTGCTCCTGCTATAGCCGCATTTAATGATTCGGTAATCCCACTTCCAGGAATAGCCCATGATTTATTACAGGCATTTGCTAAATCTTCACTTACACCATGGGATTCCGATCCGATAACTAATGCCTCCGGGGAAAAATCGGAATGATATAAGTTCTCTCCGTCAGTGTCTAATGAAACTGCCTTAAGTTTAAACTCCTTCAACACTTCAACAGGGTCTGCAATGCAAATAGGGATTTTAAATACTGACCCCATAGAAGATTGTATTGTTTTAGAATTCCAAACATCGACAGTCTTAGGTGAGCAAATAATCCCAGATAAACCAAACCAATCTGCAGTTCTTATCAAAGTTCCAACATTTCCAGGGTCAGCCAAGTCATCTAAAATAAGAATTGTACCAATGCCATTATTGTCATTATTTTTCATCTTTTCGACAACATCTGAAGCGTCTATCTCCTTAATCTTCCCAACTGCAAGTACACCAGGTGCTGATTTTAAATTCGACATAATCTGCATGTCTTTCGAACTCACATCAATTATAACGACCTCTTTTTTTTCAGCAAGGACTTTAATAACGCTAAATTCAACACCACTAGTTACGTAAATGCGTAAGGTCTCAAACCCACTATTAAGCAATTCCTCAACGCCCTTGTTTCCCTCCACAACCATAAGTTTTTCGGCTCTGCGATTTTCTCGGTGTCGAAGCGCTTTAATGGAATTTCTTTCGTTTTTTGTCAACATAAAAAGGTGATCAGATTTATACCGCCCACAAGTTACGTCCTAATATTTGTGTTGTGCTTTTTATCTCCTACTCAAGGTAACTTCTAAACAAACTCTGACCATCTCTAAAATTTCAGTCTATTATAGGTGCACTTCATTTAGGTTTAGGTCATCCGTTCTAACAGTCTTAGATTTGCAAAAAACAAAGATCATGGGTTGGTTTCAGAGAAATACTGAGGGTATAAAAACAAAAACTATTGAGAAAAAGGAAATCCCCGAGGGAGCTTGGTACAAATGTCCGAGTTGTAAAACGGTTGTTTCTGCTCAAGAACACGAAGATGATCTCTGGGTATGTCAACATTGCAGTCACCATGAGCGTGTCGGAAGTACCGAGTATTTTGCATTATTATTTGACAATGGGAAGTGTAGAAGTCTAGCTCCGAAAATGATTTCCCAAGACCCCTTAAATTTCACTGACACAAAATCTTACCCAGACAGATTAGAAGCTGCAAAGAAAAAGACAGGTTTAAACGACGCTTTAAGAGTTGCATCAGGTGAACTTGGTGGCAATCCAGTTGTAATTGCTTGTATGGATTTCGACTTTATTGGAGGCTCTATGGGATCGGTTGTGGGCGAAAAGATTGCAAGAGGAATCGATCATTCTATCAAGAAAGGCGTTCCATTCATTTGTATCTCAAAATCAGGAGGCGCAAGGATGATGGAAGCGGGGTTAAGTTTAATGCAGATGGCAAAAACCAGTGCTAAATTATCAATGCTCGCAAAAGCAGGGCTTCCATACATCAGTGTTTTAACTGACCCTACAACAGGTGGTGTAACAGCTTCGTTCGCCATGTTAGGTGACTTAAATATAGCTGAACCTAACGCTCTCATTGCTTTTGCAGGCCCTAGAGTAGTTAAGGAAACCATAGGTAAAGATCTTCCAGAAGGGTTTCAAAGATCTGAGTTTTTGTTAGAGCATGGATTCCTTGACGCTATTGTACCAAGGAGTGAATTAAAAGCCAAATTGGATTTCTCAATTAGGATGCTACATGCTTCAAATTAAAAAGTGTTATTAGTAACTCTTAATGTACCTTTGCACAATTATTAATAAATCCGCATAACGGACATCTAAAGATTTCGCCATGTACTATTTAGACTCAGAAAAGAAGAAGGAATTCTTCAAAAAGCACGGAAAAGGAGCAACTGACACTGGTTCTCCTGAGGCACAAATTGCAATGTACTCATTCCGTATTACGCACTTAACTGCGCATTTGAAAAACAACAAAAAGGATTACAACACTCAGCGATCGCTCATTGCGTTAGTTGCTAAGCGTCGTAACGCTCTAGATTATTTAACAAAGAAAGATATTACACGCTATCGTGAAATAGTAAAAGAATTGGGATTACGTCATTAATTCTAACCATCTTAGAATCACAACACCAGCTATCAGCCTTATCAGGCCTGTAGTTTGTTGTGATTTTTTGGTTTTTATGGTTTGATAGATTTGGCTTGATTTTTGATGCATAGCAGAGCTTGATTGAATTGAGGAAGGCAAACATAGTAGAACAAACGAATTTGGATTTAAAGAGATATTAAGAGAGATAAAAAGAAGAAATGAATTACAAGGTACACAACCAAACAATAGATCTCGGTAACGGACGCGAGATCACACTAGAGACTGGGAAATTAGCAAAACAAGCAGACGGCTCAATCGTTCTGCGTTCTGGAAATACAATGCTTTTAGCTACTATTGTTAGTAGCAAAGACGCAAGAGATGATGTTGATTTCCTTCCATTAACTGTTGATTATAGAGAAAAGTACGCTGCAGCGGGAAGATTCCCCGGCGGTTTTTTTAAGCGCGAAGCTCGACCTTCTGATACAGAAGTTCTAGTTATGCGCTTAGTCGATAGAGCTTTAAGACCTATGTTTCCTTCAGATTACCATGCTGGAACACAGGTTATGGTTCAACTTATGTCAGCCGATGCTGAGGTTCTTCCAGATAGTTTAGTGGGATTAGCTGCTAGTGCGTGTATCGCAGTTAGTGATGTTCCTTTTAACGGGCCTATCTCTGAAGTGCGCGTAGCACGTATCGATGGCGAGTTCATTATCAATCCACATCGCACAGAACTCGAGTCTGCTGACATCGACATGATGGTTGCAGGTACTATTGACAGTATCGTAATGGTAGAGGGAGAGATGAATGAGGTTAGTGAGAATGAAATGGTTGAAGCTATTGAAGCTGCTGCTAAAGCTATCACTGCTCAGTGTGAAGCCCAAATCGCTCTCGCTAAAGCTGTTGGCACGCACGGTGTTAGTCGCGAATATTGCCACGAGGATCACGATGAAGAGCTGAAGGCTAAGGTATTTGATACTCTTTACCCAACGATGTACGCTGCTGCTCAGAAAGAAAAAACTAAATCAGACCGTAAAGTTGCTTTCAAAGCAATCGCAGCTGATTTCGTTGCTACTCTCCCTGAAGATGTAACGAAGGGAAAGGCGTTTATTCTCAAGTCATACCTACACGATGTTCAGAAGAAAGCTATACGTGATTTACTTCTAAACGATGGTGTCCGTCTAGATGGAAGATCGTCAACAGATATTAGAGATATCTGGGGTGAGGTGAATTACCTTCCAAGTTGTCACGGCTCAGCTCTCTTCCAACGTGGAGAGACTCAAGCTCTAACTACTCTTACTCTAGGGACTAAGCAAGATGAGCAACTTATCGATGGGGCACTTGTTCGCAAGAAAGAAAAATTCATACTTCACTATAACTTCCCCCCGTTTTCAACTGGAGAGGAGCGTCCACTCCGTGGAACGAGCCGTAGAGAGGTAGGACACGGAAACTTAGCTCTAAGAGCTCTTAAGAAAGTTTTACCTCCTGTTGAAGATTGTCCTTACACAATTCGTCTTGTTTCGGAGATTCTTGAATCTAACGGTTCATCTTCTATGGCTACTGTTTGTGCTGGAACTCTTGCTCTTATGGATGGTGGAATTCAAATCAAAGCTCCTGTTTCAGGAATCGCGATGGGCCTAATCACAGATAAGGAGTCTGGTAAGTACTCCATCCTTAGTGATATTCTTGGAGATGAGGATCACTTAGGAGATATGGACTTCAAAATAACTGGAACTGAAGACGGAATTACTGCTTGCCAAATGGACATGAAAATCCAAGGTATTGGAATGGATGTGTTGCGTGAAGCTTTAGAGCAGGCGCGTGAGGGTCGTCATCATATACGTCATGAAATGATGAAGGTTCTTGATAAACCAAATGATGACTTCAAACCACACGCACCACGTATTGTTGCGTTCAACGTTCCTGGAGATGCTATCGGAGCAATCATCGGACCTGGTGGGAAAATCATTCAAGAACTTCAAGCTGAGACTAACACCGATATTTCTATCGAGGATATCGACGGTGAAGGTCGTGTTGAGGTTGCTGCTTCTGATAAAGCTGCAATTGATGATGCCGTTAAGCGCATCAAGCAAATTGCATTTCCACCTACTGTTGAGATAGGTGAAGTATATGAAGGGAAGGTTAAAACTATCATGCCTTACGGAGCCTTCGTTGAAGTTATGCCAGGAATTGATGGTCTACTTCACGTAAGTGAACTTGAGTGGAAACGTGTTGACAATGTTGAAGACATTCTTAAGGAAGGAGAAAATGTTAAATTTAAAGTTGTAGGCCGTGATCCTAAGACTGGTAAGATTAAGTTGAGTCGTAAGGTTCTTCTTGATAAACCTGAAGGTTATGTAGAACCAGCTGCGCGTCCTCGTAATGATAGAGGAGATCGTCGTGATCGTGGAGAACGTCGTGACAGAGGTGATCGTGGAGAACGTCGTGAGCGTCGTGACTAAAGTTGAGTTAGGTGGAGGGGGTGATTATACATTAATATGAGATATAGAAAATAGAAAATATATGAGGCAGCTAAAAATAACGAAACAGGTAACCAATAGGGAGACCGCGTCGCTTGATAAATATCTTCAGGAAATTGGTCGTGTAGATTTAATTACCGCCGAAGAAGAAGTTGAGTTAGCTCGTAAGATTAAAGCTGGAGATAAAGTTGCTCTTGAAAAACTTACAAAAGCCAATCTACGTTTCGTTGTTTCTGTTTCTAAACAATATCAAAACCAAGGATTAAGCCTTCCAGACCTTATAAATGAAGGTAATCTGGGGCTTATTAAAGCAGCACAGAGATTTGATGAAACTCGTGGTTTTAAATTCATCTCTTACGCGGTTTGGTGGATTCGTCAGAGTATTCTACAAGCTCTTGCTGAACAAAGCCGTATTGTTCGACTTCCTTTAAATAAAATCGGGTCTATTAACAAAATCAACAAAGCTTTTGCTAGACTTGAGCAAGATTTTGAAAGACCACCTACTGCAGTTGAACTTGCTGAATCACTTGATATGACTCTTGATGAGGTTAAGCAGAGTTTAAAAAATGCTGGACGTCACGTGAGTATGGATGCTCCACTTAAAGAAGGCGACGAAAGTTCAAGTACGATGTACGACGTCCTTCGATTGGGTGATTCACCTTCGCCTGATGATATGTTAATGAAAGAAAGCTTACGTAAAGAGATTGAGAGATCCTTAAGGACTCTTACTCCACGTGAAGCTGATGTTATTCGACTTTATTTTGGGCTAAATGGTGAACATCCGATGACTTTAGAAGAAATTGGAGAGCGCTTTGACCTTACTCGCGAACGTGTAAGACAAATTAAAGAGAAGGCAATTCGTCGTCTTAAGCATACTTCAAGAAGCAGAATTCTTAAAGGCTACTTAGGCTAGACCTAACATAATACTATTAGAAAGAGCACTCGATTGGGTGCTTTTTTTATGTCCAGACTTTAATGGGAATCATTTCATAAGGAATATAAGATGATGGATCTTGTTATATACATTAGAAAGATGAGAAAGGAATTCGCGATGATATCGTTTCATTAAGTAAAGATGTTCATATTTGCACTATGAGTAAAAGAGTTTTTGTCATATTTATGATTATAAATGTAATTGTTTGGGCATCTATTCAGGGATGTACAAAAATCACATACACAACTGACTCTAGCTCAATTCTTGAGTTTTCGGATGATACTCTAATGTTTGATTCTGTATTTACAACAATAGGATCTATTAGTTTGTATTTATCTGTTATCAACCCTCATGATCAAGCGCTTCTTATTGATGAAATTGAATTAGAGGGAGGAGAGTATAGCAGCTACAGAATCAATATTGATGGGCAAGGTTTAGATTCTTCAGGTGATGAGCTTGTAAGAATGGAAGATGTGACTATTTTACCTAACGACAGTTTGTACATTTTTGTAGAAGTTACTATTGATCCTACAAATACGTCTTTAGCTTTTATTAATGAAGACCGCCTAAGTTTTAAAGTGAATGGCAACGATCAGTTTGTGGATTTGATTTCCTATGGTCGCAATGCTGTGTTCCATCACCAGCCAGGAAATTGGTTTAATTATAACAATCCACCAGAAAATGTTCTGGAGTGTGAAGAGGTGTGGAACAGTGACTTGCCACATGTTATCTACGGCCCCATAAGGGTTGCGCCAGGCTGCTCTCTAACAATTGAGGCTGGAGCAGAAGTATATGTGCATTCGGGCAGTGGAATTTGGGTTCAAGGAGGAAGCATAAATATTAACGGTACTATAGACGAAAAAGTGGTGTTTCAAGGAGATCGACTAAGCTCATCATATCTCGACTACCCTGGACAATGGGGATTAGAGTTTCCAATAGAGTTCCAGTACCAAGGTGAAAATATTTATTACACAGTAAGTAGGGGAGGGATTTGGCTTGATAGATCAACTAATTCATCTATTAATCACGCAATAATCAAGAATGCTAATGTGGGTATATGGGTAGACAGTTTAGGCCAAGGCGCTGAGTTTGCATTGAAACTTTCTAATACTAAGATTTACAATATGTCATCGATAGGTCTTCTGTCACAAGGAGGTTATATTAATGGGGTAAATAACCTAATTGCAGATTGCGGTGAAGCATGTGGAGCTTTTACGTTGGGAGGTAAAATTGTGATGCACTTGAGTACGTTTGCGAACTACTGGGTTGATGGCTCTGTTAGGCAAGGCAGTTCCGTTTATATAAATGACTGGTACGAAAGTTCAGGGGATATTATACAGCATAGACCTTTTGAAGAAGGAACGGAGTTCAGAAATTGTTTAATTTGGGGCAACAATGCTGAAGCAAATGATTTTGATGAGCTCGTCTCGAGTTTATACAACCCTAGTATTTATTCTAGCCCATTGTTTACTTCATGTGGATTAGATGTTCAAGATGAAGACTTCCCTAACAACCTGTTAGATGTAAATTGCACTACCGATATTGCTCCCGACTTTGTATCTACTTTTGATAGAAACTTCCATTTAAATGGGAATAGTACTGTTTGGCAAGGAGTTTCATCAACACCTCCTTTTGACGCATCAGATGTGTCGAAAGATTTAGACGGACAACCGAGGTCAACCTTCAGCCCAGATAGAGGTTGTTTTGAAAGGCAATAGAGGAAACTTCTTGAACTAACTCCCGTATGATAGGTACATATTATTCAAATTAAAGATTAATGACTACTGGTATATTAGATGCTCTTACACAACTGTTCGCTCTTTTCGCTTCTGGACGCACAGAGAAGGAAGAGCTTGCGGGTAGACAAGCTGCAAATAGATATCTGTCAGGTCGTTTATCTAAATCAGTAGTCGATAGGTATTTAGCTATTTACGACACTCATTTAGAATCTTTTAGATTAAAGGAAAATAGCGGAGAAGTAACTGAAGCAAAAAGGTTATCTAAACTATCAACAAAACTCTTAAGAACGTGTTCTAGTATAAATAAGGAATTACCTCAAAGAGACAAATCAGTAGTTTACTTAAGGCTGCTAGAATTTGTTAATTCAACCGACGCACACTCTAACTCAAAGGGATTTCTAGAAGCTGTAGCATCATCTTTTTTACTTCACAATACGGATGTTTTAGGTATTCAAGCACTTGTAAACGCTAGCTCTCCTGATATTGGTCCAACTGAGGGTGCATTTATTTATGGTGAACTCGGGGGATATAGACTTTCAAATAATTCACTTTTTTTAGTGAAACATTTCGGCAATGAAGCAGTCTATTTGAATAACCAACCGGTTACAGATGGGAGTATATCTATAATGGTTCCAGGGTCTGTAATCAAAATTGAAAACAAGTCTAGGGTTTTCTTCAGTGATTTAATAAGACAGTTTTTAGACAGCCCTGAAGTTCCTAAGATTGATTTCGAAGCAAAAGGGCTTAGTCATTACTTCAAGTACCCTAAAGAGCAAGCTATTCATGAATTAAACTTGAAAGAAAGAGAAGGCACACTTGTTGGGATTATGGGTGGAAGTGGGAGCGGAAAGTCAACTCTTTTAAACATCTTAAACGGGACTATAAATCCTTTGTTCGGAAATGTGTTACTGAATGGTGTTGATATTCACGAAGAGGCAACTAAAGTAAATGGAATAATTGGCCACATCGCTCAGGAGGACGCACTTATCTCAGAGCTTAGTGTTAGAAAAAATTTACTTTATAGTGCAAAACTGACTTTCGGGGAACTCTCTAATACTGAGATTGATATTAAGGTTGATGAGACTTTAAAGAGTTTAGGATTATGGGAAATAAAGGACTTAAGGGTAGGATCAATCCTAGATAAGACTATTTCTGGAGGCCAAAGAAAGAGACTGAATATCGCTTTAGAATTAATAAGAGAACCTCTCGTTCTATTTGTTGATGAGCCCACTTCTGGATTATCGAGTTATGATAGCATTCAGATTATGGACTTACTTAAAGAGCTTTCCCATAGAGGGAAATTAGTTTTTGCCGTAATACACCAACCTTCATCTGAGATATTCAAGCTTTTTGACAAGTTTTTAATGTTAGATCTTGGTGGATATCCAATTTACTATGGTGACCCTACAAGTGTTATCCCATATTTTAAAAGAATTACGAATCAAGTAGATCCAAATCAATCAAGTTGTCTGCAATGTGGTAATATCAATCCAGAGCAAATTTTTGATACTATAGAAACTCGAGAAATTGATGAGTATGGGAATATATCCAACAATAGAAAAATCAGCCCTGAGGAATGGAATGGGTTTTATATAGAAGAAATTAAGAGCACAGAAGGACAAGAAGCTAAAGATTTAAATTTTCATAAGCTTGATGCGATAAATTCTTCACCATCAGGGATTTCTCAATTTGTAAGTTTTTTCTCAAGGGATTTGTTTTCTAAACTCACAAATAGGCAGTATTTATTAGTAAACTTACTAGAAGCACCTATGCTTGCTGCACTGTTATCACTATTTATGAGATACACTCCAGTGGGAGGCAGTTACATATATAAGACAAGTGAAAATATTCCACAGTTCTTGTTTATTTCAGTTATAATTTCATTTTTCCTTGGACTAAGTGTTAGTGCTGAGGAGATACATCGTGATAAGGCAATTCTTAGGCGTGAAAGATTTTTATTTTTAAAATGGGGCAGGTATTTACAAGCAAAAATTGCGGTAAGCTTTATTGCTTCACTTGCCCAAACAATAGGTTTTGTTGCTATTTCACATCTTATATTAGAAATCCCCGGTTTGTTTTGGATGCATGTGCTAGTGTTATTTAGTGTATCTATATTCGGGAATCTTATAGGATTAAACATCTCTGCAGCATTTAAGTCAGCCAAGGTGATTTATATGATAATACCTCTTCTCGTTATTCCTCAAATCATTTTCGGGGGAGCAATAGTCAGATTCGATAGGTTTAATCACTGGTTCACACATGAGACACACGTACCATTCCTAGGAGATTTAATGGTCTCAAGATGGGCTTTTGAAGCTCTTGCTGTACATGCATACCGAGAGAACGAATATGAAAAGCACTTTGTAGAATTTGATGATGTAATTAAACATACAGCTTGGAGGAGAGATTTTTGGCTAGAAGAAATATGCAATTCTTCCAGAAATGAATCATGGACTGATCGTGAGTGGGAGAGGGCTGGTATAGAATTAAGGGCTTGGTCTATTGAAGTGCCAAAAGAAGGGCCCGAGAATCAAAGTGACTGGAAGGCTGCGTATAATATTGCATACCACAAGGCCTTTACGGCTAAAGATGAGGTCAAGGCAAGGCTTATTGACAAAGGTGTTCTCAGACAATTAAAAGAAGACAATTATAACAATGAGATTGCCGAATGGGTTTTGCAGGAAGACAGGTCTGTTAGGATATTAGATCTAGAACAAGGGTTAAGCCCTGCAGCTTCACCGATTCATCATCATACACGAGATGTTTCGGGGTGGAATGCACCATATTATTCAGCGTCCAAAAAGGCTTTAGGGCAAGACATGAAGACACCGTTTTACAACGTGTTAGTACTATGGCTTATGACAGCTATTGCCTGGTGTGTTTTGAGATTCAAGCCCTTCAATTAAGACGAGTGGTGTTAATCTATCCTTCTGTTATAATTAACTTAAATGGCAGATCGATAATAGCATCATAGTCTTCTCCAGCTTCAAGCATATCCTCATCATCTTCCTCGTAATGCCAATTTACTTGAGCATCAACATTTGCGGATTCTATTCTTTTAAGTAAATCCATTAAACATTTTGAAGAGCTTGTATTAAAATACTCAAGATTGATGTTTACTTCAACGAAACCTTCTGAGCTGCATAATGTGTCTGTCCAAGCTATTAAAGACGAGTAAAATTCAATTGAATTTTCAGGAATACTACGGCCCGATAGACTGAGAGTTCTAGCTTCTACTATAAATGATACTTCAGGTGTTTTGGGTGTTCCTGGAATAAAGATGTTATCCATTTTAAGCTTTAATTGGTTTTAAGTGAACCGAAAGACAAAAGAGCAATTTATCTTGGTGCGAAGGTAATAACTCCGACTCAATGTTTCCATTTGAGAGTTTTGCAAGTTCTAATAGCCCCATTCCTCCACCACCGTGTTCACTCCTGCTATCTCTGGTCATCACGCTTTTTTTCAATGATCGAAGTTCATCTTCTGAAATCGTATTAATAGCACATAAAGCAGAAACCAACTCGCCTGATTGTTTAGTATCTACTAAATTAGTAGAACTGAGTGAGAACCTATTTTCAGATTCTGACTTTGAAAAGACAAATAATGAATCAGAAGTAGATGAATGGTGTATTAAATTTTGAATTAATTCAACAGCAGCTCTAAATATTTTTTTTGATTCAGGACGTGTAACTGTAGAATTAGAATTTAAATATCGCTCGATCCAATTAAGAATATGAGTAGAAGTCTGTTCCTTAAACACCCCCCTGTACGAAAAAATTATTATATCACCCTGTGCTACAGAACTTTGATTGAGACTTGGTGTTGAACTATTTATTTCAGAGTACATATATCTAAGTTACATGGATTATCCCCAAATTTGCAACATCATGAAGGGAGAATTCAACAATGAATGGTTTGCAGCTTGGTTTGACTCACCTGCCTATCATATTTTATATGGTAATCGAGATAATGATGAAGCTTTAAACCTTATCAAAAACTTAGATGTAATTTTATCCTCAGAGATTAAAAAAGTTCTTGATGTTGGTTGTGGTGCTGGAAGACATGTCGTAGCTTGGGAAAAGCTCGGCTATAACGCTAGTGGATTCGATTTGAGTTCAGAGAGTATTAAGCTAGCTAAGTCTAAGTCCACAAACGCCGACTTTAGAGTCTTAGACATGAGAGATTTAAAGAACCAAACAGAATGGTCAGATGAGTTTGACCTTATCTCAAATCTATTTACCAGTTTCGGATATTTTTCTAAAGAAGAAGAGCACAAGTCAGTTCTAATTGGATTTAATCACGCTTTAAAGCCTGGCGGTTTATTAATCTTAGATTACCTAAATGTTCCGTATTCTCAGTCTAGGCTAGTGCCATCAGAGGTCGTGAATATCGATAATTACACTTTTATGATAGAGCGATATCTAAAAGATGGATTCTTTCAAAAATCAATAAGTTTTAAATCTCCTGAAGGGGAGGATTTTAATTTTATTGAACAGGTTAGGGCATGGACGGCAAATGATTTGAAAATACTATTATTAGATGTAGGTTTGCAAACCGAGAAAATATTTGGAGATTATGATTTAGGTGATTTCTCTGATGATTCTCCTCGATGTATTATTGTTGCTAGAAAAATACTTGATTTATAAATGATATTAACAAGCTTAGCATTATTAATTGTTGCGTGATCGAGCGATGAACAACTTATCCATAATCCTTGCTTTTGGAGGGGCATTCATCATGGGGTTGATATTCCTACACCTTGTACCCGAGGCGTTCTCATACAGTTCTATTGCAGGTACATTCGTTCTTATAGGCTTTTTATTACAAATTTTACTCGAATACCTTTCTAAAGGTTTAGAACACGGACACGTTCATTTGAACGATTCATCTAACCACCAGACCTCTACAGTAATGCCTTGGGCTGCTATTGTGAGTTTATGTATCCATGCATTATTAGAATCTATGCCACTAGCTGAAGGTGCTTCAGCTGTTGATGTTGCTCATCAGGTTAGATCGATGGGCAGTTTGCACGTTCATGTCCATGCTGACACAGCTATAGGCTCTGCATTGTTTATGGGGTTAGCCCTCCATAAACTACCGGTAGCTCTAGTGTTAATGGGGCTTATTAAGTCTACTGGTGCGACTAAGGTATCGAGGTGGTGTTTACTTACTCTATTCGGGATAATGCCCGGATTAGGCATGTACTTGTATGATACAATAATTCACTCTGGAGTTTCTATTCCTGGTGGAGTAAGTACTTTTATGTCAGCGACTCACGGGTTAGTAATTGGTATCCTTTTACACGTATCAACAACAGTCATATTTGAAAGCGGGGAGGGGCATGCCTTTAATTACAAGAAACTAATAGCAACTCTATTGGGACTCTCAATCGCTTATGTCACTCTTGGTTAAAACGAGATAAAAAATGTAACTTTTTACTTCTTGTACTCGTATAGATGATTATGAGAAATTACAGAATATTTATTTCAGAGTTTCAAATAGAAACTATAGCACTATCTACAAGTTTATATAGCATTGATGTATTTAATCACTGCTTAAATTAAATTTCTACTCGAAAATAGAAGCCGCAAGACTTTGTGATTGACTCCAAGCTCTCTCATTTTTCACACTCCACAGACCTTTCGAAGTAAACAACTCAATCATTTTTTCAGTTGGGGCGTTACCCACTAGGTCATCTTGAGCCATAGGACATCCACCTATTCCTCGAATAGCTCCATCAAATCGACGGCAACCACCATTAAGTGCAGCCTCGATTTTTTTTAATCCTTCAGTAGCATGAAGATGCAAGTGAGCACCGAACTCCACATCGGGCAATTCAGATATAACTTCCTTAAAAGCTATTTCCACTATTTCTTCACTCGCTGTACCCACGGTATCACTTAAAGCGATAACTCCCACTCCGAGATCTCTATGAAGTTTCGTTGAAAATTTGGCCAACATATCTTCATGCCAAGAGTCACCATATGGATTTCCAAATCCCATACTTAGATAGACGACAAGCCTTTTGTCATTGTTTTGACAAATAGATTGTATTTTCTCAAGCCTATAAAAGGCTTCATCAATACTCGCGCCAGTATTCCTTTGCTGAAAGGACTCTGATAATGACAATGGGAAACCTAAGTCATTAACCGTTTTAAATGCACTTGCTTGCTTTGCCCCACGTTCGTTAGCTACTATCACAAGCGCCCTAGTTCCTGGCTTAGGTAAAACAGCTTCATCTTCTAAAACAGAAAGCACCTTGTCTGTATTCGCCATTGAAGGAACAGCTCTAGGAGATACAAATGATCCTAAATCTAATGTATCGAAGCCCACATCTAATAGAGCACGATAATATGTGATCTTATCTTCTGTAGATATTTTGTGAGGCCAACCTTGTAATGCATCTCTTGGGCATTCAACCAAATGAACTCTATCCATGAAACGAAGGTAGAAAGAAGATGTTTTTATTCAGTATAAATGAAACCTTAATCTAAGTAGTTGCGTAAAGTGAGTATCAAACAAAAGATTTAACTATGGAACTCAACCTATTCAACCGCCTTCCTCTTAATGAGAAAACCAGCTACATGTGGGATAAAGGAATTTGTTATGCATCTAGAGTAGTAGAGGATAGATACATTTTATGCATCTTCGAATTAGATGGATTCTTCGTTGAGGCGATATACTCACGCAGAAACAATAGAGTGAATGCAATATTGCCTCTTGCTCATATCCCCGAGTGGGAAGGTTACGTAGACCAAGTGCTTACTAACTTACTTAAGCTTAACTAAGAAGATTAAAAGATAAAAATAGTATTGCTGTAGCCGATATCAGACGTGATAGCATAAATGGGATGGTATCCTTGAGCAACCACGCCACACCAGATATTGATGCGGCAATAAAGTTACCAACTGAATCAACATTCATTACTAAATGAGTTGATTGATCAAACCATTCAAGCGCTTGAATGGATCCCTCTGTTATAAGACCACCGAAATTCAATATTGCATTTCCAACCACGGGATCAATTGTTATAGCAAAACTCCCAAGGCCAATTATCGCACCGATAAAAGTCACAATGACACTTGCAATTACATTTAAGGGTAGAAAGAAAATCGGAACTTTTTGAAAAACCAATGCTAGCCATGCTAAAGTAGCGGTTTGTGCAGCAATGGGGATTCTTAACATCAACCATTTGGGTTTAGATACAACTGATAAAATTCCTGCCGTAGCTGCAAAACTTAATTGCGTGCCTAATTGTTGCGGTGCATATGGATCTATCCATGCCACAATCCAAGCAGCTACACATAGAGCTTGCCAAGGCAGAACCGAATGACTTGCCCATTTCCCCGCAATAGCAACGGTCAGCATAATTCCAGATCTTATTGCTGACCATGGGCTTCCACATGCAATTATAAAAGTCCAAATCGCCGCTAATCCAAACCCTGATAAGTATTTAATTTCCCGTCTTCTACTTCTTAAAAACAACAATGGGATAAATCCCACGAGCCCTACATGATAGCCACTTACTGCGAGAAGATGAGATAGGCCAGCTCTGGCAAACAAGTCTTTTGCCTTTCTACTTAGAAGACTTTTGTCCCCAGTTGATAAACCTAACATAAATCCCAAAGCATGCTTCTCAACACCAGCACCCACAAGGTTGTTGATCATAGTCAATCTATAAATTGAAGAAATAGGAATGTCGCTATCTAAACTCATCGATTCAATAGGCTTAAATACTCCATTGCACCCCAAACTTTCATAATATGCTTTCACATCGAAGTTTCCTAGTTTCTTATCTTCAAAAGGCTTCCAGATCCCTAATGAAATGCTTTCAGTAGATGGAAACTTCATTTCACTAGGCCAAATTATTCCCACTTTACCTATTTCCCTCGTGCTAGCATAACCGTAGATGTTCTTACCGTAATTCAAAGGTTGAGGCTTACAGCTTTTTAATGTTAAGACAATAAAATCACCACTTTTATAAGGCACATTAACCACATATGTATTTGCTCTAATAAACCCTAAAGCAGAGCATGCAATAAAGAAAATGAAACGGTAACTAGTAAATTGCAATGACCATCTAAATCCTATCCAACAGCCAGAGATGATCCAAGTAATTAATATAAAATTCCATATTTCTAGCTTGCCGATTCCTAAAGATGTGCCTACCCAAAAAGCAATAACATATGGCAAAAGTGGCGCATGAGTTCTCATAATGAAGTGCTAATGAAAGCAACTTCAAACTCTAATTATTGTATGATTTTGTGTTTGTACAGCTGTAATTCACGGCTGTATAGATATGTCAAATTCACTTGAAATCAGAGCGAGAAAGCTCACTCATTTTAATTTTTCCTTTCAAGAAATATTGTATTAGAATACTTTTTGAATAGGTACCCACAAGATTGCTTTTTTCAGTATTGCGGTTGGTTTTTTCAAATTCACGCTTCTTTAAAGTTGAAGGCACCATTGAGAAGAATATTAAATGAGCTTTTACAACTGCTAAGAAAAATGAAATTTCGCCTCTAAGTAAAAACCTAATCGCAGCTACACCGTCAAGGATCAAGCGTCTGAAAATAAACACAGGAACGCAGCCCTCTTTATTCTTTGCAAGAATTATAAGGTTGTTTCTGAAGTTTAAATAGACTTTAAAGGGGTTAGATGAAGTGAGTGTTCCACCACCTAAATGTCTGACAGATGCACTTCCACATACACCAACTTTGTACCCTCTATTTTTGAGACGCCAGCATAAATCAATTTCCTCCATGTGAGCAAACAAATCATCGTCTAAACCTCCAACTTCTTGCCAAACTTTAACATCTATAAAAAGTGCTGCTCCAGAAGCCCAAAATACTTCTCTATCTGTTCTATACTTGCTATCAGCTTTTTCAAAGTAATCAAACACCCTTCCTGCGCAAAACATAAAGCCATCTTTATCTATAAATCCCCCAGCAGCACCAGCATACTCATATAAATCAGGGTTTTTATCGTCTAATATAAGAGGGGCAGAAGCCTTCCAATTATTGACAGACATAGATTTATTTACTGAAGTCACCCATCCTTTGTTAACTCTTACATCCGAGTTTAGAAGGACGAATCTATCCGAAATAATTTGGGATAAACCTCTATTATAACCTCCCGCAAACCCGTAATTTTCATCTAACTCTATCACCTGAACCTCCTTGAAATGCTCATTGAGCCATTCAACAGAATTGTCAGTGGAGCCATTATCTATAACGAACACATTATATGAATCCGACTTAGCATATTCAATAACTGACGGGAGGTAGGTTTTGAGATGATGGACACCATTCCAATTTAATATTGCGACCGAAGTTGTCATCTGGGATTATAAAACAATTCTTCCGGCTCTTCACGAGAATGAGTATCACGAGGGTTAAGCCTATTTAATTGAGACTCTGTTACTTTCAATCTATTTTCACGTGATTTTAACACCTCTATCCAGTCATCATTTCTTATTTCTCCAGGCATATCTGAGTGTAGAATCTCAAGACATTCACTTACAACGTGTGGCGCAAAAAACAAGAAACGTCGATTTGAAAGACCTACAGTATGGTGATAATGCCATATTTCATATGGATAGTAGTCAGTACCGTAAAGACGTGAAACAATAGTGTTAGGCCTGCCATATTTAAGGTAAACATAACCTTGGTCAGTATCTGCGCCATGACCACTTCTGCAACCTCCAAATACGCTATCGACTACCATAACCTCATGAGCGTAATTTTCCCATGCTTTTTGCGGGTTATTCGGGTTTCTATTAACCCAAAACTGCTCTAAAAAGCCCTTCATCATATCGATATCATCAGTTTCCTTAAGCACTCCTAATATAGTATTCTGCTGAGTTGCTGTACCGAGTGGTAAGTGATCCTCGAGATGTCTATAAAGTTTACCTATATCCGTCCAATTTGAAGCAAAGTTAAGGAGAGGGACATCCGAAAGTGGGAGAGAGGCGTCAGGTGTCCAGCGTGATACTGGATAGTTAAGACGAGTTATTTCATCCCCATTCTTAGTTCTCAGTTCAATAGTCAAAAAACCCCCTTCGAGAGGAGGTACAGCTATATCAACAGGCAGTGTTTCAAAAATGGGAATTACAGCCGCTGCTTTAAGTCTCAAATATCTCGTATGGTTTAAAGACATTCTACCATCTCCTCCAGTAAATCCAAACGACATTAGAAATAAAGAGTCCTCACCGACAACCTTATCAATATTGTACAACTCAACATAGAATCTTGCTTTATCTGCCATTGGTGAGATCCTAGTGTCTACAAGAGGGACCAGGTTCATCCCAGAGCGAGAAATATCACTAACCTCACCAGGATTAACTTTTGAGTAAGCTTCTATAAGCATAACGTCAGATATCTCAGGTCTATCACCTAAACTAATGCTAATTTCATCGACATTACTTTCACCAGCTATTTGGGTTGTAATGGAGTAATTACCATGATCCAATTTAATCCTCTCAAGATGAAAATGTGAGCCTGTATGAGCTATCAATGAATCTGTGGTGAGTGGACCTTCGAGATTAACCTTCCTAAATGATACTAATTCACTTGAGTTTTCAACTGTAATTACTATTTCTGTGTGTGAGTGCCAAACAGAGTCAATAAGCTCTATTTCCATACTAGCTGATGTGATATCAATACAAACATCGATATAACTTGACCCATCGGCGAGTTTATACTTGAGGATGTTAGTCGATAGGGAGGTTTGGGCTAATACGCCCAAGCATAAAAGCCCCGACATGCACAATAAAATCAATTTCCTCATTTCGTAAAGGTAGGTTTTAGAATTCACTACGCTACAATTTAGGCCATTGAATGATTTCTTTTCTGATTTCAGTTTTACGCACAAAAAAACCCATTGCATTAGCAATGGGCTCTTTTATTCTTTTTATTGCGGAGGCGGAGGGATTCGAACCCCCGGTACCTTGCGGTACGCTGGTTTTCAAGACCAGTGCATTCGACCACTCTGCCACACCTCCTTAAAACAACGGTGCAAAAGTACATGCTAGAATTCAAAAACAGTCTAAATACAGCCTAAATATCTTTTTATTTAATTCACTCCTTTTGAATGATAATAGATATTATGTAAACTAACCTGTTAACTTATTTGGTAGTATATAGTATTGTGTTGATTCACAAATTAATAGCCCCTATCCTCAAATATTATTATTGGAACGACTTAAGAAGACTGTTCATTTCTAAAAACTTATCGTCCTCACCTGTCCGTGCATATATGTCCTTTAGAGATCTTATAGTCTCAACATCTTTATTATCTGCAGCGAATGCAGATTCAAGAAAAGGTTTAGCTGTAGTGAACATAGCTTTAGAATCATCCTCTAGCTTCTTCTGTACAGAAGCTTCCGTTCTTGACATACGTGGCTTCCACAACTCGTTTGCTTCATTAATTCCGTTTACAGCTTTATTAAAGTATAAAGCTCCAAGATTGTAATTAGCGTCGAAATAATCAGATTTAACATCTATGGCTTTTTTGTATGCAACAATAGCATCTTCAGTCATTCCTATATTATCTAGAACACTTCCTAAGCTAAACCAAAGGATTTCATTTGTAGAATCTTGTTTTGCCGCAAGCTCAAGATTTGTCTTAGCTCGCTCAAAATCTTTATTTGTGAGG
>LWDU01000153.1_pt1 | contig 23398 bp, 42 predicted proteins | sample 727161 | NCBI WGS metagenome assembly LWDU01 (sample SAMN04566230, study PRJNA314399) | hydrothermal vent metagenome | isolation source: deep sea hydrothermal plume seawater | place: Mexico: Gulf of California, Guaymas Basin | collected 2004-07-11
GACACGACTCTCAAATAACCAAGTTGTTTAGTCGTATTGATGAAACTAATAAGTGTATTCAAAAGATTAATAATAGTATGTTACAAGTTAAATGGAGTGTTTATGGTGCTATTGGTTTCTACATAGTTACTCAGATTGGAATTATAGAGGCATTTAGAATAGCAGTATGATAGCATTACTTACAAATGTTGCACCAATACTCTTAGGCTTTGTTGCTAAGTTATTTGCCTTAAAAAGTCAAGCAGCAGCAGAAAATCAGAAGCTGATGATACAATCACTACAAGTTCGTAATGATTCTATCAATCAAGCCAGAGATCGAGCAGATAAAGAAAGTCCTATGGCTGCATGGAATAGAAGAATTATAATTTTAGTGATCCTAGCTTTAGTTATATTTACACAAGTAGCACCTGTATGGTTTGATGTTCCTACAGTCATACCTACAGTAGTAAAAGGTGCAAGTATATTAGGCTTTCAGTTAACACCTGATGTGGTAGAATATATAACTGTAGAAGGGATGTTGAAATTTGATGAAATATTCCAATGGGCAACAATGATAATCGAATTCTACTTTGGAGCACAACTAGCAAAAGGTAGGTAAACATGAAAAGGGCGATTGTTATACCCGATCAGCATTTTCCGTTACATGATGAAAAAGCGGTTAAGGTTGTATTAAAGGCGATAGAATTTGTAAAACCAGAAATATTTATCAATTTAGGTGATGTTGGAGAGTGGGAATCTGTATCTGGTCATAAATATAAAAGAAGGAAACGACCACCATTAGAATATCAGCTTCCAGAAATAGATAAAGAAATTAAAGCAGTAAACAAACAGATAGACAGATTTGACAAGATTTTAGATAAGGTTAAATGTAAAGAACGACACATACTAGCTGGAAATCACGATGAATGGCTAGATGCGTTTGTAGAAGAGAATCCTTACCTAGATCAATACACATTTAGAAATGCGTGTAAATGGGATGAAAGAGGATATGAATATAGATTTTGGAATGAAGTATTAACCATTGGTAAGTTATCTTTTGTACATGGTGCTTACGCAAGTGTAAACCATGCTAAGAAACATTTAGATGCTTATGGAACGAATCTAATGTACGGACACGTTCATGATGTGGCACGACATTCTGCAACTAGATTATTAGATGGAAATATTAGTTCGTGGGCAATGGGTTGTTTAAAAGATATGTCGGCAGAAAACAACACATGGTTAAAAGGTAGATTACATAATTGGAATCATGCTTTTGGAATTGTAACTTTTTTTGATAATGGTAATTTTCAAGTAGAAGTTGTAGATATTGTAAAAGGAAGATGTTCTGTATGGGGAACAATAATTAAAGGATAGGGATATGACATTTAGAGAACTAATTAATCAAGTATTAATAAGACTAAGAGAAGATACAATAGCTTCTGATTGGTCTGGCGATATTAACGATAGTACAACTGTATCTGCATATCATAAAACAATAGGTGCGTTAGTTAATGATGCCAAACGAAGTATAGAAGGTTATCACGACTGGTTAAATCTTAGAGAATCAGTTGATATATCTACAGTTAATGGAACTAAAAATTATAACTTATCGTCTGGTCAAGAGATTAAGATTGTTGATGTAACAAACAACACTACAGGAATCCATTTAAGACAGGTAAGTAAGGTGTACATTAACACAGTAAAGTACCCTACAGACACTACTGGCGACCCTCTATATTATGGATTTAATGGTAGTGATGCTTCTAATAATTTAAAGGTAGATTTATCACCAGTTCCAACAAAGGCTGAAACCATAACATTTGATATTATTAAGTACCAAGATGATTTAGCTACAGCTTCTACGGTATTAAAAGTTCCATCTAAGCCAGTTATACTTGGTACATGGGCTAGAGCAATAGCAGAGAGAGGTGAAGATGGTGGTACACAGTCTAGTATAATGGCTCAAGAATCTAGTGAGGCTCTTAAACAAGCTATTATGTTAGATAGTGGAAACACTCAATATGAATCAGATTGGTTTATCTCTTCTAGATAATGGCTAAAGAAATTACATATCAACCATTATCCGATATAGGTCTTAATGGGTTAAATACACAAAGTAACCCTTCAACCTTAGACCATTCATGGCTGACTAAAGCAGAGAATATAGTTTTAAGAGAGTCTGGTCGTATTACTTTTAGAAAAGGTTTAAAACAGAAAGTTGCTCCTAATGTTGTACACCCAAATGGAGTAGCAATAGGTTCTATGATAGAACATAAAGAAGCTGATGGTACTAATAAGATATTCGCTAGTTATGGTACATCTATATATACAGTAGATTTTACTTCACCCGAAGATGCCTTTCCTAGTAGTGGTGCTGACGTCAAACACACAGTAGGAAGTTCAACAGGTGATTGGCAGTTTGTAAATTATAATAATAGATTAAACGCATTTCACGCCAGTATAGTTCCACAAAGATATGATGGTGCTTTAGGTTCTGGTTCTAAGTGGGCAGCTTATGATAACGCACATAGACCATCCTCAGTAACATCAGGGGAATTTAAACCTAGTTGTGGTATGGGCTACTATGGTCGTATGTGGGTAGGTGGGGTTGCAGAAGAAAAGGATGTTGTTCACTACTCATCTCTATTAGATAGTGATGATTTTAGAACTACAGCAGAAAATGGTGCTTCAAATGGTGGTTCTATAGATTTAAAGACTGTATGGGGTACTGATGAAGTGGTGGCAATAGCACCTTATTTTGGTAAGTTAATTATTTTTGGTAAGAATAATATAGCAATCTATGATAGTCCAGATATTATTGCAAATACAGTTCTCAACGAGGTTATAAGGGGTATTGGTCTAGTTTCAAGAGATAGTGTACAGGCTATTGGAGATGATTTGGTATTCTTATCTAATACAGGATTACGCTCTCTTGCAAGAACAACAGAGAAAGACAAACTACCACTACAAGATTTATCTTTAAATATAAAAGATACATTAATTAGAAATATAGGTAATAGCACGAATGTTAAGAGTGTCTATGTAGAGAATGAGGGTATATATATTATGTCTTTTGTTGCTAAAAACATTAACTATATATTTGATTTTAAACATAGAACACCTAATGGTGCACCAAGAGTAACTACTTGGACTTTTGATAATGATAGAGAACCTGCAAGTCTAATTTATACAGAATTATATGGATTATTAGTAGGACAGAAAGATGGTTCAATTGCTGGATATGAGAAACATTATGATACTGATTTAGCAGGTGCATCTACTTATACAGATTTTTCTTATACTGCTGCATTTGAAACAGTATGGGTAAACTTAGGTGAATCTGTAGCAGCATCTCTATTAAAGAGATTGTTTATGGTTCTTGAAGGTGGCTCTGGTGCGACAATGGGTATCAACGACTTCTATAATTTTAAATCCAGTAACGACTGGCAATTCATTTATATGGGGTGCTTCTGATTCTTTATATGGAGCGACAACAGTATCACATACACACGTTGCAGGAACACATCCAAATTCAGCGACTTATAAACCTATATTTGGATTAAGAGAATATAGGACACCACTTACAGGTAGTGCAAAGCACTTAAAACTAGCAGTAGATATAGAGAGTAATGGATTTGATGCCTCTCTACAGAATTTAACAATTTTACATAAACAAGGGAAGATAAGATAATGGCAGATTATACGATAGCAGGTTCTTGGAATTTAAAAGACGGTCTGGCTGACTCAGATGCAAACAAGATAATATCTGGAGATGACTTTCATACGGAGTTCACTACAGTACAGACTAGTGTGAACTCAAAGGCAGATATAGCTTCGCCTACTCTGACAGGTACACCACTAGCACCTACAGCATCAGTAAGCACAAATACAACACAGTTAGCTACAACAGCTTTTGTAAGAAACACTAACTGCTTATGCTGATTCGGCAGCAGTAGTTACAGCATTAGGTGGAACGACTTGGGTATCTATTGGAGCAGGTAGGGTACTGGTAGGATTGGATTCTGGTGATACTGACTTTGATGTTATATCGGAAACAGGTGGTGCTAAAACTGGTTCTCATACACTTACTGTTGATGAGATGCCTGCTCACACTCACACTTATGGTAAATCAACCACTACTGAGAATATGAGTATTCACGATATTAGTGGACTTAGGGGTGCTGCTACTACAGCCACAAGTTCAACAGGTGGTGGTTCAGCACACACGCACCCAATAGTACAACCGTACTTAGTAGTTTATTTTTGGAAACGCACAGTTTAATTAGGAGATAGAGATATGCCATATCAAGACATGAGGGTAGGAAGCAAAAGACCTGCTTCTGCTTTTAAAGAACCAGCAACAAAAGTAACCCCTAGAGGTGGTGGTAGCATCAACTTAGGCTCTCTTCTAGGTGGTTTATTTGGTGGTGGTGGTAAAAATGTAGATTACGCTAAACAAGACTTTGAAAGACAAAAAGAATTAATGGACAAGATGTACGGAATGAGTGCACCATATAGCACTTATGGTGTTACTGGAAGTAATGTTGTAGACCAAGAAGGTAAAACAATTAAACAAACTTTATCTCCAGAGTTACAAGCACAGTATGATGCGTTATTAAAACGCTCTGGATTAACTGCTGATAGAGTTGCTCAAATGTCTGGTAGTCCACAAGAGTTACAAAATTATATATACAATCAACAACAATCATTACTACAACCATCTCAAGACCAAGCTAGAGCACAGCTAGATGAACAACAAATAGCTAGAGGTATGCTGGGTTCTACAGGTGGTGCTTCTCAAAGAGGTGGACTTGAAACAAGTATTGGTATGCAAAATCAACAAGCACTAGCTAATGCTTTGGCACAATCACAAGGAATACTAGATGCAGAGAGAGGTAGACAATCAATGGATGTGTCTAACGCTTTAACTATGGCTGGACAACCTAATGCTATGTTAGGTGCTGGTGGTCAATATGCTGCTGGTGGAGCAATTGGAAATATTGAGGGTGTAAGTTTAACATCTTCTAATATCGCCAATCAACTAGCAGTTAGAGATGGAACACGAAAGAAAGGTCTTTGGGATATGTTGGGTATGAGTAGTGGTGGTGGTAGTGGTGGACTATTTGGTGATACTTTTAGTAGTCTATTTAACAGATAAGGAGATAAGATGGGTTTATTAAGTAATAAATATGATGTAGAACAAGGCATAAATGATGCTATGACAAGTACAGCTTTGTCTTTTGGTCAATTAGCCTCTCCTAGATTTGCACCAATGACAGCCAGTACAGCACTACAAGGTGATATGGCTGGTAGAGGTTTAGGTATGATGGTAGGTGGACAAGACCCTAGAATAACTAAACAAAATACTGTTGATGAGATTATGAAAAAACATCCAGACCCTTCAACACCAGAGGAATTGGAAGCAGTAGCTAATGACTTACAAGCAGCAGGTCTTATGGACTTAGCAGTTGAAATTAGAGCAGTGGCTAATGAAACTAAGAAAGCAGATGCAGCAACAACAAAAGCTAATGCTCCTAGTGCAGATTTGTTTAAGAATTTAAGTAGTGCTTTATCTACTCAAGTATTAACTACAAAGTTTATGGATAACTATTTTAGATATGCAAAGGATGAGGATTTATCAATAAAATATGACAGAGATACAAGTTCTTATGATACTTATACTGCATATAAAGATGGTAAAAAATCACATCGAGAGGACTTAGAGAACTTGTTTACTCAATGGGCAAATTCTAAAAAACATGATGGTACGAATAAAGACGAACTAGCCACTTTAATGAATGATGATGCAGCAATGACTGCCGATTTCATAAAATGGATAGGTCATCATGGTAATGTAGAACTGTCTGAATATATGCAGGGTGCAATGATGGGTGGTACTACAGGTGGTGAAGATGGTGGTCTTGGAGAAATTGAAGGCTATGTAGCAAAAGTAGATGAAGATGACCATATGGTGATTACAGCGAGAGCAGAAATTGCTGAGTGGACTATTAAAGATGTTAATAAAAGGTTGGGCTTGTTAGATAAAATAGAAAATAAAGACCCACTTCAAACTATGCGATGGGAACTATTGAAAGAAAGAAAAGCACAATTAGAGAAAGAAGGAAAAGAAACTAACCAAGCTAATGATGCTGAATCAGCTACTATAGCTGCTGGTGCAACCCAATACACACCAGAGATGGCTGAACAATTTACAGCATGGTATATGCAATAATATGTCTAGCACTTATATAGATGGTATTGGTTTTGTAGCTATTTCTTCGTATAAAAGTCCAGAAGAAAGAGATACAACACTTGATTACTATAGAAATATAGCACCTAAATATCAACAGATTGGTGGATTTAAAGAAGGCTTTAATGATACACAATCTATAATTTTTAGAGCATGGGAAAATCTTTTTAAGACTGAAGATGAAGAAAAGAATACTTGGTTTAAAGAAGAGATAGCAGAGTGGGGTCAAATGGTAGGCTATACAGATTCACAGGCTTTACAACAATATCATAGAGAACTTGAAAAACTAAGACCTTTAACAGAAGTAGAAGAAGCTGATAAAGAAGCTAATTTTATGACTATGCAACAATTTGAATCGGATATGTATGATGCTTATGATAATGAAGATGGCGACATATCTGAAGTTCAAAGAAAATATGGATATGATGAAGAAGAACTTGGTATCTTAAATGGTTTGGCTGCATTTGCAAAATTAGCTTGGCAATCCCCAACCTATATGGCTGGTTCTGTATTTGGTATGGTTGCAAAAGACCCAGAGTTATTATTGTTAGGTTTATTAAGAATACCAGCATTAGCTGCTCAAGGTACAACTAGGGCAGTTCAACTTGCAAGTTTAGCTATGAGAGTACAACCTAAATATGTACAAACTATGTCTAAAGCTATACAAGGGCAAAGAGGTAGAGCAGTTATTGGAAGGGGTGTTGAGGGTGCTACCTATGGTGGTGTCTATGAAGCCTTACATGACTTAACTTTTAAAGGGCATATTAAAAAAGAAAATGTAGAAAGAGGACTTGCTTTAGGTAGCTTACTAGGTTCTGCTTTTGGTGGATTATCTAAAAACATTGGAAGAGAAAGTTGGTTAATAAATAGACAGACATCTTTAAATGCTGAAAAAAATATATCACAACTTAAATATTCATTACAAGACCCTAATCTAAAGTGGACAAAAGCAGAGGGAATTGGTGGTGAAGGTGTACTAAGCTGGGAAAAAGGTTGGCAACAGAAATTAGAAAATATTAAACTTGAGAATAAAGGGTTTAAATATAACCCAAAAACTAAGCGATATGAAGAGCCTGTAGTAGAGGATGCGCCAGTTAGAGATGCAACTGGTGAGGTTGTTGACCCTAATATTGATAATATAAATCCAGAGTTTAATCCAAACAGACCTCCTAAAGCACAAATGCCAAAGGGATTAGATAATGCTACAAAAGCAAAGTTCTGGAAAGGTAGGTTACAAGGATTAGTTGACCATGAAAGTGGTGTTAAAGGCACTATTTATAATCAATTTATTAAGGACATGACTGATGCTGGTATGTCAATTGAAAAAGCATATGCTAAACTTTCTGATAATATAGATAAAAAAATACTTGTTGCCCAAAAGAAATTATTACTTGAAAAAAATAAAGATGGGTCAGCAAAATACACTAAAGCAGAGGCTGGTGCAATTGCTGTAAAAGAAGCAGCAAGAGAATTAGAAGCTAGAAATCCAGAGTTATTAAAGGCAGAGGGAGTTCCTTATAATAAAACCACATCAAAAAAATGGGGAACACAAAGAGAACAAGTCCTAGCTGATGATTTAATTGGTGCAGGTGAAGTATTAAAAGATGCTGGTTCTTTTTCACATATATTTAAAAATGTTTTCAAAGATTTACCAAAAGCCACACCCAAACAATTAGTTAAAGCAGGTGTAATTGGTGGAGTTACTGGACTTATTATTGCAGATGAAGATAAAGCATGGGGTGGTTTATTAGGTCTTACTGCTGGTTTGTTAGTTAGAGGTAATATAAAGGGCATTAATGTTAGTCAAGCTAAGATTAGATTAAGAATGTATAAAGTGGCTAGTGAAGGTGAGGGTTTAATGAAAACTCTACAGATGGAAGCTGGTAAAACTGTAAATATTCTTCATCAAGTTTTAAAAGGAAAACATCCAGATATAAGTTCTTTAGATTTTTTATCTTATGTTGAAAATTTTAGTAAAAAAAGTAAAGTAATAGATGGAATAGAATATGGCATTAAAGGTAGGAATAAATTATCTGCCGAAGCACAAGATGCTATTCGTGCTTATAGAGATTTAATGAAAAACTTTGAAAAGGTTGCTAAAGATGTGGGTATTTTTGCAGACAGACAATTTATTAATGACTATGTAACACACATTTTTAGAAATAAAAAACAGACACCAGACTCAATTGAAGCATTTGTTAGAAGGCTTAAAAACTCTAAAAATGGTTCTAAGTTAGATGATGTGTCAACATTTAGTAATCCTAGAAGGCTTATTGAAGATATAAAAGTATTGGCTAAAACCCATCCAGACCTTGAAACTGATGTGTTTAAGATATTAGATGCTTATACAAGGTCAATGTCTAAAGCTATTGCTGGTAAAAATATCACTAGACAATTAGAACGAACTGCTATATTAGATGGGAAAAATCCAATTAGTGTTATTATAAATCCTAATGAGTTTAATCGTAGGATTGAGATTAATGATGTAGGTAGCGTAGGATTAAAAGAATATGCAACTGATGTGCTTGGCTATCAAGTAAGTAATCATCCAGCACTTAAAGGTAAGTTAATACATCCATTAATTAAAAAGTCTTTAGATGATTTTTATGCACCAGAGATAGGTACTGAGGGTATCTTAAATAAAATTATACTTGTGAATAATGCAATGAAACGATTGGCTGTTTCTTTTTCTTTGTTTCACATGCAATCTTTAGTTTTCTCTGGTATTTATGCTGGTATTGGTGGTGAGTTATTAACATCGGCAGGTCGAGCAAGAATGAAAATGGTTAATAAAATAGTAAAAGGTCAATGGGAAGGTCATGGATTAGACGCAAAAGGCAAACCAATTCTTAAAAAGAATGTTCATGGTAGAGAGGCAGAGGGTGAGTTATTAGGTGCATCTATACTTAAAGAGATGGCTGAAGAGGGTGTAGAAATAGGCGTTAAGGCTAGTGAATATGTAGATGCTGGTTATAATACTGTTAAAAATCTAATGGAAAGATATGCTAAACCACTAGATTATGTACAAACTAAACTAGATAAATTGACTTGGGATAAGACACATGATATGGGTAAGATGTTTGCTTATCTAACTATGAAAGATAGAATGATGTCGAAAACACCTCGTGGTCTTGCAAGAATTATGCCTATACTTAGTAAGATTCGTGGGAAAGACTTAGGTAAATGGGAAGCTATGAGCCATGCTGAAGCAAAATCTTCAGCAGCAGCATTTGTTAATGATGCTTTTGGTGGACAAAGACATGCTAAATTAGCTATGGAATGGCAGAAGAAAGCTATAGCAAATGCCGACAATCCTAAAGGTGTTTTCTATAATATGATTGCTTTATGGACTACGCCATCTAAAGCTAAGTTATCTAACTTGTTTTTATTCTCGCCAGACTGGACAATTTCAAATCTTAGAATTGGTTTTAGAGGTCTTGGTATGACTAAAGATATAGTAGGAAAGATAGCTAAAGGTAAGAAATTAACACCAAAAGATATGGCAGAATGGAATATTTACATGGGTTATTGGACTAGGGCTGTCATTGCAACAACAACAGTAGCTTATATAATGCACGAAATGTTTGCAGATAAAGATAAAGAATTTGATTTACAAGATTTTTGGTATACAGGTAGACTTGATTTAGGTACAGGTGAAGAGTATGTGGTATCAAAACAGATAGCAGAACCAATGCATTGGATAACGCATCCAACACAAACCTTTATGAATAAAACTGCTGCTGCACCAAAAGTTGGATTGGAGTTATTATTAGGGAAAAAATACATCTCTCTTAAACATGGTGGTGGATATATCGGGCCGACTCTTGATAGAGGTAGCCCAAAAGAAATGGCTTTATGGGGTGTGGGTAAGGTTACACCTATATCGTTAAGCCCCTTTAAAAGAGCAATTGAAGAAGATGAAGATTTGTGGGATGCCACAGGTAAAGCAATGCTAGGAAGTCTTGGATTCCCAAGATATGGCAGTAGAAAATAATAATAGGAGTAAGAAATGGCAAATCCAAGAGCAACAAAAATAGCAGAGTTAAAGGCTAGGATAGAGGCTGCTAAAGCTGAGATAGCACAACTACAAGCTGATGAACAGGCTGAAGTAGCAGAGGAAAAGACTGGTGCTGCCATGAATTTCAAAGCTGCTGCAACAGGATTAGGATTAGATGGTAACAGAAATGACCAAGGTGATTTTGTAGAAGCAGAATTTCCACCTCATAGAGAGATGACTGCTGATGAAAAGAGTTTATATGATGCTATTATGGCTGGTGAGATGCCATTGACAGATGAGATGCAACTCATAGCCAATGATATGTCTGACCAAGATTTTATTGATACAGGAATACCAGTTGTTAATAAGAAAGTTTTTACTATAGATGATACTGATGATGGTAAAGGTGCTCCTACTGGAGAACTTGGTAGTGGTATGGATTTATCTGGTCAAAATAAGGGTAAAGATAGACTCATTACAGAGAAACAAATTGCAGAACCAGAGGATGATAAAATTCATGGAGTAAAACCCAAAGAAGAAATTGATGATATTGACACAGACGAAAGAACAGATGAAGAGTCTGGTAAAATGCGTCATGGTGGTGTTGATGCCGAAGAGGGTAGAAACAAACCAGAAGTGTCAAATGCTAGAGGTGAAAAAGCAGGTTGGGCAATGGCAGAGGGTTCAAATATGTGGAGCGTTGATGAGAAAGACGACTACTGGAAAACTCAAGAGGGATTTAATGAGGCTATGGACTTGTATGGTAAGAAACCAGCATGGGTAAAAGAACCAACTTTGATTTGGAATCCAGAAACACAAGAGTATGAAGAAGTTGAAGAAGAAGAAGAGTTTGAAGATTTATCTCGCCCTGCTATTAGTGCTGATATCAAAAAACTCTTTGGCTAGTATGAATGTAGACGAGATAAGAGCCTCGTTACTAAGGGCGGGTTTTGAAGAAGATGAAATACCTGCCTTACTAGGTAATATAGATGTAGAAACTGGTGGTAGTTTTGATTATCAGCAAGTAGAAGATACATCTAATGAACAGAAAGGTTATGGTTTATTCCAGTTTACTGGTGGACACCTTTCATCTTATCTTGAATATTTAAAAGATACTGAACAAAAAGATAGTTCAGATGCACAGATTAAGTTTGTGTATGCTAACATCTATGATGAAAACCCACCCCATGTAATAGGTGCAGGAAACCAGAAGAAGATACAGAAAGCATTTGATAGTGATGATAATGCTTCAAAGTCTGATGTATTTGCTAGATGGTATGAACGCTTTGAAGGCTCAGAAGAAGATGATACTTGGATTCCCAACTGGTTGAGAGGTGGAATGTTTGATAAAGTCTTAGGTGGGCTTGATAATCAACACTCTTCTTATAATGAAAGATATAAGAGGTCTAAGAAGTATGATTAATGGACTGTAATGGAGTTGGAAAGAATTAGAGAGGAATACAGAGGTTAATATATAAAACCCTAGCCTTACCATTACTAAATAATAATAATGCCCGTAACCCCCTCTGAATCCTCTTAAAAAATACCTGTTCTTCGGCACAAGTACAGGTAAACTTGCACAAAAAGGAAAAGAAGTCCATCATCTTATGGTATCTCACCCTTCGCCTGTGTTGATTGTACATACCCATATCAACGATAGTTATTAACTCGTACTATCACTTATTATATCTAAGGGGGCATGATAGTACCAACGATGTACTCATTGTTGGAAGTTCCCCCAAAAAACTATGTAACTGGTAATCTTAATTTATCTCTATCCAAGTTTGCTACGGATAATTCTCCGTTCAAAGCAAATATCTTTAGCAAAGATGAGCGACTTATTCCATATCTCTCAGCCTTCGCATCTATAAATTTCAAATCTCTTTTATTAATCTTTAGATTAATTTGTTCTGTCGCCTCATTCATTATACTATTACTTAATTGAAAAGGGTATTATACATTAGTAAATAGAATCTATTTAATATTAAATGGCGATATTGGTGGTGTTGGTGGTAGTCTTTTTTCTTCTTCTACCCATAAATCTATAAGTTCTGATTGTGCTTTATATAATTCAGTATGTACACAATCATTCTTCTTGTCACCAAACATTCTTATATACTCAGAGTCTTTTGTAAAGTCAATCATTTTGAGTTACTTTACTCACCTCTTCCATCTTTGTTTCAAATTCACTACATCCTGTTAGTAGAGTTACTATAACTTGTAATACAATTATTAATGCTATAGTTTGCATACGCCATCCTCACAATCATCATCTGATTCTATTATAACATACTCTTCTACACTTCTAGTGGTTATCTTTTTAATAGTAGAGCCAAGGTTTCCTACTGTAAATTGTTGTAATAGATTTTCATAACTTCGTTTCTCGCATCTCTTTAAATATATATTATAAGCATAATTAAAATTTAAATTTAATACTACTGATGCTTTTTTTGCATAATCTATTGCCAACGCTTCACATAGTTCTACCCTCGTCATTTTCTAATATCTCCATTTGTTTGAACAATATGTGAGGGTCTTTACTGTACATCTTTTTAGCAAAAATTTCCACAACTTGTTTGTCATCTATAAAAAAAACACCATTCAAAGAATCTAGTATTGCTTTTATGTAGTTATCAATGTCAGCATTGTTACTACAGTAGGTGTTATCATAATTGTTTCTCTTCTTCTTTGACCAAGACTTTGGAATCTCAATCATAAACTCTAAACCAATACAGACTAACTTATCAGAGGGAGTCTGATTCAACTCACTTGTAAGTGCTTCCATATCTTTTTTAAACTTGGTGTACTTCTTTGGGTAGTATGTAGACCACCTTGCTACCCGAGGTCTTGATGCTGGAACAGGATTTATATTAAATTTTTCAGTCCAAATCATATCTAAGTTGTTCTATCTTATCTAAAACAAAGCATAGTAAAAATCTTATTTCCATATCTCTTGGTGTATCTTCTTCCCTTGCCACCTCTAGTGCATCTTTAATATTATCTGATATTTCGTCTATCGCATCATGTTGATTTATTCTCATATTGCATTGCTATTTTATAATCATCAGTTCTTGGGAGTTTTATACCATGCTCACCCGACAACATCTCAATCTCACAGATGTAATCTATAAACTCGTCTATATTTAACTCCCTTGTTGATGGTATTTGAGATATATCTTTACCACTTTTGGTTTTAAATTCTATCTTGGTTAGGAATTTATCAGCTAAAACAAGGTGCATTTCTTGTTTAGAATAGCCTATTTCCTTTGCTAGTATATCCACCCATGCAAAGTAAAGCCTGTTTTGAGCATCTGAACGCCTCGACTTTACGATGGAAACTACTGCTTCTTGTGTTGTGGGGTTTTCTAGGAAGTAATCTTGTACTAAAGTTTTAAAGATTGCTTCTTTTGGTTTATCTTTTTGAATGACTCTACTTATCATTGTACACTACTCCTACTTTCTTGTGTTCTTTTTTTCTATCTAAATAAATTTTAGATACCCATAACCTATTCTGACGAACAGCGTGTTTGAGTTTATTAATAATAGGATGTGCTTTCTTATGACTCATTTGATATTTTTATCCAAAAGTGTACTAATTAATTTTTCAATAAACCATCTAGCCTTTCTTAAATCTTCAACTTGCCCCTCACCTTTATGCTTATCTCTCCATCTACATAAATACTTAACAGCAGATGCCGTAAAGTAATCCATATCTTGGTCAATAATAAAATCTATGACCTCTATCTCTCCTTTCTGATAGTGAGAGGGGTTGATGTTATCTTGTGGTTCAGCCACCAATCCATCCGAATAGCATAGCCACTACAACAATCGCTAGGAATATCGTAAGCGATTTATTCTTTAACACTTGGTCGATTAAGTCTTTCATTCTGACAACTCCTTTCTAATGTCATCATCAAGCAATCTCCATATAACTACTGCTGCGATTATACCAACCAAACCAGCAGAACCTAACTGTGCTATGATATCAATGATTGTACCAATTACATTACCACCTAAAAAAGGTACGCTATGACCAAAGACAATCTGTAAAACAATTGCCAAACTAATCAGTTTAATACCTACATTTATACTAGCATCTGCGATGCCCATTATTCTATCTAACATATATTTATCTCCTTAAAAAAAAAGAACCCCTATTTTAACTGAATTAATCTCTTACGGAGAAGTATTTTTTGAGTATTTATTACTGCTCTCAACACTTCTAGTTCTAACCATTCACTCTCTATTGGTGGGCTTAATTGTTTTCTTCCATCTATAATATCATGGCAATTAATACAAGCATACATTCCAAAGAGGTCTGATTGCTTAGTTCCCATGCCCCCACCATTCATGTGGGCGTAAACTACTGTTTCATTTTCGGGCATACAGCCCTCTAATCTTACTTGGCAAGGCATACCCCTTGCTGATTCTGTGATTCTACTCATAATTATCTGCCATATATATCTCTTTCTATAGTTGAAAATCTTGAGAAATCTCCCTCAAATTTACATTGAACAGTACCACTTTGCCCCATTCTATTCTTGGTTATGATTATTTCTGCCAATCCTTTCTCTGTAGACTCTTCTTTAGTATAGTATTCATCTCTGTAACACATAATGATTACATCAGCATCCTGTTCTATCTCTCCTGAAGAGCGTAGGTCGCTCATAAGAGGACGTTTATCTCCACGATACTCTACCCCACGACTCAATTGGGATAATAGAATTACAGGTATGTCTAGTTCTTTAGCGAGATATTTCAATTCTCTAGTTATGTTTCCTAGTTCACTCACTTCCTTTGCTTTATCATAAGACATTATCTGTAAATAGTCCACAATAATAACGCCAAGGTTTTTCTCTCCATGTAACTGTCTTGATTTAACTACAATATCTTTAGCAGATATACCACCCTTATCTATTATAGTCATGTTCTTATCACCAGCCTCGGCTAATGCTTTGTACCATCTATCGTTTTCATCTTCTGTTAGTTGATTTCTTTCCACTTTCCATAAAGGTATATTAGTTTCACTTGATACTATCTTCATCATTAGTTGTACTTGTGTCATCTCTAATGAAAAGAATACTACACTCTTGTTCTTTGATATATTGTTAGCAAAATTCATAACCAATGTAGACTTACCCATGCTTGGTCGCCCAGCAATTACAGTTAGAGTTCCATTCCTTAGACCATTAAGTAGTTTATCAATATCTTCAAAGCCAGTTGATAGTCCAGCACCATGCTCTTTAAGGTCATCAATATATTCTATTGTTTTAGATACTATATTTTTCATACCATCTTCATTGGCATCAGCCAAGTCAGATTGTAGTTTTGTTATTTCATCTGCTGACTTCTGATAGTTACTGTATGAAATGTTTTCTTTTAAATCTTCTATCTTATTTGATATTCTTCTAGTGCGAATGTGTTTAGCGTAGACTTCAATGTTCTCTATACCAGCACAGTTCTCTGCTAAATTAGCAAGGAAATGAAAGCCAGTCCACTCACCACTATGGTCGCCATCTCTATCTATCCAATCTCTAACAGATAGTGCGTCAATGTGTGCTTCCTCATTATCCATAGCAACAAGGTAATCAAAAAGAATACCTAAATTTTTATCAGAAAAGTCAGAAGAGATTAGACCAGTTGCCCTTACTTTAGGGATAACTGGATTGATTAGTAAGCCACCTATAACTGATTGTTCTGCATCAATAGAGTTCATGGTCTACCCCCTATACTTTTTAATGCTAAGTTCATCATCTCTCTATCTATATCCTTTTCACTTATAGTTAATTTAGTTCTTGGTTTTGTTAAGGCGGGTTTTGCAAATATCTTATCGGGGCATCTATGCTTTAACAATCTTCCCCTTACTAGATGTATGGCAATCTCTTTTTGTTTCCATCTTGAGCGAAGCCTCATAAGAATCTGCCTTGCAGTCCACTCAGTTCCATCAGTAAGGGTATAAATTTGTATTGGTCTACTCATTATTACCTACCAAGGCAAGTCATCATCTTCGACTGCTGGTTTGAATGGCTCAGTAGTTCCTAATGGGTCATTAAATGGCTCAGTAGTTGATGCAACCACTCCACCTTTAGGTTTGAAACTAAGGGTTAATGCTGGTGCAGTTGGCTTTGCCCCTTTATCTCTTTTCCAAGCAGAAACATACATCTCTGTACCATTTACATTTGCTACTCCTGTAAAGTGTGGGTGTCTTTCTGTTTCCCTCTTCTCATTTTTCCAAATGCTACCTCTGTTTGTGTTGTCGTATTGCGACATATTTATCTCCTATCTTTTATTATAAAATATATATTATACACTATCTATCTACCTATATCAAAGAGATACTCACCAACAGTACAGCCCTCGCCAAACTGGTTGGTAACTTTCTTATCTCTAGTTACAATATGTAGCCCTTTCTTTCTTAGGTTGTGAATGACTGCCGACAATCTATAGACTCCACATTTATTCCATGAGTCTAAAGGATTGACTGCACCCCATTGGTCGTACATGGTTGGTTCACCATGCTCATCATAATCTCTAATACTATTCATGTGAAATTGATTTAAGATTCTGCGTTCTTGTTTACTTAGTTTCATATCATTCTCCAAATAGTTGTATGTGTTTATCTTTGACTTGAACATAATCATTATCATCTGCCCATTCCCATATGTTAGTAGCAGATTCTAAGTCTTTGTTCTTGTGTGCTTCAACCAGTTTGTCCATTGCCTTTATGATTTCAGCACTCCTCTTTTGACTAGCAGTCGGTTGCTTACTGACTGACTGTCCATCATCATCTTCTGTTTCTAAACCAAACATAGAGATGAGGGCGTATCTTCTAGCGTAAGTAATTGCACTACCTAACTTTTGCATATCGGCAGTAGGTAAAAACAATCTTACCTCTGACTCGATAAACTCTTTCGGGTTATCTTGTAGTGTTAGTCTTGTTACTAAGACATCAGCATTGTTCTCTGTAACTTTAGGGCATTGAGTAAAACAAATCCCCAACGACTCACAGACTGGTGAGATTGATTCAATCACATTGTTAATGTCTGCGTAGTTAGATTTAAAGAAAGGGTTCTTGGCATTCTTAGTTACTGAACCAATCATTCCTCTTGCCTGTAGTATTGCTTGGTAAATGTTATTCTCTTTCATTTGTATCTCCTTATTAACTATAATCATTATACACTTTTCTTATTGACTTGGGGATATTATTTTCTTTTATATAATATTCCTTTGCCATTCTCTTTACTGTTTTAACTGCGTACTTGATTCCTCTTGGTGTATCGTACTGAGTTAAATGTTTTAGTGGCTCAGTATTTAACACTCGTCTAACTCTTATTGGGTATTCATAGTAGATTAGGTGAGTCCACTTACGCCCAATGTTTATTACTAATGCCACTCTCCAACCCTCGTTGGTGTGGTGATTGATTACTTTATACATACCTTACTCCTTAATAGTTTGTCAAGTTTGTTTAATCTTCTTTGTTCCTTTCTTCTAAGTAATCTACTACTAGGAAGAATGCTATGTTTACCACTTTCTTTGTTCATGCTTTTATTTAATATCCATAATGATTGCATCTCTTACTCCTCTTTAAATTAACTTAGTGTACAGTATAGCATACTTATTTACTTTTGTAAAGTATTAAAATAAACTTTGTTGATTAGGCTCATCACCTAACCGTTTTAAAATCTCATCAACAGGATTAATATTATCTTCGCTAGGAAACCAATGCGACTTGTAACCTGTTTCAGTATAAGCACATGGGTTACTAAAGTATTCAACATGGTCAACCTTATATAAATCTTCGGGAGTGTGGACTATCTTAATTGACAGCCCACCCCATGTTATATTGTAAGTTATGCTTGACTTGTTAGCCATTGTATGTAATATTTATTTAACAAATGTTCTTTGGCATCATCAAGTATCATCATAATAACTCTTTCTAATATTTCTTGGTGGTCATCATCAGGGTGAAGTCCATGTTCAATCACTATATCATCTTTCCATTCTTCAACCGTTGCCATAGTCCAACCAGTAAATCTAATAATGTCAGATTCGTCAGACATATCTTCGGGGGTTATTGTTTCTTCCTCTTTCAATTTAGTGATTATTAAACACGCTTCGTATTTACTTAATGGCAAAGAATAATTATGTCCGAGTTGTTCGCACAAATCATTTATTACCCATAGTTGTTTTGATGTAGCAAGTTCTTTATTATTTTTCATTGCTACCAACATTTGTTGTACTCTATTTGTTTTCATTTTATTATCTCCGTATGTCCTGTAATATTATGTTGTTTCATAATGGTTATATCAGCCTTGAATTTATCTGACATATTATCAGCAAAGCACATGGCTTTCCATCTACTACAAGTAGTGTATTCTTCAAAGCCTGTACCAAAAACATAGTATGTATATTGTGGCATTATTCTAACTCCTCTTCATCTCTTGCTTGTTGTTCTTGCCAATCAAGAGGGCGTGATAATTCTTCAGCATCTGAATCATGTCTATCTTTAGGATAGATACAATTCTCTTTCAAAGCATTTTGTAATTCATTATGCTTTGCTTGTGCCTTTGCATTGTCTGATTGTATTTTACACATATCAATTATCATTTCTTTAAAGTCGCTCATCAGTTTATACTCCTATTATTAATTGTTGAATAAATTTCCATGAAACTTTTAATACCTGTTTCATTTTCTGTCATTACATCAAGAGATAATTGGTGTAAATCTTTTGGTGCATCTGACCAAGATTCAAAATCCTGACCACCAAACTCAAACCAAATATCTGTTGCTTCAATTATTGCGTCTGTCATTCTAATCATTTTGTTACTCCAATAGTTATAATATTTTTCTTTGTTACTAAGTCTTATTATACAGAAGTGTAGAACATTTGTCCACCTTTATTTTAAAATAATTTCTGTTTACTAAGAGGAAAATTTTATTCTTGAAACTACCAATTCAACGAACACCCCTATACCTATAGTATTACATGGCTAGAAATAAACAAGGTTAGAATCAACGCTAAGATACCTTAGAATTGAATGAATTATTTTATAAATAAGTGTTGCATTATTCTATACCATGTGTTATAATATAATCTGATTAACTAAGAAAAGGAACAACATGAAACAAGACAGACAAATAATAAAAGACCTTTTAAATTGTGATGAACTGTATGAGCAATTTGTAAATGTCATTTGTGTAGATGATAATAAATTTGTTGAAGAATATTCTGAACAAGAGATTATCGAAGAAGCCAAATATGTTAAGACTAAATATGAAGCTGGTAATGGTTGGATTCATTACGATATGATAAGTGGTGAAGATGGTAGAGAAGCACAGAAAGTAGCAAGAAAAGAATATAACCAAGTCAAAAGATTTCTTAAAAAATGGGATAAACCTTTCTGATTTTTTCCCCTCTTTATTGAGGGGTTTTTTTTGTCTAAAAAAATTTTGCCCTCACAAGTTCGGGCTAAGTAAGGACTCGCTAGTCGCTCGGTAAATGCTAAGAGCAAAGCAATAAGGTTTCGGCTAAGACGCCTCACTAAGAGCAAGAGCAAGAGCCATCTTGCAAAGAAGTAAGGCAAAAATATCTGACTATTTATTTTTAAATAAAGTGTAGTATTAGTATTTACCTATGATATAATATAATCTAATTAACTAAGAAAGGAAATATTAAAATGATTACTCAAGACTTAATGGAAATGACAACAAATAATGTAGTTGGTAAGATGGAAAAATATGGTGCTAACTGGTTGCGTTCATGGGTTGGCGAATCTGAATTGCCAATCAATTGTGAAACCAACAAGGCATACACAGGAATAAATTTATTTATTTTATTGGGTACTGAAATGTCATCGGGCAAATGGGGAACTTTCAATGCTTGGAAAAGATTAGATAAATCTATACGCAAAGATGAGAAGTGTACAAATATTGTATGGTTTAAAATGTTGAAGTCTAAAACAGAAGTAGACGAGAACGGAAACCCTACTAAATTTCCTATCATGAAAATGTATAGGGTGTTCAATGAATCACAAACTGTTGGATATGTTAAGGAAGTTAAAACAGAGGGCGAAACTTTCGCAAGGTCTGACGCTGATTTGTGGATTAAAAATACTGGTGCTGTTATTGATTATAATAAATCATCTGCTTTTTATAATCCTAATCAAGATAAAATAGGTATGCCATCAATGGAAAGTTTTATAAAAACAGATGACGCAACAGCAGAACAAAATTTTTATGGAACTTTATTTCATGAACTCACGCATTGGACAGGACACACGAGCCGAAACAATCGCTTGATAAAAAACTCAAGCCGAACTGATTATGCTTTCGAAGAGTTAGTCGCTGAACTTGGTGCGTGTTTCCAGTCCGTACATTTTGGAATTGAAACTGCAGAAGTAAACGCTGACCATATAAAATATTTAAATGGTTGGCTCAAGGCTTTGAAAGATGATAACAAATTTATATTCAAAGCAAGTGCAAAAGCAAATCAATCAATAGCATTTTTAAATACTCTTCAAGAGATTAAAAAAGTTGCTTGATTAAAATTCTTACTGAGTACCCGACCAAAACAGTCGGGTATTTTTTTAGAAAATTTCCCCTCTAATACAATGTGCTTTTTCATTGGCTGATAGGCTCTTGACTTTGCTCTTGACTTGGCTCTTGCTTTACTATGACTGAGCGATTAGCGAATCATTCTTAGCTGAGCGTAGCGAAGCGAAATTTTTTTTTTGAAATCGTTAAGGATTCGCCTAGTCGGCTCAGTATTGGCAGAGCAAATCAAGAGCGATAAGGTTTCGCCTGTGTCGGCTCAGTACAGCAGAGCAAGAGCCATCTTGCAAAGAAAACAAGGTGCGAAAATTTGAGATAAAAAAAACCCCTCAGTTAAGAGGGGGAAAATATATCGAGCATATTTTATTACGGAGTTTATCCATAAAAAACCTGACGCCCTAACTCTGCAAAGAATTTTCTATCGAACCATTTAAAGAAATCACAGTCGCCCATTTCGTCCTCTTGGTTTTCTATGTATTCTATAAGTTCAAGACATGAGATATTTTTCTCTTTCATTTCTTTAATTGATGCCGACCAATTGCCACAATAAAACTGATACATCAAACTATCACCAACAAAAAAGATACTTTCATGTTCGTCAGTTTCTAACTCGTCTAACTCATTATATAATATATTCATTTTAATTATCTCCATTAAGTTTATAAAGAAATTCGCACAAGTCAAAATCATTATCATCGAAAAATTTTTGACCTAACATATTTTGTATATGTTTTTTTAGTTCAAGGTACTTTGTATATTCTGCCTTGTCATAATCTATTGACTCGTCTGAATCCCAAACGCATGTATTAGATTCCCAAACAAAATTTAAAATTCCCTGTAATGCTTTTCTCTCTTGGTTAGTTTCTAAAATTATCATAATATTATTACTCCGTTGTTGTGGGGGCTTTCGCCCCCGTTAAAATTAACTTCCTATTCTATTAATTAAAATAGTACTTTCCATATCCCAAGTACGGTGTCCTGTTCTCTCGGTGTGTCGCTTTGCTTGGGCGTTCATTTTTTTATAATCGCCCTTTGAATATACACCGATAGCGTATTGACTTCCGTTTGGGTATTCTGCTTTCAGAACATAAACCACTATAAATTCATCAAAGCCCATTTCATCAACCTTTGTGAAGTGATGTATCTCGGCTTTAAGATTATCATTATCTAGTATTTTTTGTTCTAGTCTTTTAGTGTTTGTTAGTTTCTTGTCAGTCATCTTTTTTACTCCGTTAAATTTAAAAGGTCTTTCTTTGTAACTGGCTCTATTATAACAAATTGGTAGAGGTATAGAAACTTTCTATAGAACCACAGGCAACGACTTACTAGTCCAGATTAAAAGACAGTTATAAAAATCCTTGACAAAAAACCCATTTATAATGTAAAATCGGACAATGCTTTTAGAGATAAAAAGCCATCACCAAAACAAGAGCATAAATATATTTCTAGTAATTTAAAATCAATGTGCTCTTTCATTGTAGATAATCTTTTCTTTTCATTCAAATATAATGCTTGATATTCTATACCCCTCTTATATTTATATTGCTCTACAAAATTGCACAACTAAGCTTCGTTCCTCGCTAAGTTGTGCGTAAAGCTATAAGGATTCGCCTAATAGTCGGCTCAGTACAGCAAAGAAAGAGCGCACCAGCTACAAATATTTGCTGGTGTAGGCAAAAAAGCATAGCTTTTTTTATTCTTCTAGTCGGCTATAAGCCGACACAAAGCATTGCCTGTAAAGAGCAATGCCGCTCTATTCTTTCGCTATGCTTTTACAGGCAATAGTTTCGGCTTAGTAAACTAAGCCGAAACACAAAGCCTTGTATTTTCTAAGCTATGCTTAGAAAATTAGTTTAATAGTTTCAGCTTCGCTGAAACACAAAGCCTTTTGCAAAGCTACAGCTTTGCAACTCCCCCGTAGGGGGAGGCTCATGCTTCGCTGAGCAGAGATATATTACCTCCAACGCACAAAAAACAGAGTTTGAACTAATAAGAAATAAAGTTTACTCACAAGAAACTTTTATGTTATAATACCCACAAGATAACTCTACTCTGAGCCTATAACAAAAATATGGCAGAAACTAAAAGAAAAGCAGGAAACCCTAACTTCCACAAAGGTATGAAAGCCTTGAATGGAGTAGGTAGACCTAAAGGTTCTGTTAATAAGTTTACTGCTTTGGCAAGAGAGTTAATGTCAAATAAATCTCCAGAGATTGTAAAGAAGGTAATTGAAAAGGCAATGGAAGGAGATGTTCATTGTTTGAAGATGTGCTTAGATAGAATATTGCCTGTACAAAAGGCTATTGACTCTACACGAACTAAGGCAGATGCCCAAGTTATAATTAATGTTTCCTCTCTGGAAAGCATACAGCAACAGCTAGATGTTACTCCAGAGGGTGAACTTATAGAACCCAAAGAGAAAAGTGATGATGAGGTTGTGGTGAATGTGAATGGCTGAGTTAGATATTAGCTTACACCCAGCCCAGTTAGAGATATTTCGTTCAAATAAGAGATTTAAGATTGTTGCTGCTGGTCGTAGGTTTGGAAAGTCATACCTATCTGCTTGGTTGTTGTTAATCAACGCAATACAATCTGAATCAAAAGATGTATTCTATAT
>LWDU01038948.1_pt2 | contig 23394 bp, 21 predicted proteins | sample 727161 | NCBI WGS metagenome assembly LWDU01 (sample SAMN04566230, study PRJNA314399) | hydrothermal vent metagenome | isolation source: deep sea hydrothermal plume seawater | place: Mexico: Gulf of California, Guaymas Basin | collected 2004-07-11
TCGCCAGTGTCGTTGACTTGCCTGAACCCGTAGGCCCAGTCACCAGAATCAATCCGCGGGGCTTTCTGGCCAGTTCGGCGACCACCGGAGGTAGGCCCAATTCATCGAAGGTCATGATTTTGAAAGGAATAGCCCTAAATGCGCCGGCCACATTCCCTCGCTGCACAAAGACATTTCCGCGAAAGCGCGAAAGCTTCTGCACACCAAACGAAAGATCGAGCTCGTTTTCCTCTTCAAATTTATGCTTCTGGGAGTCGGTGAGGATCGAGTAGCAAAGTTGCTTGGTCTCCTGAGGGGTCAGCGCAGGCATTTTGAGGGGACGCAGCTTTCCGTCGATTCGTAACTGCGGCGAAGTACCCGTCGTAATATGAAGATCGCTCGCGCCCTGCTCGATCATTGTCTTCAAGAGCTGATGCATATTCGCCATCTGATCACCGTCCCTGGCTTTCAAAAAGGTCCGTCAAAAATTGTCTGCGGTGGATACGCGATGAACTTCGCTCAGCGTCGTAGTACCCTCGAGCAGTTTATTGAGCGCACTGCGGCGCAGCGTAACCATACCGCCTCGAATAGCTTCTCGTTTCAGTTCGGTTGTGGACGCACCGTTGAGGACAAACTCCTTGATCGCTTCGGTGAGGACCATGACTTCATAGATCGCCACCCGGCCCTTGTACCCAGTTTCCGAACAATTCGTGCAGCCAGCCCCCTTCAATGGCTGAAACCCCTCGATCTCATCCTCTCCGAGCCCAGAAGCAACCAGTTCCTCCTTGCCGAGATCAAGATCCTTTTCCGAGCACTCGGGGCAAATTCTACGCGCCAACCGCTGGGCAACGATACAATTCACCGCGGATGAAACCAGGAAAGGCTCGATTCCCATATTAAGAAGACGGTTGATCGTTGAGGGCGCATCGTTCGTATGCAGCGTCGAGAGCACCATATGCCCTGTAAGTGCCGCCTTGACGCCGATTTCTGCGGTTTCGAAGTCACGAATCTCGCCCACCATGATTATGTCAGGGTCTTGACGCAAAAAAGAGCGAAGAGTTGCAGCAAAATTGAGTCCGATGTCCTCATGCATCTGAACCTGATTGATACCGCTGAGATTGAACTCAACTGGGTCCTCGGCCGTGGAGATATTCTCACCTACCCCATTCAGTTCGGACAGCGCGGAGTAGAGGGTCGTGGTCTTACCCGACCCCGTTGGCCCCGTCACCAGCACCATTCCGAAGGGAAGGTGGATGCTCTCCTGGAACTCCTTTAGCTGATCCACCTCGAACCCAAGCTTAGTCATGTCGAGTTGCAGGTTGCTCTTGTCCAACAATCGCAAAACAATTTTCTCTCCGAAAAGCGTCGGGAGCACCGACACACGGAAGTCCATTTCCTTGCCGCGCCCCATCTTCAGCTTGATTCGGCCATCCTGAGGCAGGCGGCGTTCAGCGATATCCAACTCCGACATGATCTTGAGTCGAGAGGTAATGGCATTTCGCAATTTAATCGGGGGCTTCATTACCTCATAGAGAATTCCGTCAATCCGGTACCGCACTCGAAAGCTTTTCTCGTAGGGCTCGATGTGGATATCCGAAGCTTCCTTCTTGATCGCATCGGTGAGAATGAGATTCACAAGCTTGACGACCGGAGCGTCTTCCGCCTCATTGGTCGCGAGAGTCGGATCAAAATCGTCTTCTTCAGTGACGAAGTCGATTCCAGCGTCGTCGAATCCGGCCATGACTTGATCGAGCAGATCATCCTGTCCGTAGTACGTTTCGATACAGCGCCGGATTCCTTCTTCCGATGCCACTACGGGCTGAATGTTATAACCGGTAAGAAATTTGATATCGTCGAGAGCGAAAATGTTCGATGGGTCAGCCGTCGCGAGGATCAGGGTCGACCCCGCACGGCTAATCGGAAGTACGTTGTGCTTCTCGACAACTTCCTGCGGAATCAGACCGGCAACTTCCGGATCGATCTCAATTTCGTCAAGATCCATCGACGGAACGCCGTATTGTTTGGCCACAAAGTCCGTCAGCTCGCTCTCGTCAAGAAAGCCGAGCTGGGTAATTTGCGCCCCAAGGCGCTGTCCCTTGACGGCTGCCTCGTCGCGAGCTTTCGAAAGCTGATCCGCGGAGAGTAGGTTCTCCTTAACCAGCAACTGGCCGATTCGCTCGTTCAAGAATTACTTCCCTTCCCTCATTCGAAACTCGTCTCTCTCAACCGGGCCACCTCTCCATCCCCGGTTTCCGCATCCTCGAATCGTCTGGACCCTTCGGGGCTCCCACACGGCAATTAAGCCGCCAACCCTGCGAATTGCTATCGGCCTGCGGACCGAGAACTTTACTCTGGACGCCGGGGTAACTCAAAGGGGCTCCCCTTGCCCAGGGCCAAATAAACTAGGCCCTGGAGAGTCAAAGTCAGCCAATACACCCACCAGACTACAATCCCCATCGCGAGAGCCGTAGGCTTAGCCACCCCAAAAGGCACCAGCACGGCAGTAAACGCCAACTGGTAGGGGCCAATGGAGCCCGGCGCCGAGGGAATCGCGACCGCTGCCCCCAGTGCACCCAGCAGAATCCAAGCGTGGACCAGGCTCTCCCAAGCTCCCCCAAGATCGACCCCAAATGATACAAATCCTAAGAGAATTGGGGCTGTTCCAGTCACGAGCCAAATCAGAACCGAATGCAGTGCGATCCAGAACAGGTGCGGTCCCCCGCGAAGAGCGCCAAGCCCTCCGACAAAACTCCGGATGCCGCCCTCTACGACCGACCGGAATCGAATGGGCAGCGGACGCAAACACGCGCCCACGAAGGTGATCACCGCTTCGGGCGCAACGCGAAGCGCCGCCAGGATCAGGATCGGCGCCGCAGCTGCCGGCAGTAGGAATTTCGACCCCTGGCCGAGTACTCGGCCCAGTTCCGATGGCCCTTCCGGGCCCGGCGGCGAAGCGCTCACCAGGTAGGCGATCCCCCCGAGGGACATTGCGAGCACCGTGACCACGTCCAGGACCCGCTCCAAGGCCACAGTCCCCACCACCGAGGCCAGTGGGATTCCCGAGTCCCGCGCCATCGTCAGGGCTCGAATCACTTCCCCGATCCGCAACGGCAACAGGTTATTGGCCATAAAGCCCAAGGCGGTTGAACGATAGAGAAGGCTCCTGGGCACATCCCCGAGCGGCTGGACAAGATGCCTCCAGCGGAGTGCTCGGAAGTAGACGCTCATCAGGTAACACGGAGCCGACAGGGCCAGGAGGCTCCAAAAGTTCGATTCGCGAATGGCTTGAACAACTTCTTCGAGCGGGATCCCACGAACCGCAAGCCAAACGCTAATGGCTGTCACCGCCATGCCCAGCCAGACCTTCCAGTCTGACCAGCTCAACACCCAACCCCCGGACCCCGGGCTGGTTTCAGTTGCCAGCCCGAAACCGTTCCGGCGATTCACCACCGGGGCTCGTCGCGAGCCGGGATTTCTTCTGAATGCTCCTGAAGCCAGGAGCGGGCAGTATCAACATCCCGCCCGATCTGGACCTTCAGTTCATCGATCGACTCAAACTTCTGCTCGGGGCGCAGACGCTCAAGAAAATCAAGATCAACCTTTCGACCGTAAAGATCGCCTGAGAAGTCCATCAGATGCGCTTCCGCTACGAGACTCCGCTGATCATCGAATGTCGGTCGATAACCCAGGTTGGTCACCGCCGGAATCACCTCTCCGCGCCCGGGATCGCCGTCGTCCAGGAATCGTACGGCGCAAATATATACGCCAGCGTGGGGAAGCATTTCGTTATCCGGCAAGAGATTGGCGGTAGGAAATCCCATTCCCCGACCTCGCTTCATTCCCTCAACAATGCTTCCGCGCACACTGAAGGGCCTCCCCAACAACTCCGCCGCTTCTTTCACTTGACCTGTGCCGAGTAGATCGCGAATGCGAGTCGAATTAACGTCTCTCTCGCCCATTGTGATTTCGGGAATAACCGTCACGGAGAAGCCCAGCCGCGGACCCGTCTCCGCCAGCAGGCGCATCGAGCCCTCACGGTCTCTGCCAAAGTGAAAGTCGTAGCCCACGTAGACTTCGGTAGGCGCAATTCGGCGCTGAATGTACTCGTTTACGAAAACCTCCGGAGGCGTCTGGGCAAATTCGAGATCAAAAGACTCGACAATCAAAACATCGATACCGGCGGCATCAAGGAGTTCGGCCTTCTGCTCCAGAGTCGCCAGAAGACTCGGGGGACGGTCGGGTTGGACAATCTTTCGGGGATGGGGTTCAAACGTCAAGAGAATCGCCTCCCCCCCGAGCGACCGAGCCCGGTCGACGACTATTTCGAGAATCGCCCGATGACCGAGATGAACACCGTCAAAGTTCCCGATGGTAAGGACCGGGCGTTTGAGTGGCCGCGAAAGCCTTCCCGTCCCACGAACAAACTCCAAGTCCCTACTCCCCCTGGCCTCTGGCCCCGACAGCGACTCTCTTCAATTCCGGCTCAGCAGCAATCGCTCACGAATCAAAATCTCAAAATTGGCGATTCTGAGTCGCACTCGACCGCTCATCTTTCTCTAATTCTTGGCACGAATTCCGGCGCTGGGGAACAAGAGCGAGTCGGCACGATACAGACTCGGCGCCCGCTCGAAGCATCAGCGAGTGGCGTCAGCCGCCACATCTGGCCGAATCCGAGGGTCCAAGTAGCGCAAAAACTCATGATCTGGCGATAAAACCAGTGTCGTATTTTGGTTCAGGGTCTCGCGGTACGCCTGAAGGCTGCGGAGAAATGCGTAGAACTCGGGATCCGCACCGTGCGCCAGCGCATAGATCTGAGCCGCCTCGGCGTCCCCCTGGCCCCGGGTGATCTCAGCGGTCGATCGAGCCTTAGCGCGTATCGTTCGCGCTTCCCGATCGGCTCGCGCCTGGATCTCCCTCGCCTCACGCTCACCTCGAGCTCGATACTCTCTCGAGATCGCCCTACGCTGCTCGCGCATTTGATCGTAGGCGGCGGTCTTCGCCTCCATGGGCAATTCCGTGCGATTGATCCTCACATCGATAATTTCGATGCCCTTGGAGGCCATGTTGGCGCTCACCGCCTCATCGAGTTCATCCACGAGCTTCGAGCGTGCGAGCAACTCCGTGAGCGACATCCGGCCAACCGTTGCCCCCACCACCGACTTCAGCTGCCTTTGAATGACCAATTCGGCTCCCGGTGCGCCCCGTGGAAAACTCCGGCGGAAAAGCAGGGGGTCCACCACGCGCCAAATCGCGTAGTAATCGATGGCCAGTCGCTCGCTTTCGATCTGCATTTCTACGGGTTCGGCATCAAGAAATTTGAGGCGTTTGTCAATCGTGACCATTTCCTCCACCAAAGGCAGGCGCCAGGTCAGGCCGGGTTCGCTCAGACTTTCTCGCCAGGGTGCCCCGAGCAACAAGGGGATTTTGTACTCCCACTCGTTCACAACCACAGCGGGCCCCAAACCAAACTGCCCGGCCCAAATCGTCCCGGCTGTTGCCCCCAGCAGGAGCAGCAGCGAAAAAATCCACTTCATCGGTTGCTCCCTCCGGTCGCGCCGCGCCCCGACATCCGCGGTGAGGAAACGGGCACGAAAGGCAAAACCTGGGCGGAATCGCCGTCGACGATGACCTTATCAATCCCCGGCAATACCACCTCCATGGTTTCCAAATAAAGCCGGCGCCGAGTGACACCCGGCGCTTGTCGGTACTCCGCGAGCAGAGATTCGAATCGCTCGCTTTCGCCCCGGGATTCGAGAACCTTGGCCTCCTTGTAAGCCTCGGATCCCTCGCGCATCTCCGCGGCCTCGGCGAGTGCACGTTCGATGGTCTCGGCCCGCTCTCCTCTTGCCTGATTGATAAAACGCTCCTCATCCTGTTGAGCAGCGGCAACCTCGCTGAAGGCGGCCCTCACGCTGGCTGGAGGATTGACTTCCTGCAGGTTGATCTTCTCGACCTGAAAAGCCGGTTTGTCCCCTTCGGCCTCAAAATAACTGGAGAGCGTTTCGACCAGGAGATCCTGAGCAAGCACTTCAACGTCGTGCTTACGCTTGGTCAGCACCTCATCCACCGTCATGCCCCCCACGACTTTTCGAACCGCCGATTGAGCGGCCTGAAAGAGAATCAGATTGGGTTCCAACATGCCGTATTCAAAGGAATACGCGTCACTCACCGTATATTGAAGTTCAAAAATCACGCTTACGATATTCTTGTCTGCGGTCTGCATGAGCAGGCCTTCGGTCTCGCCGTCCTCGGCTTGACTTTTGCGGATGCCAAAGACTTCGGTGCGCTGCCCCTGAGTATTGACCGTGCGGTCGTATTCCAGAGGCTCGGGCCAATGCCAGTTCCAGCCCTCTTTGTGCTCGGTCCGAAAATTCTCTCCCAGTCGAAGGATGATCGCTTCTTCACCGAGACCGAGCTTGTAGAGACCACTGCTCAACCAGCCCAGAATCACGACGAGAGCCAGTAAACCAAACAACCAATTCGCCACGGTTTTCCCCGCCCCTCGTCGATTTTTTTCCGTATTTTTTCCCGCTTTAGGGGACGGGTCTCCACCTTTCTTGGCCAACTAGCGCTCCCCTGTACGGTCATCGCTGGCAGGCGAAGAATCGATCGCGGGCGGCGGAGTATTTCCCTTCCCTGATTCGACAAAGAAGGGCTTGATGAGGTCGAGGGGAAGCGGGAAAATCGTCGTCGAACTGTTTGGTCCCGCGATCTCGGCCAGCGTCTGGAGATAGCGAAGTTGAAGGCCAGCGGTTTCACTGGAAAGAGTTCGCGCCGCGTCGGCAAGAACCTGGGCCGCCAGCAATTCACCGTCTGCGAGAGTCACCTTGGCGCGTTTTTCGCGCTCTGCCTCAGCCTGCTTGGCCATTACCCGCTGCATATCCTGAGGCAGGTCAATCTGCTTCACCTCGACGGCTCGAACCTTCACACCCCAAGGTTCGGTCTGTTGGTCAATGATTTCCTGCAATTGCAGATTAATGCGGTCCCGATCCGCAAGCAGTTCATCGAGTTCTGCCTGGCCGCATACACTGCGAAGCGTGGTCTGTGCGAGTTGAGACGTACCGTAGAGATAATTTTCCACCTGAATCACGGCTTTATCGGGATGGAGGACCCGGAAATAGAGTACGGCATTCACCTTCACCGAAACATTGTCCCGAGTGATCACCTCTTGGGAAGGCACGTCCATCACGATCTCGCGCAAGCCAATCCGCACCATCCGATCGACCCCAGGAATGATCCACCGGAAACCGGCAGTCCGAATGCCAACGAAACGTCCGAGGCGAAAAATGACGCCGCGCTCGTATTCGGGAAGAATTCGTACGCCAGAAACGAATAAAGCTGCCAGCACGCCGACCAAAATCAAAACAAACATAAGCATTTAACTTGCCCTCCTTCTCAAATTCTGGTGCCTCATACCCGACGCGAACCCAGCGAGCGTTTCACTCTAAGAGACAGGCCCTCCACCGAGGTCACCTCGACCGCCTCACCCTCGTCAATAAACTCCGGCGCTTCACTCGTCCAATACTCGCCTCGAATGAATACTTTCCCCTGTGGAGACAGGGCCGACGTGACCTTGCCCACAGAACCGATCATTTCATCGACACCCGACTGCTGCTTTACAAGCAGACTTCGACCCAACGCCAAGACAACAACACCCGAGAACAGGCCCAGCGCCAGCACCGCGGGAACTAAAACCGACCAGAACGAAACAGACAGGTCGCTCAAATCGGGTTGTTCAAAGACCATAGTCCCTCCTAGCAAAAAGCAGCCAATCCCGGCGGCAAAGAGCAGGCCGAAGGACGTCACAAAAATTTCCGCCACGAGGAGACCCAGGCCGGCAATGATGAGTATCAACCCAACCCAGTCGAAGGGCAGAATTTGGAGGGCGATCCCCGTCAATACCAGACACACCGCTCCTGCGGCGCCCGGGAGGATCAGTCCGGGGTTGTTGAATTCAACATAGAGACCCATCAGCCCACCGAGCAGGAGAATGACCGCCACATTGGGATCGGACAGAAAGTTGAAAATTTCCTGGAGAAGCGTCATTTCGATAAATTCGATCGGTACCCCTTTCAACTTCAGAGTGACCGAGCCCCCTGGCATCTCCAGCTCACGTCCCTCGACCAGGGCCAGCAATTCGCCACGGTCGGCCACAACGAAGTCGATCACACCCAACTCAAGTGCTTGCTCGGCATCCACCGCGACCGAATCACGAACCGCGTCAACCACCCATTCGACGTTTCGTTTCCGATGCTTCGCAATGGACTCGACGTAAGACGCCAGCAGGTTCTCGGCTTTCTCCATAGACACATCCCGAGTCGCGCCCTCACCATCGCCTCCGGTGGGGCTGCCCCCGCCCCCGCCAATCGACACGGGATGAGCCGCACCGATGGAGCTGCCCGGAGTCATCGCGGCCAAATTCGCCGCGATCGTCACAAACATTCCCGCCGACGCCGCCCACGCGCCTCGCGGTGTCACGTAGACAATCGTGGGCACTTCGGAGTTGAGCATCGCCTTGATGATGTCCTGACTCGAAGAAACCAGTCCGCCTGGTGTGTCCAGCTCGATAAGCAGAGCGGCGGCTCCATCGGCCTCACTGCTTCGAATTGCTTCGATCAGGTAGTCGGCAGACGCCGGATTGATCGAGCCTTCAATGGTGATCACATTGAGGTGCCCCGCGGCAGCCGCGACTCCGCCCGAGCAAAACAGCAAGGCGGCACTCACCAGGCCTATGGCCAAGGGGTATGCGGCGCCCCGGAGTTTCCCAGTGCTAACCCTATCGGTTTTTCCAGTGGTGGATGCACTCAACGCGGCTTCTCGTTCCTCAGCTTCTCCACCCGATCAAGTACCTGCGCGGCGACTTCTCGTTTGCTCGAAAGGGGGATTTCTTCGATCTCGCCGTCCGGGGTGATCAGGTAAACCGAATTGGTATCCACATTGAAGCCGGCATCGGCTCGCGAGATATCGTTAGCAACCAACAGATCACATCCCTTCTGCTTGATCTTTCGAAGAGCTGATTGAACCACGTCTTCACTCTCTGCGGCAAACCCCACCACCAAACGATCTCCCTTTTGGGCGCATACTTCCGCGAGAATATCGGGGTTGGTGACCAACCGCAGGGTGATTCCACCCTGGGACTCCAGGGATGCCTTCTTGATTTTCTGCTCTTCGCGCACCTCGGGCCGGAAGTCGGCGACGGCCGCCGCCTTGATGACAATGCTGGCCGAGTCGAGCTGGGCCAGCACCACCTCGCGCATCTCCATAGCGGTCTCAACATCCACGCGTTCGACCCCTGCAGGCGTAGGCAGGGCCGTAACGCCCGCCACGAGACACACCCTGGCACCGCGATGCGCCGCTTCCTCGGCCAATGCAAAGCCCATCTTGCCCGAAGATCGATTTGTGATGCTTCGAACGGCATCGATGGGTTCGGCGGTTCCGCCCGCCGTGATCAACACTGTTTCACCCGCCAGGCTATCGGATCCTAAAAGTCGCCTCGCTTGGGCGGCGATCTCTTCGGGGTCGGCCATTCGGCCCTCACCCTCCCAGCCGCAGGCCAGTTCACCCACGCCCGGGCCGACAAAGCGAATACCTCGCTCACGAAGAACATCGAGATTGGCTTGGGTGGCGGGGTGATGCCACATGTTCACATTCATCGCTGGGGCGACCAAAATCGGGGCGCGAGTTGCAAGGAGAACCGAACTCACCAAGTCATCCGCCAGCCCATGGCTCATTCGTCCGAGTATGTGGGCGGTCGCGGGGGCAACGATGATGAGGTCAGCCCAATCCGCGAGACGAATGTGGTCGATCTCGCCCTCTTCAGAAGGATCAAAAAGATCCTGTCGAACCGTCGCCCCCGTCAATACCTGCAGCGACAGCGGCGCAACGAAACGGGCCGCCGACCGGGTCATCGCGCAGCGGACTTCGTGGCCGTCACGCTGCAGATCCCTGACGATTTCAGGGACTTTATAAGCGGCGATTCCCCCGGTCACGGCGAGCAGAATGCGCCGAGGCTCAGTGGTCAAAAGTATTCTCCTTGGGGCGCCTTTCCCGGGTGAGCCAAGCATCCGCGATGCGGCTCACTCGGGTCTCACTCTATGGTACCCGAGCCCCCTGCCGGCGTCCAAAGCGCGTTGACCACCCCTCTTACGGACGATTGCGCCCCAACCCGCCCCGGGCGTCAAGACCCGGAGATCTTCCGCTTGAGATGGTCTTCGACCAGAGGGGGGACGAAATCAGCGACACTTGCGCCAAAGCGAGCCAGCTCCTTGAGGCGTGACGAGCTTACGTAGATATAGTCCTGGCTGGACGCCAGGAATATGATCTCGACGTTCGGCTCCAGGTGTCGATTCATCAACGCCATCTCGAACTCATGTTCAAAATCGGACATTGCCCGAAGCCCTCGGATGATGGCGCACGCTCCCAGGGCACGCGCATGCTCGACCACCAGACCGTCAAAGCTCTCGACTCGAACGCCATCGGTTTCGGAAAGAATACCGTTGAGCATCTCCAACTTCTCTTCCAGGCTAAAGAGCCCCGACTTGCTGACGTTGTTCGCCACCGCGACGACCACTTCATCGAACATTCTGAGCGCGCGGTGAATCAGATCCAAATGTCCGTTGGTCACCGGATCGAAAGACGCCGGAAACAGCGCAACCCTGGAATGCCGTATCTTCTCGCCCATGCCTATTCGTTCTCCTGTTTTACTCAACCTGGCTCGACGATACGGGATCAACACGAAACCAATAGACCACCGTGTCGCCGTAGCGACGCATTTTATCGAGCGCCAGCCCAGCAATGACGGGTAGAGAGTGACGCTTCGGACCCTCCACCACCACTACCGCTTCCGGGCTCAGAATATCGCAAGTCACCAGCGCTTCGAGAACCGTGGGCGCTTCGGTCAGGTCCGCGTAAGGGGGGTCCAGAAAAACAAGATCGAAAGCCTGTCCCTCTACCCCCAGCCGACGAATCGCTGTTTGCGCCTCGGCCCGCATGACCTTGGCTTGGGAGACCACACCCAGGTCGTCGAGATTTCGCTCGATCACCGCCACCGAAGGGTAAGAGCAATCCACCGCAACGAGACACTCGGCCCCACGGGAAAGCGCTTCGATCCCAAGCGCCCCCGTCCCGGCAAAGAGATCCAGCACGCCCGCGCCGTCGAGGTCCCCGAGACGCGCAAAAATCGATTCCCGCACACGATCCGAGGTTGGGCGGACACCGGGAGGCGGTGGGGCGAGTCTTCGCCCGCGAAGATTTCCTGCCACGACGCGCAGCTTGGCTTCCCCCTGAGTCTAAGCTCCCGCCAGCGAGCGTAGCAAGTCATTGGCCGCGGGCGGTGAGCCCGAAATCCATCATCGAGTCCTGTTTGGTCCCGCCTTGCCGCCGTGTGGTTACCGCTGACTGATTCGTTTTCCTTACGCTGCTGCGGCCCACCGGTGACACGCGAAAAGGCTCCCGGGGTTACGGCAAAACTCCACGCGCACGTTCACACCGATGATCGGACTCACAATTTCTTCGCTCCCTCTTCCTCTTATCGGTTGAATGTCGAGCGCCACCTGCTTAGACTTCATGCCCGGTCAGGACCCGGTGTCGGTTCGGAGCGGCTTTCAGGCACGAGCAAGCGAGGAGAGAATTTCGTGGCGGCAGGTTCTATCGAACGGCTCAAAAAGAAGCTTCCCCAGCGCATCTCCGAGATTCGGGGAGATCGATCCCAGCGCCAGTTTGCCCGGGACCTGGGCGTTTTTCAGCAGAACGTGCACCGATACGAGAGCGGAACGACCCCCCACGCGGATTTTCTGATCGCCCTGGCCCTGCGCGAGAACATCTCCCTCGACTGGCTGCTGCTCGGAAAAGGGAACATGCGCCGAAACCGCTAGCTCTTTGCCGCAAGAACTGCGGCGAGTCGTGCGTGCACAGCCGCGCAAAAATTTTCGCATCGAATCCCCGTCAACTCGCTGCAATCGCGGGGGCTCAAGGATTTGTGGAACGCCCCTACCCCACCCCGGAGGCCGATGGCCCTGCTCGATTGTTAGCCCTCGCGCAGCGAAGCCCACAAGCCTCGGTTTTCGGGTCTCTTTTCGGACCTCACGGGTGTGGGCATGCATATTGCTCATTCAGAACTACGGACGGCACATCAATTCGTCCCCGCGAGAATCGCATCCTCGGCCCTGCCGGCGAGCGGCGAGCGGCTGAGTGGAGCGAATCATGACCTATCGAACCCAAGTTCAACGCCAAGAAATACGCATCCGCAACCGCGGCAAGGGCCGCCTGCACGGACTCGGGGCGGGCCTCGCGCTCGCCGCGATGACGTTTCTGCTGGTGACCGAGGTCGCTCAACTGGGGAGCCTGATCGCATCCCCGATCCGGCAATGGCTCTCTCCGGCAACCGTTATCGAACCCGAAACCAGGGTTGAAGAGAGACCCTCGCCGCGACTACCCGCCTCCCAGCCCGCGGTGTCCGCAATCGATCCCACCGATTCGATGGTCCTGGCCAGGCTGCGCCGGCCGGGAAGCGGACTCTCGGACAGCCAAGCCAAGGAACTGGCCCGAGTCATCATCGAAGAAGCCACCCGGCACCGCTTCGAGCCTGCCCTCGTCATGGCCGTCATTCACGTGGAAAGCAGCGGGCGCATCCTCGCGGTTTCGCCCGTGGGTGCGCTGGGGCTGATGCAAATCATGCCCCCCACTGGCAAAGAACTCGCCGACCGCCACGGCATCCCCTGGAGGGGACCCGACACGCTTCTCGACCCCATCATTAACGTCAAATTGGGCGTCGCTTATCTGCGAAGACTCACCGATCGGTACAACGACGTCTCGGTCGCTCTGGCCGCATACAACTGGGGTCCAGGCAGAATCGACAGCCGTTTGCGGGCGGGCCAAAACCTCCCCTCCCATTATCCCAATCGGGTGATGCAGGTCTATACCAGCACGAAGCGAGAGATTGCGGTCGGCCGGTCCTGAGTCCCAGCCCCGCCTACGGGGTTTCGACCAGTCCCGCGACCCAGTCGTCCACGGCGCGCATGGCTTCATCTACCCCGCCCCGGTAGCCATTGACCAAGATCGAAAAAATCACCGTCTCGCCGTTGGCCCGCTCGGCAAAACCCGAGAGCGCCATGACACGCTGGGCCCCCAATAGCCCGGTCTTGGCTCGGACTCGATCCTCGGGGACACCCGTCCGCTTTTCAAGGGTTCCATCACGCCCGCCTATGGGAAGCGCCGCAACGTATTCGGGGCCGAAGCGAAACGAACTCGCCCCCTGCTGCAACGCGTCCACCAGCATGCGCGGACTGATCCGGCTTCCCGGAGCCAACCCGGACCCATCGACGAGCCGCGCACCCGGACCGAGTACTTCGAGGGCGTCGAGCCGCCGCCGAACTTCGGCCAGCCCCGAAGGCCAATTCCCGGGCTCGCCCGTGGCCTGGGCGCCGATTGCCTTGACGAGCCCTTCGGCCATCGCATTGTTGCTGTATTTCAGAAAGAGGCGGACGAGTTCGGACAAAGGCCGGCCCGCATGGCGGAGCAGTTCCACCGGCTGTTTGGCGGAGCCTCGACGGACTCTGCCCGTCACTTCGATTCCCATGGCCTCTAGCTGAAATTTGAAGAGCGCCCCCGCATAGAGAGCCGGGGCGCGCACGCTCCGGGCATAATCCTTCGGTTCGGCGCCCACCCTCAACTGGCCGCTCACGACGACCGTCTCGGCGAGGCCGCTCGCCTGACCCCGCGCGACCGAAAGACTCCCTTTGGCTTCCGGGCCGACGGTTTCGCCCCGGTTCTCGGCTTTGAAATACGCCAGTGGCGGATCGATCTGGACGCGGAGCGGATCGCCCGCGCGCGCCCCTGGCCCCGCTCGGACAAAAAAAGCTCCGTAATTCGCGGACAACCCCGCAACGGGTGCGTGGAAGGCGCGGGAGGAAATCTCGCCCCATTCCGGGTGCCAATACTCGGCGTCAAAATACGACCCGTCCACGATCAGGTCACCATCGACCTTTGCGAGCCCCCGCCGACGTAGATCCGCCGCAAGCCGCCACCAGTCTTCGGAATTGAGCCCGGGATCCCCTCCCCCACGGATTCCCAGTTCGCCCACCGCCCCGGCCTCGTCGGGACTCCGATCGGTTGTGATCACCGTGATGAAACGATGCGTCGGCCCGAACGCGTCGAGGGCGGCGAGCGCGGTCAAGAGCTTGAGATTCGATGCCGGGATCCGCAGGCCATCGGGGTCCCGGGCGTAGAGGGTTTCGCCGGTTTCTCCCACAACCAAGGCGGCGATCTCGGCCGAGGCCAGTGCCTCCGCCTTCAACGCCGCGTCCAGGCGCACTTCAATCGGACTCCGAGCACCGACTGCCAGCTCGACGGGCGACGACTCCCCGGGCAAGCCCGCCGACAGAGCGCTCGCCAAGACGAGAACCCCGATCCGAGACCCGCGGGCGCTTCGCCCGATTCGACCCAACTGCGCCCCTCCCTGGTCCAATTTTCGTCTATGGCTCTTCCGGACGAACGCCGAAGGCCGGGTCCCTCACTCGTCTCTCTCCCCGAGAAGGCAATTCCAAGGCGGGGGGGGTGCGAGACCGAGCGACCTGCGCGAGGTTATCCGGCAGCTTCCCAACGGGCAAACCCGAGGGAACCGCAAGCTCACGACGTTCGGATTGGGGGATCCGCTTGCTCAACTGGATCTGGCTTGGACTGATGCTGGTCTCTATCGCCTATGCGTCCTGGATTCCTGGGCGGATGGCGGAGATCGCCACGGCGGTGATGACCGGCGCTTCGTCGGCGATCACCCTGGTGATCGGACTCGTGGGCGCGATGGTGTTCTTCCTGGGGCTCACCCGGGTGGCCTTCGACGCCGGTTTGCGCGACTGGCTGGGGCGCCGCCTGGCCGGCTTGGCCCGCCGACTCTTTCCCGAAGTCCCCTCCGATCACCCCGCCATGGGGGCCATGGTGATGAACATGTCCTCCAACATGATGGGCCTGGGGAACGCCGCGACACCATTCGGCCTGAAGGCCATGGCCGAGCTCGCCCGGTTGAATACGATGCCCGGCGTCGCCACCAATGCCATGGTGCTCTTTTTGGCGATCAACACCAGCGCGATTACGATATTTCCGCCTTTCGGCACGATCGCGGTGCGCCAGGCTGCGGGCTCGGTCGATCCTTGGGCGATCTGGGTGCCGACGCTGATTGCCACCACGTGCTCCACCCTCGCCGCGGTGACCGCCTACTTTCTCCTGGCGAAGCTGCCGATGTTTCGCCCCCGTCCCCTTGAGCATCCCCCCCAACTCGGCTTCCCCCCCACAGAGCCCCAACTCGGTGACCCGGGCCCGCCCGCCAACAGCGAAAGTCCCCCCTCCCCCATCGCCCCCGGCTGGGTGCGCGCTCTCGTCGTGGGCGCCTTCATACTCGCTGTCCTGGGCGGACTGGGAATGGAGTTCGGTCGGCTGATTCCCGAACTCGGCGCCGGGGGGGCGCTCAAGGAAATCATTCGCGACTGGCTGCTGCCCCTGCTCGTCGCGGGGCTGCTTTTGATCGGCGTCGGGTCGGGCGTCCGCGCATACGACTCGATGATCGCCGGCGCGCGGGAGGGATTGGACGTCGCGGTGCGCATCGTCCCCTACCTGGTAGCCATCCTCGTCGCGGTCGCGATGTTCCGGGCCTCGGGCGCCCTCGATCTCGTGATCGGATTCCTCGATCCCTATACCCGTGCTGTAGGGGTTCCAGCCGAGGTCCTCCCCATGGCGTTGCTCCGACCGCTATCGGGATCCGGGGCCTTCGGGGTGATGAGTGAAATCCTCACCACCTACGGCCCCGATACGTTTATCGGCTACCTGACATCCACTCTGATGGGCTCCACCGAAACCACCTTTTACGTACTGGCCCTCTACCTGGGCGCGGCCGGGGTGGTCGACGGTCGCCATGCCCTGGCCGCCTGTCTGATCGGAGATCTCGGTGGCTTCGTCGGGGCAACGGCTGCCTGTCATTGGTTTTTCGGCTAGGCGCGGCCGGAATCGTGGCGAGGTCCCAAAACTCCGACTTGCCTCCTACGCGCCCTGCGATCATCGCGGAAGTGATCGGCGCTCAACTCAGCCGAACGGTCGAAACCATTCAGCGCCTCCCGGCCGGCCTCGACGTGCGCAGCTTTTACCGGATTCATCTCGAGGGCGATGCGCTTCCGACCCGCCTGATCGCCCGAGTCGATCCTGAGCCCGCCGCCTCGTCGGACCTCGAGCCCATTCGGAGCCTGCTCGCCCACCATCAACTGCCGGTTCCCGCGCGCTACGCGAGCGCCCCCGGCCTGGAACTCCTGGAAGATCTCGGAGACCAGAGCCTCGAACTTCTCGCGAACCGAATCGCGGTCGACCGACGCGGCGAACTCTACACCGAGGCCTGCGACCTCGTGCCCCGGCTTCAGCGAGTTCCGCTTCCGTTCGAGCGCTCCCTGGATGCGGAGTTGATCACCAGCAAAGCCCGCAAGTGGCTCGACTGGGCGCTGCCTCTCGCCTTCGGTCGCCGGGCAAGTCCGGCAGAACAGACGATCACCCACGCGGCCTTCGATCGGATCGCCCAGGAGTGTGCCCGGGCGCCAAAACGACTCGCCCACCGCGACTTCAAGGCCGCCAACCTCCTTCTGCGCCCCGCCGGACCGAACCAACCCGCTGAGCTTTGCATGATCGATCTGCAGGGCGTGTTTCTCGCGCCACCCGAATACGATCTCGTCTGCCTGCTCCGGGATTCCCAGGTGGCGTTGCCCGAAGGCACCGTCGCCTTTCTGTGCGAGCGAATCCGATCCGAGTTGCCCGACGCGCCCGGTCGCGAAGAATTCCTGCGCCGCTTTGATCTCATCACCGTCGCTCGGGTTGCCAAGGACATCGCCCACTACCTGCACGCCGCCACCCAGCGCGGCGACCGACGTTACCTCCCCTTCGTGCCTCAAGGCCTCGCCAATTTGCGCGCCGCGGCCCGGCGCGCCGGCGAGCGCGACGGGGACATGGCGCGGCTTGCAGAGATCATCGAGGGCATGCCGGCGCGCTTCGAGATCACCCCGGAATCCGCGCCCGAGACCGAAACCTGATGCGCGCCATGATCCTCGCCGCGGGACTCGGCACCCGGATGCAGCCGCTATCGCTCCTGCGCGCCAAGCCCGCCCTCCCCGTCCTTGGCCGGCCGGTCATCGCCTGGCTGCTGGAACTGCTCGCCCACCACGGAGTGAAGGAAACCGCAATCAATCTCCACCATCTGCCCCGCAGCATCGAGGACGCGGTGGCGCGCTCCGCCCCCAAGGACCTCGCCATCCGCTATTCCCGCGAGGCTCATCCCCTGGGCACCGGGGGGGGCATTGCGAGACAGAGAGATTTCCTGGCGCAGAGCGACCCGGCCTTGGTGTTGGCCGGAGACATGTTGCTGGACTGTGATCTCACCGCCTTGATCGCCGAACACCGGGCGTCCGGCGCGGACTGCACCCTTGTCCTCCAGGCGAGATCTCCGGCGAACCGGCATTTCGGCACCCTCGGCCTTAACAGCCGGGGGCGAGTGAGGCGCATCGCCGATCGATTCGATCTGGGGGGCGAAGTCGAATCCGGGGTCTTTGTCGGACTTCGTATTTTTTCGCCGAGGCTCTTCGAACAGCTGCCCGATTTAGCTCCAGGGTCGGCCTTCGAAGACCTTTCGGATTGGATGGCCCCGCTGCTGTCGGCGGGTAAGACCGATATCCGAGGGCGACTGCTGGGCCCCGACAAACTCATGTGGCAGCCCGTGGGAACACCGGGCGAGTACCTGGCCGCGAATTTGATGCCGCCCCGGGTGTCTTTTCTTGGGGACGCGAGGCGCGTCGCCCCAGGCACTCAAATCCTCGGTGAGAGCGCAGACCTCGTCCTCGGGGCCGGGGCCCGGCTTGGCGCGGGCGCCAAGCTTCGCCGTTGCGTGGTGTGGGAAAAAGAAGAGGTTCCCGAGAACTTCCAGGCAGATCGAGGGGTCTTCGGCGACGGAAACTTCTACGCTTGCCCCGAAAATCCCACCCTCGCCGATCCGCCAGCGACGAATAGCGGGAGAAAAAACAGCCATGAATGAAGTCGTCTTCGTGGGAACCAGTGACGCGTTCGGGGCCGGGGGCCGTCGACAATCGGCCATCCTGGTCCGCGGACCGCGTGGCACTCTGTTGATGGACTGCGGGGCTACCACCAACACGGGCCTCGCCGAATTGGGGATCGACCGAAACGAAATCGAAACCATTCTGATCTCGCATTTCCACGGCGACCATTTCGGTGGCGTCCCACTTTTCTTTCACCCGTGGCCGTTCCCGGTCACGTTCCACGAAGTAACAACGGGTACCGAACAGGAAATCGGTCCGGCGCAGATTTCAGCTTTCGAGACCCAACACCAAATTGAGGCCAACCCCCACGGCTATCGGGTCAACGTCGGTGGCGCCTCGATCGCCTACTCGGGCGATACCGGATGGTTTGAGGGACTCCCCGACCGGATCGCGGGAGTCGACCTCTTCGCCTGCGAGTGCACACTCTTCGATCGCAAACTCGATTTTCATCTCAGTCTGGACGAAATCAGCGCGCACCGCGCCCAAATGGATGTCGGCCGTCTAGTCCTGACTCACTTGGGGACAGAAATGTCGCGCCACCGGGACGAAATCGAGTTTGAAACCGCCGATGATGGCCTCGTGATCGGGCTCTGACCCCCTCGCCCAGAACCCCTCTGCCACCGGGCAAGCCAAGCGTCAGCCCGATCCCACAATCGCCCCCAGTACCGTCAATCGGGACGCGCCGGTGCATTGGGGAATGTGATTGGGAAGACCGAGCAAGGTGTTCCGGCCGAGCAACGAGAACGCCATGGCCTCGGCAGCATCCGCCGGCACCCCCCATGGATCGAAGGCATCGATCCGGCAATCCGGGAACGCCGTCCTCAGCCCCGCCATCATGCCGGGGCTCGCGGCGCCTCCGCCCCCGACCAACACGCGCTCGCCAACGCCTTTCCAGCCTGGCAACCAATCCCGACAAGCCCGCGCGACGCCTTCCGCCGTGAAGGCTACAAGGGTCGCCAGCAGGTCATCCTCCGAGGATTGAGGTTCCGCGCTTCGCCATTCCGCCAGGATCTCCGCCGAACGCGCTCGGCCATAGCGTTCCCGGCCGGTGGACTTTGGCGGGGCCTGAGAGAGATATTCATCCCGCAAGAGTTCGCTCAAAAATGTTTGAGAGACCGTCCCGCGAAGCCCGCGCGCACCGTCGCGATCCATCGCCTCGGCACCCTCGGTGATGAGTTCGACCACGCCATCCACAAGACTGTTCGCCGGTCCCACATCGAAGGCCACAACGCGGTCGAGATCGCCTGCTGCGGGCAGCCAGGTAATATTCGCGATGCCCCCCAAGTTGAGAATCAGCCGGTTCTCATCGGAGACGGCGAACGCCGCGTGGTGGAAGAAGGGCGCAAGGGGTGCGCCCTGCCCGCCAGCCGCCATATCCCCGGGGCGGAAGTCACCGATCACCCGGCAGCCGGTGCGCTCGGCGATGAGCGCGAGCGAACCGATCTGCAGCGTGCCCCCAACTTCCGGATGGTGGGCGATGGTCTGGCCGTGGGAGGCGATGCCATCGATATCATCCAGCGGGACCCCGGCCGCGTCCGCCACCGCCATCGCTGCCTCGGCAAAGCGCTCGCCGAGAATCCGGTCCAGATCGATCAACTCGCGCATGGCCTCACCGGAGTCGACCTCGCCCGCCGCGAGCGCGTGCACCCGGGCCTGCTCAGACCGGCCCAAGGGCAGTTCCCGGTATGCGCGCAATAAGAAGGGCCGGGTCGCTGTACCCCCAGGCCATTCGACCAGCGCGGCATCAACCGCGTCGGCTGACGTCCCCGACATAAGACCAATGACCAGCATGGCCGGGATCTTAGACCGAATTTCAGCCTTCCGACTCCACCCGACCGGTGCAAACTTCAGAAACTTTCATGAGGCCCTTGGTCAACTCCTTGACATTCCTATTCAATTGCCCACCATAGCCCGCTCGTTCCCCCCCCCTGGCCCGCTGATCGGTCGCGCCACGACTTGGATCTCCCTCCCTCGCTTCGGTCTTTCGGATCCGAAGGGAAGCCGAGGCGGACCCGGGCTGGACAGTCCGACCGCAGAGCGGGTCATCTCGAGTTTTCGGAGTAAACAGCACCATGAACCAAGCTTCGCGCATCCAGGGCTGGGCCATCTGCGGCGCCGCAGGCGGACTGGCTTTTCTCTTCGTCATCGGCCTTCTGAATCACAGCTACTGGGCGGTGGCCCTTCCCGTCGCGATCTTGACCCTCTTTGTCCTCGGTCTGGCGGGCTGGGTCGGCTACACGATCGCCACCATCCAGGTCGAAGCGGACCCGGTTCCCGAAGTGCTCGTCACCGAGTCCGAAGTCGGCGATGCGGGGTCCGAAGCCTCGGGCGCCGGCGAATCGGCCTGAGTCCGCCCGATTATGCGAATCGCACTGCTCACCTATCGCGGAAATATGTTCTGTGGCGGCCAGGGGATCTATGCCGCCTATCTGGCGCGAGAGTGGCAGAAGGCGGGCCACGACGTTCATGTCTTCGCAGGCCCGCCCCTCCCCGAACTCGCATCGGGGATTCCCCTGCATGAGATCCCCAACGACAATGTCTTCGCCGGTGAGATGTCCGATTTTTTCAATCCGGCCCAGCCCCTCTCCCTCCTCAAGCCTCTGAGCCTCTGGGAGTTGGGCGTCTCACGACTCGGCGTTTTCCCCGAAATGCAGACTTTCGGTTTTCGTCTGATGCGACGTTGGCCCACGCTTCAAGAGCGTCACGGCTTCGACATCGTGTTCGACAATCAGTGCCTCGCGTGGGGCCTGCTGGGTATCCGCGCCATGGGCACTCCTGTGGTTTCGGTCATCCACCATCCCCTGCACATCGACCGAGAAGCCGACTACTCCATCGATCCCAGGCTCATCAAGAAGATCAAGCGAACGCTCTATTTCCCTCTCTTTATGCAGCAACAAGTGGCCCCACGCCTGGACCGGATCGTCACGGTCAGCCAGGCTTCGGCTCGGGAAATCGAGCGCTACTTCGGAATTCCAAGCAAGAATGTGCCGGTTGTCTACAACGGCACCGACACCGATCTCTTCCGGCCGATCCCTAGCGTCGAGAAGGAAACCGACATGCTCTTCGTCGGGCGCACCGAGGACCGCAAGAAGGGCATCGGCACCATGCTCGAAGCGCTCTCGCTCCTGCCGAAGGAAATTACCCTGAAGATCGTGGATGGCCGGATCCCCGAGGACGGTCTCGTACCCCGCCTGATTGCCAAGTACGGGCTGCGCGACCGGGTAAAAATCGTCGACCGAATGCTCAGCGTCGAGGAACTCGTTGAACAGTACTCCACGGCCCGAGTCGCCATTGTGCCCTCGTTCTTCGAGGGTTTTGGCTTTCCGGCCAGCGAGGCCATGGCGTGCGGACTTGCGGTCATCGCAAATGCGGCGGGCGCCCTGCCCGAGGTCGTGGGCACCGACGGACACGCCGGACAGCTAGTGCCCATGCGCGATGCCCGGGCCATGGCGAACGCCATGGCGGATGTCCTCTCGGATCCGGAGAAGACTGCCCGAATCGGCCGTGCGGCCCGCAAGCGGGTTGAGCGCGTATTCCAGTGGAGCGACGCGGCTTCCCGCCTCGTCGACATCTTCGAGGAGACGCTGCGTGCTTCTCACCGTCGATCTCGAGCGGCTTGACGTCCGGCCCGGCGCCCTCGTCCTGGACGCGGGGTGCGGCGAGGGGCGACACTGCTTTGGCTGCCTCGAACGCGGCGCCCGAGTCGTGGGGCTCGATCTCGATTTCGACTCGCTGAGACTTGCCTCCCGTCGCCTGCGGAGTCGCGCCGGTGAACTCAATTCCCTGGGCGCAATGAACCAAGGGAATGCTTTCCACCTCCCCTACGCGAACAACACCTTCGACCGGATCATCTGCTCTGAGGTCATGGAGCATGTCCATGACTACGTCGGAGCCGTGCGGGAACTCGCAAGGGTCACCCGGCCTGGGGGAAAGCTCGCAATCACGATCCCCACGACGACCAGCGAACATCTCTATCTACGACTGGGAGACGACTACTTCGAGAGTCCGGGCGGCCATATTCGAATCTTCAAACCCCGCAAACTCGCCCAAGGCCTGGCGAAGGCTGGACTCAGTACCGTCGGCGTCGGCTTCGCCCATGGGTTCCATACGCCCTACTGGGTACTCCGATCCATCATGAACCTCCCGTCGGCGGATGACAGCGCTCTGGTTCGGATATACCGAAAGTTTCTGATTCAGATCACGGGCTCGCCCGTAATGGATCGCATCGAAAAACAGATCCTCAATCGCATCTGCCCCAAGAGCCTGATTCTGTACGCCGAGAAATCGTCCATTGGCTGAGGGCACACGGCCTGAACGGGTCTGTTTCATCGCCTACCGGGGCAACATGACATGCGGCGGTCAGGGCATTTACCTGTACTTCCTGGCACGGGAATTGTCCCGACTGGGGATCGAGGTGGATGTCGTGGTGGGTCCTCCGTACCCGGACCCCATGCCGTTCGCGAACAGCGTCCAGACCCTCCCCAACCGGGAACACTGGGCTCGCTGGTTCACGCGCGACCACGCGGGCATGCTCCCCGAGGGCGGTGCGGCGGCCGCACTCAACCCCCTCAACCTCTACGAACTCGGCGCCAGCCGCCTGGGCTTCCTCCCCGAACCCATGGCCTTCAGCCTGCGAGCGTTTCGCGCCCTGGCCCAGCGACTTCGCGCGGGCGAACGGTGGGATTTGATTCACGACGTCCAGTGCCTCGGCTACGGGGTCCTCGGTCTCAAGGCGTTGGGGCTCCCGGTGGTGACCACCATCCATCACCCCCTGAGCGTGGATCGACGCGCGTCGCTGATCCGCGATGAAACTTTTCGCGACCGAATTGGTTCCATGGCCTTCTACCCAGTGGGCATGCAGGCCCGGGTGGCCCGACGCATAGACCGCGTGTTCACGTCCTCCGAGGAAAGTGCGCGAACCATCACCGCAGATTTCCGCGTGCCCCCGCATCGCGTGCGCAATGTCCTCAACGGTCTCGACACCGACTTCTACTGCCCTGCCCCAGACACAGCTCGGAGCGAGACCGAACTTCTCTGCGTGGGTCGAGCCAGTGACCCCAACAAGGGCGTGCGCACCATGATTCGGGCGCTTGCTCTTCTCCCCGAAAAGTTCACCCTGACGCTGGTGGACAACAACCACCCCGACAATGACGTTTTCAAGTGGGCACGAGAGACCGGAGTCATGCACAGGCTGAATGTCACTGGCCAGGTAGAAGCCGATGTGCTGGTGAATCTCTACCGACGAGCAGCCCTCACCGTAGTTCCCTCGCGCTATGAGGGCTTCGGCCTGCCCGCCGTGGAGTCCATGGCATGCGGGACTCCCGTGGTGGCCTGCCGCGTA
>LWDU01000332.1_pt1 | contig 23374 bp, 36 predicted proteins | sample 727161 | NCBI WGS metagenome assembly LWDU01 (sample SAMN04566230, study PRJNA314399) | hydrothermal vent metagenome | isolation source: deep sea hydrothermal plume seawater | place: Mexico: Gulf of California, Guaymas Basin | collected 2004-07-11
CCTCGTTGGGAGCGGCAGGGAAGCCTTGCTGGAGAGTTGGGGAGATTTCGACGCCAAGCTCGGCGGTGTGAGTGAGCCCGAGACGGGCCAAGGCAGTGGAACGCGCTTCTTCGTGTACGTGCACTTTCTCCTGGAACGTGGGGCTCGCCGTCAGGACCGCAAGGCCGCGCTGAAAGATTTCGACGGCTACGACCTTCTGCGGACGGCTGGTCACCTGCGCGACGTACTGCAACGCCTGATGGTCCATAGGAGGAAGTTCCAGCACTGTGCTCTTGGTCTTAGTCATCTACTTGGACTCCAGTATGGAGCAAAAACTACAGCAGGACTTGTGTCCGCCGCAAGGTGCGCGTACGGTTCTCCTGAAAGCGGGTCGCAGCGGTAGCGATTCTGTATGATTATCGGGCATCCCAGGAGAACAACATGGCCACGAACGTCCTAGACGACAACTACCCGATCCACATGCCCGTGAATCTGTACGGACTCGACGTCGTTGCGCCCACGTTGATGCACGCCTATTGGGCCTGCAGCGTGCAGAACCATGGCGACTCCGTGACATTCGTCCTCATGGCCCCCTCTGCCGAAGAAGCTCGTTCTCGTGCTCGCTCTCGCTTACCAAACCCCGGGTGGGCTTCCACCAAGGTGCTGATCCGCCAGTCGTTGCAGCGGAGCAAGTTCTCTCCTCCCGCAGAGCGAGAAGTGCTACTGGCAGCTACTCCGGCGGAGATCGCGGACAATGGTCTGTCCTGGTTGGTGCTGGAGATCCGAGGAGAAGAAGCTGTTGCTGAAATCGTAAGGCCGGTAGTGGCTCCGGCTGAGGGCCGAGGTCAGCAGGTCACGTATCCCGGAGGGCACAAGGTCTGGTTGGCGCCCTTGGTGAAGGTGGAGACTGTGGACACCCTGCTTGGCGTTGGAGGCGAGCAGACAGTCTCTCAAGCGAGAGCGGAGATGCTGAGCAAGTTCAGCCTGAAGAAGAAGGTCGAGCAAGACTGCCCTTGTTGCGGGAAGCGCTGCGTAGCTGACGCTCGGGGGATCACCGGGACCGACGGCAAGTGCCTGATCACCCTCTGCCGCGCCTTCGTCCATCGACTCCCTGACCGTCCCTCTCTGGCGCACTTCGTTGCGAACATGGAACGGCTGTGGCCCGAGGACGGCGGCCCCTGGCTGCGCACGGACAGGCAAGGAGGCTTGGCCCTTGAGAGCTTCGGCATCAACGTGCATGACACCTCGCGGACATGGACGCAGTTGCGGTATCGAGGTCTCTTGCAGGAGCGCGCAAAGGACCCCAAGGACACGATGTACCAGGGCTCGGCATACTGGCGCCCCACCAAGCTCGGCATGCTCTTCGCGACAGGGCGTGCAGCGCTCCCAAACAAGGTGACCACGTTCGACAACGCTTTGGCACTTGGTCCCTGGATGGCAGGCGCGGCAGAAGACTGGAACATCGTGACCATCCGGGGTCTCCGAGACTTCAGCTTCGACGCGTTCATGCGGGGCGAACTCTGATGTCTGAACTCCTTCTCCCTGCACTGGCTACCGACCTGACGCCCATCGCGTTGACGCAGGGCAACGCCATCGCGACGACGCCGACTCCGCCGCACCTGTCAGAGGACGAGGTGAAGGAGATCCGCGAGAACGTGGAGTCCTCCGACGCTGACAACACCAAGCGGGCGTACGCGTCAGCTTGGAGGAAGTTTGCGGCGTGGTGCGCGCCTCGGGGGGCTACGCCTCTGCCGGCGCTGCCCGAAACATTGGCGGCGTACCTGAGCCTAGTGCTGGCCGATACCGGCGAGCCCTACACCGTGGGCTCGCTGAACCTGCATCTGAGCGCCATCAAGCGGGCGCATCGAGAGCGTGGCCTGACGGCGCCGACGGAGCACCCTTTGGTCTATCGGACCTGGAAGGGCATCCGGCGTCGTCGGGGCACGCAGCAGGAGGGTGCGACCGCGTTGACGGCAGACTTGCTCGCCAAGGCACTCGCAGAGTTGCCCGACGACATGCGAGGTATCCGCGACCGTGCGCTGCTCGCTGTGGGCTTCGCCGGGGCTTTCCGTCGAAGCGAACTCACCGCCCTGCGGCTGTGCGACGTGGGCATCCACGCCCAGGGTATCCGCATCGCCGCCATGCGCCGCAAGACCAGCAGCGACGAGGTCTACATCGACATCGCCGCTGGCACCCTCGCGGAGGAAGCCCTGACGGCTTGGCTAGACGTCCTCGCGACCTCGGGCACTAAGATGAGTCTCAAGGCCATGACCTTGGCCGAAGTCGCTGCCAGCGATAACGGCAGTGCTCTGTTCCGGCGAACTGCTGGAACAGCATGCAGCAACTGCGGCCTCAGCGCCGCCAGCGTCAGCCTTGTGGTGAAGCGTGCCGTGGATGCGCTCGGAGTGGACTCCAAGAGCTTCTCGGCGCACAGCTTGCGCTCGGGCTTCGCGACGACGGCTGCCGAGAGCGGCCTTAGTGCGATGGAGATCCGTGATGCAGGCGGCTGGCGCTCCGTCGTAACAGTGGACCGCTACGTCCAGCACCGCCGCGACTTCGGCGCCAAGACTGCTCGCTCGCAGGTGCTCGATGCTCTTCGCCAGGAAATCAACAAGTTGGGTTGACGCCGGACAGGTGTCCGATCTAGTCTCTTTGAGAAGTTGGAGGAAGCTGAATGAACCTGACCCACAAGCACGTGATGGACGCCGCCGAGCGTGCCGCGAAGCACTTTCAGGAGAACTTGCCTGGGCCAGAGGCTGTGTTCTCCCGCATCGCGGTCTACGACGCGGGGGGCTTCCCCTACTACAAGCCTGGAGATGTCGTAGCAAAGCTCGACATCGACCGCTGGAATCTCACAGAGACCAAGTTCATCTCGGCGTGGCGCGAGAGATTGGCTGCAGCCGCTGGCCGTTACCCGCAGACGGTGCCCGGCGAAGGGTTCCGCCTATTGACGGCTAAAGGCACGGTCGGCCACGGCATCTTGAGCGGCGAGAAGGGCGCACAACGTGCCTTTGAAAAGGGCGTGAGGATCATGGATTACGCACGTCCTGGGGACCTCGACTACGACACCAAGATGCGGCTAGAGCGCGCACAGGTGAACCAGTCGAACCGCGCACTCACCGCCAAGCTCTCCGCTGAGAAGGCAGCAAAGTGGGATGCCGTATGGCACCAGCCATGGGAAGTGCCAACCAGCCCGCAGCCCAAGAAACTCAGAGAGTGAGGCACGGAAGGGCCGGGCGTGGCAAGGCTGGGCACGGCACGGTGAGGCGGGGCGAGGATCGGTGAGGCAGGGCAAGGATGCAGGAGAAGCTCATCGCTCCTGGGAAGAAGTCAGGATGGGCGCACTTTCAAGAGGCCCAAGGCTAGGCACGGCTCGGCACGGCTGGGCACGGCACTGCATGGCCTGGCAAGGATGCGCAGTTTGTGGCGCGGCTGCGGGTAGGACGTAGCGCCACACATTTTCATGCTCCCAGACGGGGGCCTCTGATAACCAGGGCGAAAGCCCACAAGCACCGAGGCGGGGACGCCTCAACACGAGAAGGATAGAAAATGACTACTACCCGCATCAAGTTCACGATCAAGGGCCGCAGTAAGCTGCTCATGCACAATGAGCAACTCGCAAATCCGATGAACGCCTGGACGAAGCTCCTCAAGGAGGCGACCAAGGAGAAGAAGCGCAAGGGCGTGGATCAGGTTGCCGCCTTGGAGAAGATAGCGAAGTTGGAGTTCGCCGGCAGCTTGTACCTCAACGACGAAGGGCGTCCTGTGATCCGCCAGAACGCTCTGCGAGCCTGTGTCACCGCCGGTGCCCGCCAGTACCGTCAGGGCAAGACCTTGGGGGCACTGAGCTTCGACTCGGAGGAGTACATCCTCAACTTCACCGTGGACGGCGCCAAGGCGGACCTCTGCGGCCACAAAGCTCTGTGGGAGGCCAATTTGTTCGACCAGCGCATGGTCAAGGTGGGTCAGGCTCGCGTCCTCCGCACACGCCCCTGCTTCAAGGGCTGGTCCTGCGCGTTCACCGTGGATTGGGCTGATGGCCTCCTCAACGCCGAGGACCTCATCGGGCACGTCACCCGCGCTGGCAGCAGCGTGGGCTTGCTCGACGGGCGCAGCATCGGTCTCGGGCGCTTCGACGTGACAGAGGCCAAGGTCCAGGAGATCCTGGCAGCGGCTTAATCTAGCCGCCGCTCAAGGTTGGGTGTGGCACGGTTGGGTGTGGCGCGGAAGGGCTTGGTGAGGCTGGGTCCGGCAGGGCACGGCTGGGTCCGGCACGGCACGGCAAGGATAAGAGGGGCGGGGAGCAATCCTCGCCCCTCTTCTTGTTTTTACCCCCCCTGCTGCCTGTTTTGAAGAAAGTGCTGAGGAGCCTTGACGCCGGACAGAAGTCCGTTTTAGACTCCCCAACATGTTCACCAAAGAAGACATCCTACTGCTGCTCAGGCGCCTCGGAGAGACAGAGGTGGCGAGGTTTGAGAACTTCGTCGTTCGCTCCGAGCGCTCGATTGGCTACTCCCGCAACCCTGACGTCGCCAAGCTCCAGGGGAAGCTCTTCCTGCTGCTGGCCTCCACGACGAAGAAAGAGGCTCATCCCAATGATTGAACCTCCTGATGCCCAGACGCTTCTCGACTTCGGAAGCCTTCCCGTTCCCGTTTGCCCTGGTTGCACTCGCAAGATCACCGGCAAACCCACCGTCGTGCGAGAAGACGAGGGGGCTCCGGCGTCCTTCGCTGGCACCTACTGCGGCCTGGGCTGCGTGATCCTGGCCTGCATGGCCCGAATCAAGTGGTTGGAAGACCTCGCCACCAAGGAAGACACCTAGATGGATCTCTCCCCTGTTCAAGTCCGCATCGTTACGGCCCTGCTGGCTCACGACCGTGCTCTGCTGCTGACGCCCCTGGGTGCCGGGGCCGCGATTGCGATCCTAGCCGCGCTGCCTTCTGGCTCACCCGTGATGTGGGTGGCATCCGAAGGCATCCCAGAACTATTCCAGGACTTGCAGTACTTCATCTGGGTCCGCCCCGAGGAAGTCACCCACATGTGTGCCGAGGACGTTGCTGGCGGCACACTTGTAGTAGCCGACGCGGGCCAGTGGCTAGCCAAAGACTCTTTCGAAGCTCTCTGCATACGAAGCCTTGCATTGAAGGCAGATCGAGTCTGGGGCTACGACAACAGCTTGAGCCGTGATCTGGGCTTGTTGCACAAGATCAAGCACCACCTGGGCATGGAAATCGCCCCCAACGCCTTATTCGACGGTGTGATCGCCCTCGGCTGGGCGCCGACGCCCTCGGCGCCTGAGCCCCTGCTGAAGCCCGTCGTGCTCGACGAAGTGGAGGAATGAGATGAGCACGAATCACCCTAGTGGCTTCTACCGGCACTTCAAGGGCGCCACCTACAACGTAATCACGGTTGCTCGTCAGGAGGCAGACCCCTCGGCCCTGGAGGTCATCTACATCTCAGTGGGTGCACCACCTGACGCCCTCCCATGGTCCCGACCGCTGGCCTCCTGGGTCGAAGTCGTTGAATGGCCCGATGGCACAAAAGGCCCGCGCTTCATGTCACTGCTCCACCCGGCCTGGGCCAGCCTCCGTGACTGGGACGAACTTGATGGTGAGCACACGTCAAAAATACCTGGGACGAAGAAATGAAAGTTCACCACGTTAAATCCGCACGGCCCTGTAACAGCGAGAAGGAGGCTGAGAAGCGACATGCTGCCGGCGTGGAGGTCGAGAAGCCCTACTACTGGTGGAACGAGTCGCGCGGCCCCGGCAAGAGGTACAGCCGCTACCGCCCCAAGCGCAGCCAGTTGACGCGCACCCGATGGAGCTTGGTCTACGCTATTGAGGAAGCTCTTGAACTCACTAGCGACAGCTTGGAGCTTCAAAACGCTTTGGACTCTGGGATCTTGGTCCTACGGAAGCTCCGGTGGCACTACCTAGAGCCCGCACCAGGACGACTCCGCACTGAGGCTAACTTCCGCGCCAAGATCGAACGCATAAAGGAGTTGATCGGTGAACTCGGGGACTTCCTCGACATGGACCTCAACCAAGAGCCCGATTGCCCCTGCCGCCCCTTCGAAGAGGTCCTTCAAGAGATCCTCGACCTCAACTGGGACATCCCGACGAAGGCCGAGTGAGCCCGTCGATGGCTGCACGGCGGGGTATTTCCCCACGAAATGAGTAAACGCTCCCACCCCACTTGACCTAACCGGACATGTGTCCTAATTTGCCCCTCTCAAGGAGAACGACATGCCCCCGACCATTCAGGCCCATCAGGCCGACCGCCAGACCATCTACTTCACCGCCGAGCATGGCGCTGCCGTGCGCGTGGGGGAGGCCAACATTGATGGCATTCTCATCGAGAACGTGGACACGGGAGCCCGCATCCGGGTAGGAGGCGCCTACCCGCTGCTCACGGAGCAGCCCACGGAGGCGGACTTGATCACCTCCACGGTCGATCCCACGAAGCCCGTGCCGGACAAGCCCAAGAAGGCCAAGAAGGCCAAGAAGGCCAAGCGTCTCGGGCACGCCACCACGTTGCATACGAACATCCAGGGCGGCGTGGAAATCGAGTTCCCAGGCCGGCTGGTACTCCTGCATGGGTCCAACGGCTCGCATAAGACGACCATCGTGCGTGGCCTGGAATTGGCTGGCACCGCGAAGGCTTCCGACGTCGCCGGGCGCGGCGTAACTAGCAAGGAGTCGATGCTCATCCCGTTGATCGACCCTGCTGTGGACAACACCATCATGGCGGCCATGCAGGTCCACCTCCCGGCGACGGATACCGAGGTGGAGTGCGTCTACACGGCCAAGGTCAAGGACGCGAAGCACGCCAGCAAGGCCGTGCACAGCACGTCGGGCATCAAGGTCGTGTTCCCCCTGCGTGAAGTGCACGAGCACCTGCGTGGGTCACCCGAGAAGGCTCAGGCGTGGTTGCTCCAGACCGCTTGTGGCAACCTCGACCGTGCCGCTGTTCTTGCGCGCTTGTCCGACAAGGCGACGACGCTATTCCCCGCCCTGGTGAACAAGGGCACGCCCATCGTGGACTCTCTGCTCGCTGCTGTGAAGGAAGCTCCGGGCCGGGCTCGCATGGCCAAGCGCAAGTCCGACGCTGCTTTGCAGGAGGCCGATCGGCTCGCCATGGGCCTCGCACCTCCGGCATCGGAAGAGCAGATCGAAGAACTGCGCGAAGCATTAGAGGTATCAGACCGAATCCTCGATCAGGCCATCGCTGATGAAGCTGCAACCAACGCCGTGGCGAGCGTGCAGCAGATCGACCGGGACGCTTCCCAAGCGCGGCTCCGCGCCCTTCAAGAGGACGTGGCCGATCGTGTAGATCCACGTCTCACTCAGGCACTGGCGGCGCAAACCCGCTTCAAGCCTGACTCGGACCACGAGCAAAAGCAGATCGACCGTAATGCTGCCATCCGGCTCATCCAGACCAGCTTGGCGAAGGGCACGGACCACTGCCTGTTCTGCGCAGGCACGCTGCCCCGAGAAGTCCAAGGGACCATCCTCTCAGGACTGCAGCAGCAGGTGGGCGCCGCCATTGAACTTGCGGCGGACTACACCCGATGGACTGAGCAGGTAAGCGTGCTCACCCAGACACGCGGCACCCTGGAGGCTGAGTACAACCGAATCCAGGCCAGCTTGCAGGCAACGCCCGCCGCTTCCCAGGAAGTCGCAGACCTGTCCGGTTGCAACGTCTCAGTCCTCGATGCTCGCGCGGTGGCCAGTCTCGCTCGGAAAAACCACGACAACGCCGTAGACCGCACAGCCTCATGGAAGCGCTCACGCTCAGCACGAGCCGACAGCGAGATGCACGCACAAGACCAGCGCACCTACGAATCACTGGCGAAGGACCTGCAGGCGACAGTGGCTTGGGCCGTGGACGAAGCTGCAGACACCTTCGTGGCTCGTGTCCAGGCGCTGCTCCCCGCTGACGACGTGTTCTGGCTCGACGCCCGCACGGGTCGCTACGGTCTCGTCAAGGCCGTGACGGACGCCGAAGGCCACCCCATTCGTCACCGCCGGGACAGTGCTCTGTGCGGCGCCGAATGGGCTCGGGTGACCATGGCGCTGGCTGGTGCTTCAACCCCCGCCGACGCCGACTTGGCTATCCTCGTACCCGAGGACCGTGCCTGGGATCCCAAGACGCTGCGCGCCACCATGCAGGGCCTCGTCAAGTACCCCGGCATGGTCGTCATCACGACTACTATCAAGCCGTACCGAGGCGCTCCCAAGGGCTGGCACATGATCGACACGGACGAACTCTGATGGGCCAAATCAACAAAATGTTCAAGCAGCAGAGCCTTCGATTCCGCTGTGGCGGCTACACCAAGCTCAACGGTGACACGCTCTCTCCAGGGATCGACCCCGAGAAGACGGCTATCCTCATTCTGGAGGGCGACGCTCTAGTGCCCTGCTACGAGAGTGCGATCCTGTCTTTGGGCGTGAAGGGCAAGATCGTCATCAAGCACCTTCGGCGGGACCTGGAGAGAGCCGGCTGGCTGCTCGCCCTCATCGACCCCGAGCAAGCGGGAGAGAACATCAGCGCGCTGGACCCTCTGTGCCCGCGCCACGGCGCCATCCTCGCGAGCGGCCTCATACAGGAGCCAGGAACTCCGGCGCATGTCGTCAAGCAGTTGGAGGGGTATCTACAGCGAGCCGCTGCTGCCATGCAGGCCACCAACGCTTCGACGTCCTTACAATGATCTTCCGCGACGAGATCCATTGGAGCTTCGGCCCGCCGCCGCCGCCTAGCAAGCTGCCGGGGGTCGCACGTCTCCTGGTGGAAGAGGGCTCCTACGGGTTCAAAGTAGCCACACCTCCCGACCGGAGTTCTGCGAGCTTCCGTGCAGGCATTTGGCCGGGCATCGTGACCAATCAAGTGCTGCGATGGGTCCGTCTGGCCTAGACTGGGGCTTCCTCAAGGAGCCCCACATGACCAAAGAATCGCCCACCATCCCCGAGAAGCCTGCCGAGAAGCCTCGCGCGAAGCCGCACTGGCCCATCATTGGCAACTCCAAGACCTTCTCCCTGCCGATGTACGGATTGATCGCAGGCATGTTCGCCTGCGTCATGGTCGTTGCTCTGGCGCTCTTCGCCCCTACTGATCGCTTCCAGCCTGCCGTAGATTCTTTGACCCAGATCGCCACGATTATGATCGGGTTGGCTGGAGCCGGTGGCATCACCCTCGGTGTCCGTGACATGGCGACCAAGGGCGTCACCTCGTCGAACTCAGAAGCTGCCGTGGAAGCAGCCAAGAACACATTCCAAGCGGGCTAGAGGGCCAACAAGCGGGCGCCGCCCCCACACAAGCTGTAGACTGCGCGCCATGGGACTTGGAATAAGAGGAAGCAAGGTCCGGGAGTCGATGTGGCAAGAGGTGATTTCACCCCTGCTAGGCGTCCTAACCTCTTTGGCCGATGTGCTGGATGCGGAGGTCCCCGAGATCGACGCTGAGACGTGGCTGAACGCAAGAGGTCCGCAGCTTCAGCGCTTCATGCGGCCCCTCCGAGTAGCTTCCAAGGAAGGCGCGGAGTGGTTCGGCATTACCACCTTCGGCCCGTTCGTCTTCGCCTCTTTGGCCTCGGGCCGCTCTTTCGTGGCTGACTTGCGTGGAGCTAGCGCCTACGAGGAACTCAGCGATGAGGACCAGGACGCGGTGCTGGAGGTCCTACGAGAAGAGCAAGAAGAAGCTCAATCCCATGAAGCTGATGAGAAGCTGGAGCCCGTAAAGGTCCCGCCGGCTACTAAGAAGCCGGGTACTCAGGCCCCTAAGCAGTCGCAGAAGCCCGGCGCCGAGACTCCCGACGAGGAATCTCCTACCGCAGCGTTGACTCCGCTCAGCTTGGGTCAAGGCATCTGGTTAGTCACAGGACTGATCGCCGCGCTCACGGCCCTCACAGCCTACAAGCAGCTTCCCCGCTAGGCCGGAATCTCGTCGGGCAGTAGCCGACGTCGTCGTGGGCCGGCGAGGATTACCGTCGTCCACTGGTTGTTAGTTGCTGCGTCTGGGGTGAGCACCAGATAGAGGCTGCCCGCTGCCGCCTTCTGGCGCCAAGCCTTTGGCTCAGCGAACTCGATGAAGACGTCCGGGATGCCGGTGTTCCCCGACGGTGGCACGCTATCGTCCTCGCCGCCGATGCCGCTGTTGTCGAACGCGCCACAGAGGAGGTATTCCCACTTCTGCCCGGTCGGGGGACTCGCAGGATCTTCGCTGAAGAGCGCCCACGTGTACTTCGTGGCTGATCCCGCCGTCATGCGAATCATCAAGGTATGGAGTGCTCCTACGATGGGCCAGTGGCCCCCAGAGTCCACGGTCACCGTCAAAGTGGTGGCTCCAGCACCGCCGGTGCTCGCTGCTCGGCCAGCAGAACTGAATCGACTACTCATGGGATGTCCTATTCCGAAAGTACGAAGCCGTCGAGCGCTCCGTCGTGAAAGTCAAAAGTCTCGCCATTCGCGTTTGCGTAGAAAACTACAGACGCTCTGGCGATGTAGCCTGCAACGTCTAGATCCTTAGTGGAGTAGGCACTCCACGAATCGGTAGCGCCGACGCGAGTTGAGGCCGTTATGGTCTTGCCCACTCGCTTGACTTGAATCTCTCGCTCGGTAGTCCACGAGACTGCATCGCTAGCAGTCTGAAAGATCCCGCCAGTGTCAACTAGGTAGTACACAGTGTTCCGCCCGTTGCTTGTCTGCCACCGACCGAACCTTGCGCATACACCGTGGCATTCGCCGCTCACCGCGCCCCAGCCCAGGAGCAGGCCGAAGTGGGTGTAGCCACTGGCCATGTTCGACGGGGCGTCAAAGCGGAGCGAGAAGGACCAGTCGCCAATTAGGTCCTTCTGAATCTCAAGCCTCGGGTTGGTCAGTAGGACGTTGGCGGTCGTCATCTCCGAGTCGCCAGACACATTATTTACGGTGACCGTAGTCTTGTCGCCGTCGGACGATATGGCTTGGATGGCGCCGTTTACGTCAATGACTTTAGCGTCCTTAAATAGCGTAGCGTCAAGGATAGCGTCAGCGGCTATTGAGGACGGTGTGCCGGAGTTCTGCGCGAACGGATGCGAGTACGCATCGAGCGATACATCGCCACCTGTTTGGGAAGGAAGATACGTCATTTAGACGATCCACCACTGGGAGGTTGCGCTATCCGCGACTAGAGTGACCGCGTCAAGAGCCACCAACGCGAAGGTTGTGGCATCGTCTATGTTCTCTGACGCGTTGCCGTCGATGGTGACGCTGTTGCCTGCAGCGGTGGTATCAGAGTTCTTGATCCAGATAATGCGCCCGTTATTTGCCGCCGTGACTGCCGGCAGGTTCACGGTGATTACCGCTGAAGCCGTATTGCAGAGCAAGACGACAGTGCTCGACAGCAGCGTATAGGGCGAATCCGAGTTGGTGATGCTGACACGGACGCCCTTGAACTCTGTGCGGTCGGTTCCACTAGCACTGCCCGATCTGGGAACTTGTGCCTGCGTCGGGAAGGTGTGCGAAGACCACTCAGCCATTGTGTCCTGCCTTTCTTGCCCACTTTGCTTGATTCGCCATCACCGTCTCCGCCACTCTGCAAGACGAAGTTGGTACTCCCAGCTTCCCGTCTTGTCGGAGCGTACCAGCAAGATGGCGTCAGGATACGTGGCCCAGGCCCCCAGCACGTGAATACCCGGCACCACAGGCCAGCCGATTGTACCTGCACGGGGGATAGCCCAAGTGATGAAACTGCGCAGATCGCCGTCTGGTAGCGGGGTCTCGCTCAAGCCTCGTGCGTCGGTCCAGTTCATCACCTCGTGCGGGTACTGATGCACCAGGGCTCCCAAGAGAGCGAGTCCGACGCCCTTCTGGTCCTGGTAGTCACGCACGAAGCGCTCTGCTTGGCTGGAGGTGCGCCCCACAAGTACCCGCGACCACGGCGTGTGGACCACGAGACCCCACCCGATGTTAGGGACGGCCTCTTCCCATCGGACCCGATTTACTGGGATGGAGATCGTTCGCGCAACCTCGGTGGCCGTGGCTGCGAGCATCTACTTCGAAGCTGGCGCCGCCACAGCCGGAGCTTTCTTGGGTGCCGCTTTCTTGGCCGCAACCTTCTTCTTCGCAGGAGACTTCTTGGCGGGGGGCTTGACGACGGGCTCCTCAATAGGAGTAACGGCTGGCGGAGCGTCCACCTCGATCGCCGGAGCGGTCAACTCGATGGTGCCCGCGTTGGACTCCGGCGCCGTTGCAGTAGTATCAGCGGTGTCCTCGGTGCCCTTCCAGCGCCAACAACGCCCGCTGCTGGTCAACTTGCACGGACCGCCGGTGAGACAGACTCCCTCCAGCTTCGGCCCGTTGACGGTGAGCTTGGCGCCACACGCGGGAGCGTAATCGCCGGTCTTGGGGTGCGGGCTCTTGGCTTCAGCGTCCTCGATGGTTGTCGCAAACTGGGCGACTCCGACGGCGGCAGCACGAGCCTGGATGTCCATGAAGGTCTGCACCTTCTGCATGAAGGTCTCCAGAGTCTCATTCGGATCCTGGACGGGCTGACGGAAAGTGCCCTGGCTGAAAGCCAACTGGCTCACCACCGGCACACCGGGGAGGCCCAGCTTCGCCAAATCTGCCGGGGCGGGTGGGACGACTTGTACTGCATCAAGTTTCAGCTTGAAGTGGGCGCAGAGTCCGCCGGAGATGTGCGCGAGGCTGATGGCGTCATCACCCGTGGCCGAGAAGAAGACGGCACTACCCCCTCCGTGCGGATAGCGTCCCGTCAAGTTCCACAAGATGGCGGGCTCACTCCCCTCTTGCGGCACGCGAAGCGGCAGCAACTGAAGGATGATAGTGGTCCCGCGCGGCGGGAAGGTTCCGAGTTCAAGTGCGGTGATGGACATGCGGACGAGTGTCCGTTATCCCCCCGACAGTGTCAAGCGGCTACCACAGTCCTTTCGGACAACTGACCTTCACGCTGGGCTGGCCCGGGAGCTTCACGCTCGCGTAGGTGACCTTGGTGGGCATGTGGCAGCCACAGCCGCCGTGAGACTTCATGCAGACCTCAGACTTCTTGTCGAAGGTGCCACAGCGGTTAGTGCGGCAGATTGCCAGACGCCCGGCAGCTACCCGAGGGGAAGCCTTACCTTCTCCGATGAAGGCGCCCATCAATCTGCTCAGGAATTGTCTCACGAAGCCTCCTCAGCCAGCAGGTCTTGCGGCGGAGTGTCCAGCAAGACCTGCATGATCTCCTTGCGCATCCTGGCAGCATTTCGCCCGCTGCGGGTCAAGCGGTAGATGCGGGCCAAGTGGACCCCATCGTTCTGCGCGTGTCCTGTGCATGTGATGTGCCCCGTGTCGCGGAGCCGCTGCACATTCCGGTGGACCGTCACCAAGTCTACATGGACGTTTGCGGCGGAAAGCTCGCGATAAAGTTCGGAGATGGTGGCGGTGTCTTCACCCTGGCGCCAATCCAAGAGGATCAGGAGAGCATCTTCAGTTTTCATGCGGACATGTTACCGATTCACTTGCAGGCTGTAACCGATGGGGTCAGTAGCCCCCGTAGGGGTCTCCGATATACTCGTAGCTCTTCGGCTCGGGCAGCGTGGGGAGCGCCACTTGCTCTGCACAAACTAGAACCTGGGCCGCACGGACAGCTTGAGGCAAAGCGCGGGCACCAGCACCACCGAGGTTCCAGTCCAAGCCGGGCGCCTGCTCTGCGAAGGCTTGAAACGCACTATTGAGGCCCAGCGAGCGTGGCACGCCCGTCTTGTTGATCGTGTTCTTGCCGAGGGCATGCAGGGCCGCACTGGACCACTCCATCAGACAGGGTCCGAGGTCGAGAGGCCACAATGGCGAAGATGGATGTCCCGTCCAAGGGGCTTTGTCGAAGAACGGCAACCAGAAGCTCTTGCCCCACACGCACCAAGTAGTGACCTTCAAGTTCGCCGGAGCCAGCATAGTCTGCACGCGCTCCAGCCATGCTGCGAAGTCCGCCACCACTTCAGCCTCGGTAGGCGCTGACAGCGACTCTTCGGTGCTGATCTTGTGGATGCCCGCCGCCGGGAAGGACTTGGGGTCGTTAAGGACCTGGGGCGATTGGTAAATCAACGAAGACCAACGCCCGTTCGTCGGGCCTGCAACGGTCAAGCCGCCAGGACCCCCGGGCAGCACCAGTACAGCGGCAGCTTCAAGCAGCTTCGGCTCGTAGCCGCCTCGCGGCAGTCCGGTGGTAGCGCCCGAGAGCACCAAGAGAGGCTGGTCCATCCAGGGAGGCTATCGGACACCTGACCGTAGTACAAGCGGACATCTGCCTCTGGTGTCAGAATGAGGCTCATCGCGGGACGATGGCGGGGAGCTTGGCGCCCTTGTTCATCAGCTTGAGGTAGCCGCCGGGGGTGTAGAACTTCCAGCCGTTGGCCTTGATGACCTTGATGGGGAAGGGGCGAAAGCTCGGCCACGTGATGGCCTTGGGGTAGAAGACCGCCATGGCGACGGCATGGGCACGCCGCAGGTCATCGAAGGGGGCAAAGTAAGCCCGGACGTATGTCATCTGCTGCACCGCGCCCATCTGCCGAAGTGCCGCCGTCGAGGTGCCTAGCCGCTGTGCGGTGCTCTCAATGAACTGTATAAGCCCCGAAGCGCTGCTGGAGGGATTCTTGGCCGCCGGGTTGAAGCCCGATTCGAAGTTGATGACGTTGGCGAGAGCGTAGGGGTCGATGTCTAGATCGTTCGCCATCTCCGCGATAGCCAAAGCCAGGTCCTCTCCGATGCCATACGCTTTCACGATGTCACCGGCGATCACCGATGGTAGGAATGAGCGCCCCGCATTCGCAAAGTCCGGCAAAAGCACTCCGACGCCGGCAGCAACTGCTGCGAGCCCGTACGCCTTCTGCCGGGTGGTCATGTCCCGGGGATGTTTCACGCGATTCCTGTTCCGAACATCTCAGCTTCAGCAGCACGCCGCTTGGTCAATCCGTCTGAGGGCACCAGCACGCCATTGATCGTGACCTTGTTCCAGGGAGCGAACCAGTCCTTCGCACCCTGATGATCTCCCTCGTTCAGCTTTCGCAGCAGCGTGGACGAATTGAAGCCCACCGGACCGACGTTGAAGGCAAAGCTGACCAAAGCATCGAACTGCGGCTGGGTGATGGGCACCTTGACCTTTTGGCGCACGACATGTTCGAAGGTGTCCACGTCGTCCGCCAGGAGCGTCAGTGCTTCATCCTCAGAAGACAGAGTTCTCTCCGCGCCAGTACAGCGACTCTTGTGCAAGAGGTGCCCAACACCGACGGTGCAATACCCAGCCTGATCATCGTAAGGCTTCAATTTCAAGCCCTCATGCGCCTTGATCGCCTTGAGACCTGCTCGGCTGGTCTTGAGCGTGGCGACATCCACCAGGAGAGTCTTCGTACGCTTCTTCCCCATGAGAAGAAGCCCACCACCCAACAGGAGCAAGCTCGGCGCAACGATCAGGAGGGTGCGGTTCATCAGCTTGAAGCGGCAGTCACCAGGGCAACGAACAAGTCGTCGAGCCAACCTTCGGGAATCTCCGAGGGTCCTGGCCAGCGGTTATCCATGAAAGCGTCCATCATGGTGTCGTGCTCAAAAGACGGGATGTCCACCAAGCCAGAACGCTGCCACTCCAGCAGCTTGCTCCAGGCTCCGGGCGCCATGTTGCCCACGAACAGGTACTGCGAAGTGAAGCCGTAGTGTCCGCCCAGTAGCTGGAACATAGAGTCGCCTTTGCCGCCCTTGGGGAGGGTCACCTTGGTGCGACTAGGCTGATGGAGGTAGGTGGTCCCCATGCGTGTTAGCTGGAAAGGCGCCTTCTCATAGCCGAGCTTCCGCAGCAGGTTGGCACGACGAACGCTGGTCATCGGCTTTGCAGCCCGGCGCCCTCGGGACATTTTCTTCTCCTGGTTAAGGTAGCCGCGAGGGCCACGCCTCTGCAGCCGCGCAGCCTTCTTGAGCAGATTCTTCTGGCGCTGGGGGGCCATGCGGTCAAAGTTCGCAGCCTCTCTCGCCCCAGAATCGGCGTAGCCTTTCCGCAAGGTGGACCAGCGACCTCGGCCCGGACGGAACTGGAGGAGCCAGTCGTTTAGCTCAAAGATGTCGAAGTCTTCCGGGGAAGACCGCTTGCCCTCCCACCAACCGTCCACTTGCTCCGCGCCCTCCAAGTCGGACGTGGCCGTCCCCATGGTGACGAGCCGGTACTCGCCGGAAACGCCTCGCGAGTAAAAGGACACCTTCCCGGCGAAACGCCAGTAGTCCTCTATGTCCTCTTCCCCCTTCGGAGGTCGTACGAGGATCTTGGGGCGAGACACCTTCTTCTTCCAGGTGTCGATGTCGTCCAGGGTGCGGGTGCCAGCCCGACGACCTTGGTTAAGGTAGCCGCGAGGGCCGCGACCTCCGCCCATCTGACGGCGGTTCATGGCACGGACGTCGAGGTAGAGTCGCTCCAGGCCCTGCTCGGCGCACCACTCACCGAAGATGCGCCAGTCCTCATCAGTGGCACGTCCACTCTGACAGGCCATGAAGGCTGGAACGATGTCTGGCGGCACGAGCATGACGAGGTAGCCCGGCGTGTGCGCTATCGCAGTTCGCTGGGGACCACGCCCGAGCCGACGTGCACCGGCGTCGGCACGCTGGGTGTCATCAAGGACACACTCTGCCGTCGGGTGGCGCGGCAGATGTTCACCACCGACTACGAAGGGCATGCCAGCGCCATGTGCCGGAGCGCCATGGCGGGCGTAATGCCGCTGAGCCATAGCCGCTTCGCGAGCCTCGTGAGGCCGAGCAAAGCCGCCCATTTGGAAGCCACGTGGGCCGTCCTGCTGGTGGGCTTGCTCGCGGAACATCTCCTCGTAGTCGTCAAAGCCCCCCATGCCTTCGAAGGGGTCAAAGCCGCCCCGCCCGGGGTTCTTCAGCAGTTCATAAGCCGAGTTCAACTCCGCAAGGTCCTTGGTGGCTTCGCGCTTTCGATCGACGTTCTGTGGCAAGTCGGGATGGTGCTCGCGTGCCAACGCTCGGTATGCGCTGCGAAGCTCCTTGCCCTCCAATGCAGACGCATCAGTGCCCAGCCGCTGGAACACAGCAAGAGCTTCTGCTCGGGTTCGGGGGGCTCTTAGGCCGCTTCGTAGGCTTCTTGGCATGTTATCTCCGGGGGCGAGTCTACAGGGCGTAGACTTCCCTGAGTAGTTCCCGTGTACGCGCGCGTAGTTTCCGCGATATGGGATGTAGCATCTTATCGTGGGGTTCCCCGGTGGGGAGCATGCGGTACCTTTTAGTCGGTGGCTCCCATGCCACAAGCGCACGCATGAGCTTGTTCACGCGAGGCAGTAGATCCGGCCACATCAAATCTCTCAGGCTCTCCACCTGAGCCATCCACTCTGCCTCGGTGCTGAGCTTCGACACGTCGAAGACGCGCACGAACGTGATCGAATGGAATTTGAACTCCAGCGTCCCGAAGGGCTTTAGCAGAAACTCCCGCAAAGCTGCCTGTGCGGCACGCTGAACTACGTGCCCAACCTTGCCGTCGTCGTCTTCTTCGTCGTCGTCGTCGTGGTAGTCGTCGTCACCAAAATAGGACTCGGAGTCCTCCGACCAGTGGAGTTCACCCCACATCCATCCTTGGTCACCCAAAAGATGCTCAAGCAACGAAGCAACATGATGTGCCGGGGTGTTCCGGCTATGCTGGAAGTCCGCCATACTGGACATCGGCAAAAACTGGTAGGCCATCTCCATGGCAACCCTGAGCTTGTCTTTCTTGCGTTTTATCTCCAGGCCCTTGTAGTCAGCGGCACCCCGAGCAGTCTTCGACTTTTGAAGCTGTCTGGCTGCGGTCTGGAGCGTCTTGAGGTCCGCCAGTTTGCCGTAGCCCAGGTGAACCTTTGCCAGTAACGGTGCAGAGAGCAGCCGCATCAAGTATTCGCGCTTGGGTGCTGTGTTCGCCGTTCCTTGAATTTCTTGCAAAATACGAGTAGTGGCTGGAAGGCCAAGCTCCCCCAAACCTCGCCTCGTCGTCCAAGTCCCGGACTTGATGAGCAAATACAGGGTCACGTGGGCCACGTTCCTGCGGTCACGAAGGGACCAAACTTCAGTCTTGCCCGCCTGCGTGTTGGTCCAGTAGTGCGGGGCACTGCCGATGCAGTGGCCCATGATCTCGCCCTCGTCAAGCATCATCTGCTTAGTCACGAGGTTCTGGAGCGTCCACCCGTCAGGCCAGCGATGCAGTATCTGCCCTGTGATCTCCGCAGCCAGGGAGAGCCGCTTGCTTTCTGCCAACTCGGTGTGCCACGCCTCTGCGGCCTCCACGGCCTGAACCCAGGTCATCCTTGCCACCGTGGGGTTCGTAGCCAGCATCCAGTCACGAACCGTAAACTCGTAGTATCGTCGGCCCCCGCCATCCCAGTAGGCGTTTAGCGTTTTCCAGAGCCATGGAAGATTCCGGTCCAACCGAGATGCCGGCAAGGCCCGAAGCTGCTCTTCCAGACGGCGCACACCGATGTTTGGTTGCACTCGGCCCGTGAGCAGCCGGCAAGAAGCCTCCAAGAACATCCGCCACCTGGTGGCCTTGGCCAAGCTGCCTTTGGCGTACTTGGCCAACAAGTTCGCCTTGATCCAGTCGAGCCTCTTGCCTACAGCGGGGCGGCCACTTCTTCTTCGGATGAGGCGCATCAGCCCGAATAGCCGCTCTTGCCCCAGCCCATGCCCTTCAACTGGAAGCTGCTCATGCTGATCTTGCGCGCCATCTCTCCGTGCTGTGCATCCTCGGGACACTTCGGCGGAGGCGACTTGGCGCTTTGGATGACTTCCTCGACCTTTTCACAGGTCGGGCATTCGTACTCGTAGATGGGCATCAGGTCTACTTTCTGGCGTATCGCCGGATGATGGTGGGCGCGGACTTGTTGGCGCGGCCTCGACGTTTTTTGCTGGCCCGCCCCCCTCGATACAAGTCCAGGGAGGCCCCGGCGATAAAACCACCGATCGCCAGCGCAGCACCGCTCAGTATCCCATCTATCAGTAGAATGCAGACCTTGCCCAGCTTGCTCTCTTGTGCTTCGCCTTCAACCATCACTTGCCTCGTGTCTTGAATCAGCTTCATCGCCGTCGGCGCGATGCCCAGAAGCTCGTCGGATCAGGCTCATCGGAGCCTTCGGGCCAGTCGGCCCTCGGGGGCATCCAGCGGCGTATTCTCCCGCATCCCCTTGGCCGCCTTCAAAATCATCTGACGCACCTTCGGTGCGAGTCGTCGTGTCCGGTGAGTCAGGGCTTTTAGATACGCTGGGATCTTCTTTTCCAGAATGATCCAGGCTTCTTCTTGTCGGCGTGCCTTCAAGATGAAGGTGGCCACTTCCTGCGTCGTGGGCGGAAGAACCTCACGGTTTTCCACGAAGATGGTCTTTTCGCGTGTGCCCCATGGAGCACGAGCCCAATGCGCGGTCAGACCCGCCCCTCGCAAAAACTTGAGGCGGAGCATGGCTGAGAGTCGCTTCTCCGTCTCGATGATTTCTTGGTAGGAGAACTCACGCTCATGCAAGAGCACTCGGGAAGGACCCCGAAAAACCACCCCTCGCTCGTTGTAAAGCTCTTTCTGGGCCACAAGCCAGGGACGCTTCTTTCCTGGTCGAGCCTCCAACCAGATGGTGCCCTGGAACCATCGAGGCTCCCGGGCTTCAGGCCGGTGGAGGTCCATTTTCGTGCCGATGCGAGCCGCCTGGAGTTTCTTTGCGACCTGAAGGCACTCGGCATACGAAGCGAGTTCCTCCTCTCCGAAAAAGAAGTCGATGTTGGGGATCGCCGCCAGCAGGTACGCCGCGACACGAAAGGCGTGCTTGTCCGACGGAGGGTTGTTGCCTGGACCCTGGGCTTGCATTACCGCGACCCACTCCGGGGTTTCCGTATTGTTGCCGAGTTCAACAGTGACCTTGGGGCGCTCCTTGCTGTCGCGAAGGCTCAGGATGCGCATGGCGCCGCGTCGAATGTCCTCCAGCATCCATTCGCCCACGCAGTGGCCCATGTGGCTGCCTTCGACCTCAAGCTCTTCGGCTGTGGTCAGTTCGTAGAGCTTGAAACCGTCTTTCCAAGTGTGAAGCACTTTCTTGGCAGCAGGCGCCGGCCCCATGATCCGCTTTTTGCTGAGGCCATCATGCCAAGCGAATGACGCGTTAATCGCTTCGTCCCACGACAAGCCCACCAACTGGTGCACGTTGCCTTCGGTTCGTGTGGCGTCCAACCAGTTCAGTACGCCAGGAACGTCGCCGTGCAAAAATCCAGCATCTATCATCTCATTAGCAACTGAGAGGAGCCAGGGCACTAGGTGGCTACGGAACCAGGGCGGGCTGCAGTTTACCGGCATGCCAGAAGAGAGCACCACCGTCGGCGGGTCTCGGTAGGCTTTGGCGGCAACCTCAAGATCCCTTTCCCAAGCGGAATCTGGGCGGGAGGAGTAGCCACCTTCGGAATACAGCGCCGCGAATACGAAGCTCTGCATGGTGCGGGAAGCCTCCCGAGTACCAAGACGAACAGGGCCAGGCAGGTTGATGCAGATGTCGGGTATCACCAGCACAGCCACCACCAATGCGCCGTTGCGGCCCACCTGAGCTTCCCACTCGCGAAAGAGCGTCTTGGCGGGGTTTCGTCGGCCCGAAGATGTACGTTGAATCAACACGGCAGGAGTCTACCGCGTTATGCTATTGCGCGAGCGCCTGGTAAGTTTCGCGCAAGGAGATCCGAAAATGAGCTTCAGCATCCGTGTCCTTTTTCCACAGCGCGTGCCGCTGGTCCTATGGATCCGGGACGACGACGCGCCCACTCGGTATGGCATTTTTCGCTGCACCGACTCCGTCGAGTGCATTAGGGGTGATGCCAGTCTCTCCGACGTAGCCGCTGCGTCTCTCTTAGAGTTCCCCATCCTAGACCCCGACGCTGTTGTCGATGAGGACGCTGAGGATGTGCCGGAGCGCCCCGAGTACCAAGCAGCTTTCGAAATGCCTACGGCTGCTACTCCGGCTGCTGCTGCTGCTCCGGCTCCGGCTCCGGCTGCTGCTGCTCCGGCATCGCCGGAAGCGTTGTCCCCGATCTCCCTCGTCTGTACTTGGTGCGAAGCCCCGGAGGGGCGCCCCTGCGTGACGGACAGTGGCAACGAGAAGGACGACTTTCACAAGGCCCGCCAAGACGACTTCGACGAGTCTTAGGGCCTCGACGCAGGGACAAGTGCCCGGTAGACTCCGCGCATGAATCCTACGCTCAAGAAGTTTCTTCCCTGGATCATTGGCGCGGCTATGGCTGTCGTGTTCTTCCTCCTACTGATCACCGGCGTCGGTGAGAGTCTCCTCAAGGGGGTCCTCGGTCTATTGGGCGTCGGGGCTGCGGCTAAGGCGGCACACACCGTCACCAAGGCCCGGAAGACCATCACCGACTCCACCGAGGAGCACAGTGAGGCCACGGAGAAACTGAACGCGAACCAAGAGGCTCGCGCTGATGCGGACGAGTACGCGGTGAAAGAGGCGCTTGCCGATTCCGGCCCAGATTCCTCGGTGCCAGAAGATGATGCCCGTGAGCTTGCTCGGGCTGAGATGGAACGCGTCAAGATGGGGCGACGAACTCCACCCACAGCCTAATGAAGCGCTTCACTGGCCTCTTCATCTGCGTGATGCTCGTCGGCTGTGCTGCGCGGGCCAAGGTCGTCGATCCCATCGTCTTCCGGGAGATCGCTGAGCACGACCCACCCCGGGCGGAAGAACTCATCGCCACGCCCCCCGTAGTGCTCATCCCGCCGACGGTGGTCGCAGTTAAAGCTGGCGAGGTCATACCGGCAGATGGGTACTTCCTGACGTCCACAAAGGACTTGCCGCCTTTCGCGGGCTATCTGATCGCCACCAATGACTGGCTCAGACTCATTGAGGCATACCCGCGCCGCATCGAAGAGATAGAGGACTTAGTGGCTCAGATTGCAGCGGACCGCCAGCACTGCTCAACGGTGGACGCTGCGAAGATCGAAGCCATCCTCGCTTGCCGTGAAGCCAAGAAGGAAGCCTTCTTCGCCGGCATGGGCATCGGCGCAGGTGGCTGTGCCGTCGGAGGCTTCTTCATCGACCGCGCAGTACCCTAGCCAATCCCATCTTGCTGAGTCCCGTACAAGATGTTCCGGGCCATGACGTGCTGTGCCTTCGCAGGGCTGACAAGAGCACTTGCCCAGTGTGATGGACAAGCCTTCCTCCTGGTCCCGTGTCGTCCAGATAACCAAGCTCCATCCCACGAACGAGGTCAGACGCCACAAGTAGAAGAACGGGTACGCGTTTCTGTCGTCGGGCATGGCCGCCATTTCCAGTCCGGTGTACTCGTGGAGAGGACTCTGTCTGGACGAAGTAGCGTGCACGGCGGCACTGTACCTCAGCATCAGACCTCGGCCTCTTCAGCATCGTCGTCGTTCATGTAATTGAAGGTGGGTGTGCCCTGTCCGATCCAAGCCCCTGTGGTGTTGAAGCTGACCCACTCAGCAGCTTCTTCCGCGCTGCAGTCTAGCCATCGCATGACGACCTCGACGCACGCCAGACGTTCTCCTCCCGGGGCCAATGGTCGTTCGGAGTGCACGTGATGCCGATGAGCGCAAGGTCGTAGGAGTCTCGGGGCTCTAGCAGCATCGCCTCGGGATTCAATACCACCAGCTTGTCGAGCATGTCGGTCACCTCTACCAATTTGGCGGCTAACTCCGTGGCATCATCTGCAAAGATCGCGGGTTTCATCAGGCTCTCTCTCGCCAGCCGGGCTTGTCACAGCGGATACAATACCGGGCAGGCTGTGTCGCTCGCCAGGTGCCGTGACAGTGCTGGCAACGCCAAGGCTTGAGCACTAGCTCAGGCTCCACCGTGATGGTCGAAGCCTTAGCGTCGGACGTCACCGCTGAAGTATCAACGGGGGGCGTCGAGCGGACTTCGACTTGGGCTTAGGCTTAGGCTTAGGCTTGGGCTTAGGCTGCTTCTTCTTCTTACCGGGGGCAGGCCCAGCGCCCACGCGAATCTTGATGTCCCCGTTAGCCACGGCGCGCACGCCCCGGTCAACCAGGGCGCCGCCGAGGGCAACGGCTTCAGGGCGCACTAGATCGAACAATCTCTTGGCGACGTCAGCGGCTGCTGCAGCGCCCCGAGCAGAACGCTCTTCTTCGGTTAGCGGCGTCTTTTCCGTCATCGAAGGCTCTCCGGGATGAACCAGGGGGGCTTTGACCCCAGGCTTTGAGTGCGTTGGGCGTTCCGTGCTTCCATGCGGGCCTTCACTTCGTCGCCTTCAGCCCGAGCAGCATCGCGGGCTAGTGCTTCAAATGCCTGATCGACCGCCCGGTTGATCAGTACGGTCTCACGAACCTGAGAGAAGCGTGATCGACTGCCAACGTGGTGGTTGGTGTGGAGGCTGGTGGAGCCCA
>LWDU01040215.1_pt1 | contig 23344 bp, 27 predicted proteins | sample 727161 | NCBI WGS metagenome assembly LWDU01 (sample SAMN04566230, study PRJNA314399) | hydrothermal vent metagenome | isolation source: deep sea hydrothermal plume seawater | place: Mexico: Gulf of California, Guaymas Basin | collected 2004-07-11
AGACGGCTTTGGTGTAGGCCATGGCTGGAGCCTTCCATTGCCAGATGCGTAATACCCGCGGCGGCCAGATCGGCAAGTTCAGCATGCAGCGCGATCGTATCAGGTGTGGTCAGTGTGCCTTCGCGGTGAATGCCGCCACCATGAACGCCGAGCGTTCCCATACTGGCCGCTTTGAAGCCCATAGCTTCCCATAGCTGCTGCGTGAAATGCGCGGTAGATGTCTTACCATTTGTGCCTGTAACCACAGCGAGCGTTTCAGGCTGCTGCCCGTAGAATTTGGCGGCGATATGTGCCAGCTCGCGGCGCGGGTTTTCGGCAAAGACTTTTACAGCCGTTATATCTTGTTCGGGCGGGAAGACCGTACCGTGCTGACACAGTACCGCCACAGCGCCATGACGAATAGCGTCAGCGATATAGCGCGCGCCATCATCACGCACGCCTGACAGCGCGACAAATAGATGCCCTTCGCGCACCTTACGGCTATCGCTGCTGATCCCCTTGATCTCAGGGTTATCATCGCCTTGATATAGTTCCGTCAAATCAGTAAGACGCATTCTGCACCGCCTTTTCTGCTTTGATTTCTTCTTCGGTCTTTACGTATCTTTTAAGCGATGCGGACAGATCTTCTTCTGGGGCAGCCATCACAGGTTCGATGCCAACCATCGGTGCCATGCTCTCAACAACCTTGCCAACCGCAGGTGCTGCCACCCAGCCAGCCGTAGCATAGCCGTAGCTTTTCTTATTACCTTTGGGTTCATCAACCATAACGAACACGGCATAGCGCGGCGCTTCCATCGGGAAGAACCCAAGGAATGAAGAGATCAGCTTCTTACGATCGTAACGACCATTGATATTCTTTTCCGCCGTACCTGTTTTGCCGCCCACGCGATACCCTTTCACATCTGCATTACCGCCAGTGCCGTCCGTTACAACCAGACGCATAAGCTGGCGCATTCTGTGCGCGGTTTGTGGCGAGACTATGCGGATAACGGGTTCATCCGTGTGACCTTTTTGTGTCAATATAATGAGTGTCGGCTTAACCAACGTACCGTCCCCAACAACACTTGCGGCAGCGGCAACCATTTGCAGCGGCGTAACCGCAATACCGTGACCGTAAGACGCGGTCAGCGTATTCACATCGCGCCAGACAGCCGGCAAAATCGGGCGACCGACTTCATCGATCTCCAACTTGATTTTATCCATCAAGCCAAGGTCTTTATAAAATGCCTTCAGCGCTTCCGTTCCGACTTTCTGCCCCATCAGGGCTGAACCGATATTTGACGAATACATAAAGACTTCGGGCAATGTCAGAACACGTTTTTCGGCGTGATAGTCATTGATTTTGAAACGGCCTGCCTGCAGCGGTTCACGCGCATCGTATTTATCCGACATTTCAGCGCCCGCCAGCTCCAGCACCGCCGCTGTCGAGAAGATCTTGAACGTCGACCCCATCTCATATGTCCCCAGAGACAGGCGATTGAACATCGCCGCATCGTTTTTCACATCCAGATTATGCGGATCAAAATCAGGGTAAGAGACTGCGGCCAGCACCTCACCGTTTGTGACATCCATAATCACGCCCGCGCCGCCTTTAGCCGTAAAGTTCTCGACGGCCTTTACAATTTCGCGGCGCAGAATGTGTTGCATACGCACATCCAGCGTCATGACAAGCGGCTGCTCGCCCGCTGCCAGATATGTGTTAAAGCTACGCTCCACCCCTGCAAGACCGCGGCCATCCACGTCTGTGTAACCAACAAAGTGCGCAGCCAGATCACCATTCGGGTAGATGCGGCGGCGTCCTGTTTTAAAGCCGAGACCCGGATCGCCGATTTGCAACACGTCATATTGTTCCGCAGGTGTCAGATTGCGTTTCAGCCAGACAAAGCGGCCGCCTTTTTGCAATGACTTAAGAATATCGCCATAGGCCAGATCAGGGAAAATACGTGCCAGCGCTTTAGCTGTTTCTGTCGGCTCGATAATCAGCTTCGGGTCCGCGTATAAAGAAGCTGTTTCCAGCGAGGTTGCCAGAATAACGCCGTTACGATCCAGAATATCACCGCGATAGGCTTGCTCTTGCGCGGTCATCTCAACAATTTCAGTCGGCTCACCTGTATTATAAAGACGCCCCTGAATAACGGATAAGTCAAAGACGCGCGCCACAACCAGAATATAAGCCAGCGCAAAACAGGCACTCACCAGCACAACGCGGCCGCGCGCGACATCCAGCGCCTCATTACGTGCGCCTTGAATGCGGAAAGACTTGCGCTTAAAGGAAGGCAGACGGTTCATTACTCGCCCCCTTTCTTGATGTTATCCAGAAGCGACCTGAAATCATCATCCTTATGCGGGCTTGGCTCTTTGAGCTGCGGCTCAGGTTTAGCTTCAGGCTCTACGACAGCAGGTGTTACGGATACATTTTGCGCCTTCACGCCGAAATCAGGTTTACGGGCGGGCAATACGGGAATAAACGGATCAGGCAGATAGGCCGCATCCAGCGCGACGGACGACGCCTCTTGCGGCACCATTTCCAGATAATGCGTTGCCATTTCCTCTAAACGCTCGGGCGTATTCAGGTAATCCCATTCGGCGCGCAGTACGCGGATGGATTGCTGTTCTTTGGCAATTTCAGTTTGCAGGGCATTCAGGCGCGATTCCGCCTGCTGTACATTTTGGGATGTCCAGAAAAGCGCCGCGCCTGCCAGTACAGCACCGCTGACCGCCACCAAAGCAGAGAGTTTTAAAAATTTCATTCACGCCCTCCCTTCTTGAATTTATCCTCGGGGATATCCATCACAGGGTTTTCGGTACGAATTGCCACGCGCATACGGGCTGATCTTGATCGGGGGTTAGCCGCAATTTCCGCTTCACTCGGGAAAAGGGCCTTTTTGGTAGGCAGCACGAAAGACGGCTTGGCCGTTTCCTGCTGTTGAGGAAGGTGTCGCGAGCCTTGCGAGACAAGACCGGCGCGAACACGAAGGAAAGATTTAACACGGGTATCTTCCAAGGAATGGAAGGACACCACCACAAGACGACCGCCGGGTTTGAGCAGCTTTTCCGCCGCCAGTAGCGCACGGTCAAGCTCACCCAGCTCGTCATTGACCTCGATACGCAGCGCCTGAAAGGTGCGCGTTGCGGGGTCGATCTTGTCTTTATGGGATTTCGGCACAACATCGCGCACGATATTGGCAAGGCGCGCTGTTGTCTCGATGGGCGCGATGGCGCGCTCTTTTATAATTTCCTGCGCGACGCGCTTACCGTGACGCTCTTCGCCATATTCACGGATGATCTGCGTTAACGCTTCTTCGCTGTAGGTGTTCACCACATCCGCTGCCGTTGCCACATCATCGGTTTGCGACATGCGCATATCCAGCGGTCCATCATTTTTAAATGAAAAGCCGCGCTCAGGCTGGTCGATTTGCATAGATGACACGCCGATATCGATCACAAAGCCATCAACAGACTCAAGGCCCGCCGCCTGCACGAGCGAAAGCGCATCACCAAAACAACCAGACAGAAATACAAAACGATCACCGTAATCGGCCTTAAGTTTTTCAGCGGTGGCTTGCGCAGACAGATCGCGGTCAATCGCCATGACCGTGCAACCCGCCTCATCCATCATCGCTTTGGTATAACCGCCCGCACCCATCGTGCCGTCAACATACACTTCGCCAGCGGCAGGCTTCATTGCTTGCAGCACGTCAGGAAGCATCACAGGATAATGCGGAGAAGCTTGCTCAGCCATTATGCACCTCCTGCTGTTTTCGGAATTGTGACGCCGCGGCTCTTGACGTTTTCACGCGCCTCGGATTTGCGTGCTTCGAAGGCGGACGGATTCCAGATCTGGAATTTACGCCCCATGCCCACGAATGCACATTGTTCGCCAAGATCGGCGTATTCGATGATATTTGCGGGCAGAATAATTCTGCCATCACCATCGAAGGGAAGCTGGACAGACTCGCCGAATATGGAGGTCGCCAGATCATCCTGATCTGCCGAGAACAAGTCGAAATTATCAAGTCTGTCACTGAGTTCAGCCATGAAGGACTGCGGGAAGCCTTCGATACATGCGTGACCGTGAGAACGGAACAGCACAACGCCCTGAAAGGTCTGATCGGCCAACGCGGCACGAAACGACGCAGGCACGGAAACCCGTCCCTTGCGGTCAACCTTATTGATAAATGTCGATAGGAACAGCGTCATATGACCTGCTCACTCCTTTATTATCGGGCCTTCATTCGGCGTTTAAATTCGGAGCGATTTTGGCGGCTTCCCGGACGCTAAAAAGGCTCCTTGCGAGAGTAGAATTCATGCCCAAAACCGCACAAAACGGAAGAACATGGATATTTATGGGATATCATGGATTCTTATGGGCGGTCAATTTTGCGCAGCAAGAGTCACCCGTTTAACCCACAGAAAGTTTTTTTTTCTAACGATATTTCCATTGAACTTTATTTTTGCTGTTCGGCAGGCGTAAGCGCCGACGAATAGTTAGCTATTCGAGGCGCGCAACAACGAACCGAGCGGGAAAAAGAAAGGAAATAATGCTGGAAAGCCTGTAAGCAGGGTTCTGTACCTGCCGAAGCAGGCGATGACCATTCATCTGCGTGCATTATTACTAATACACTTTAGCAATCTACCCGGACCGCAAGCGCGGAAACTTACTATGCGCGGTCCCTATTTGATCTTGCTTCCGGCGGGGTTTACCATGCCGTGATCTGTTACCAGACACGCGGTGCGCTCTTACCGCACCCTTTCACCCTTACCTTTCGAAAAAGGCGGTATACTCTCTGTTGCACTTTCCATCGGCTTACGCCGCCCGGGGGTTACCCGGCACCGTGTTTCCGTGAAGCCCGGACTTTCCTCTCACCCTAAGGCAAGCGGCCATCCGGCTTTCCAGCCCGCGCACTATGACGAAATACGGTATGATTTACAAGCTTTTAGACGCGGCTCACAACGTCGGCTTATTCCGCACCAGCCAGCTAAGCCTTGCCGCCATCTGGCGGTTCGGCACTTTGGAGTCGTTTTGCGATTTGAAGGCGTCCTGATCGTAATGTTGACGGAAGGCGCGGATAAGCGAGTCCATATCGGCTTTCGGGTCATAACCAGCCTTGATGAACGCTTCTTTCAGGGTTTGTTCGGAGCGCAGATAATCATCGGCGATGCGGTAATCTTCTTCGGTCGGCTCAGGCCACTGTCCCACCCCTGCGGCAGCCAGCATTTTCCAGTCGAACAGCTCGCCCGGATCAACCTTGCGGGTGGGCGCAACATCGGAATGCCCAAGCACGCGATGCGCAGGAATGTTATGACGCTGCACGATATCTTTGGCGAGCGCCACCAGCGCCTGCATTTGCGCAGCGGAAAAACGGCGGTAGCCATATTTGCGGCCAGGGTTCACCAGCTCGATCCCGATGGAAGACGAATTGATATCTTCATTACCGTCCCAGTATGAGATACCTGCGTGCCATGCGCGCTTGTCTTCATCGACATATTGGGTAATGCTGCCGTTTTCATCGATCATATAATGGGTGCTGACACGGCCTCCCGTGGGGTGTGCCAATGCGCCTGTGAAATAGCCTTCTGCGACTTGCGGGCCTTGCGTTTCGGTATAATGTATAATCAGAAAAGACGGACGTGCGCCGTTTTTACGTTCCTCGAAATGGTCAGTCGGTTTCTTTGTTATCTTCATCTTATTGCTCCCTGACTTTACGCAGAATTATGAACCCGACGAGCCAAAACAGCAAGATGACAAATAATCCTGCCTTTTGCGTATCAAAGATATCAGTTGCCAGCGCAAAGCCCAGCGGCCCTAAAAACGCAACCGACTTACCCGTCATGGCGTAGAGACCGAAATTCTGGCCTTCGGTACCAGGCACACTTAAACGCGCGGCGAGTGTGCGGCTAGCGGCCTGCACAGGGCCGATAAAGATCCCCAGCAGCAAGGAAAGCCCCATAAACACCATCTTGCTATCTGTCATCAGGATCAGCACTCCGACCAGCACCAGCCCTGTCAGCGCGATCATGACGGTTTTCTTACTGCCCGCCTTATCATCCATAAAAGAAAACGCAAACGCGCCAAGCCCTGCGGTTACATTCAGGCCAATCGCGAAAATCAGGATTTCATCAAATGCCATGTCATAGACATCGGCAGCATAAATCCCGCCGACCGCAAATAAGGTCACCAGACCGTCACGGTACAAAGCGCTGGCAATCAAAAAACGTACGAAATTTTTGTGACCTTTGATTTCATGCAGCAATGTTTTGATAGCATCCCAGCCCTCTGCCACGGCGCGGCGCATCGAAACGACTCGGGCTGTTTCTTGGGGCGTGAACATAAATATCGGCAGCGAGAACAGCAGATACCAAAGCGCCACGCATATCGCTACAGCGCGGACATTTATGCCATCATCTTTGGTCAGCCCCAGCGCAGGCTGTATATCCCCCAGCCCGACAAGCGCCCAGAGAACGATAGCCAGGCACAGCAAACCACCGAAATACCCCAGCCCCCATGCCCAGCCCGATATGCGCCCTGTATGTGATGACGGCGCGATATTGGGCAGCATGGCGTTATAAAAGACCTGCCCCAGTTCAAAAGCGATATTGGCAAAGGCGAGCAATCCCAAGATCATCAGCACGCCGAAGCCGCCCATATCAGGAACAGCAAACCACAGGCCGCAAGTTGCCACGACACAGGCCAGCGTTGCTAAAAGTAACGGCCGTTTATGCCTGCCACTATAATCTGTCGCACTGCCGAGAATCGGTCCGAGAATCGCTACAACGAAACTTGAGGCCGAAATAGCATAGCCCCAATAGGCTGCGCCTTGTGTTTCGTCGCCTATTACAGCCCTTCCGAAATAGACACTGAATACAAAAGTGATGATTACGGTATTAAAAGCCGAGTTGGCGAAGTCATACAAACACCAACCGGCTACTGCGCGCCTATTCGTTTTTTCTTGTGATTCCAAAGCCTTACAAATCCTACAAAAATAATATTATGAAAAATTGGACAAACGCACCGAAAATGCTGTAAAACCTATTAACACTTTGTTAAGACAGTTTGTAAAGACAACAACCTAAAACGGACGGGATAATGGCAATGGCACTTAAGAAAACAGCAGGAATTCTGACAATTACAGCCGCAGCAGGCTTTATCGTATTACAAGGCGTGAACGCCTTCGCGGGGATCGCACAGCCGATCACTAAAGATATGGCGCGCGCTAAAACTGTTGCGTTCGAGCAAGCCGTTAACGATCTAAGCGATCCGATGACACTCATCTCGTTCATGCATAACCATATCAGCGATGATGCGGAGATCACTATTACAGTATCAAACGCTGCCACTGGCGAAACCGCAGACAAAACACCGCCGCTGGAAATCAGCAAAGAAGATTACATTAATAGCTTCGTACACGCCCGCCCCCTGATCGACTATTATAAAGCCGATGTGAAGATGGTGGATTTCCGTTACGACCCAAAAACAAACAAAGCCGTTACAGTTGAAATTATGTCAGAGCGCGGCGTCAGCGAACGTGCCTTTAATAGCAGCACAAAATGCATTACAGAGCACGAATTGCGTGATGATGTACTGACATCTACAAAGGCTCTATGTCACACTGACATTAGCTTTGAAGAAAATATCTAATCTTTTCAGATAGATAAAATTAACAAATTTACCTTTTGCTAACCCCTCCGATTTATAGTGGATATGTTCGTTGGAACACTCTTACTAAAAACCTATCGGAGGGGATTTTAAATGAAAAAGCAATTTTTAGCACTTATGGCTGTTGCGGGTCTTGGTATGGCCATGGCTGCACCGGCACAAGCTGAGCAACGTATCAGCATTCACGAACTTCATAACTTTGTAAATAAGACAGAAAACGCTCTGAACGCCCGCAATGTCGGCGCAACGCGCGATTATCTGCAGCGCGTGACATCAGAAAACGCGACATTTACACATAACATTTCACGTTTCCACGCCTATGGCATGCAGCCAGTTTGGTATGGTGACCCGCTATATGGCCAGTACTATCGTTATCCGCTTGCTGGTGCATATCAACAGGTCAGCACACGTGATGTCGGCAAATGGGAAGAGATCGCCATGGTTGAGCGCAAGCAGCGTTCTATTCCAGGTTACCGCGCCGCACTGGACGTTACAGATTCTGTAATTAATCCATATGGTACAGCGGCTGTTGTAGACATTGATTTTAAGGAATACAGCCTTGCATACAACCCATACCATCCGACACTGACATCCAGCATTATGCACTCTAATTCACGATGCAAAATGTATGTCAGCAAGACAGATGACAATAATCTGTTCCTGAACCGTATGGATTGTAACACGAATACAAACCTGAACTACTAATTCGGTTTCGCGCTATTTCAAGAAGGCTGCCTTAGCGGGCAGCCTTTTTTATGACCTTTACCACAGCGGGCATATAGCCTATTTTAAGGGCAGCGGAAGGATACGCTATGCACACAAATAAATTGGAATATACGGACGAAGTGGCCCAGGCCACAGCCCCGATTTACGCCAAACTTGATAAGCAATACAAGCAAGATCACTGGCAGGCGTTAGCGCCCTATATCTACGAAATCAATCGTCTAAAAGCAGAAAAAAACGCCGTTATTCTGGCGCATAATTACATGACGCCTGACATTTTCTACGGCGTCGGAGATATCGTTGGCGACTCCCTAAAACTCGCGCAAGAAGCGGCCAAAACCAAAGCGCAAGTTATCGTGCAATGTGGCGTTCATTTTATGGCGGAAACGTCCAAAATTCTATGCCCTGAAAAGACCGTGCTAATACCTGATATGAAAGCGGGATGCTCTTTATCAGAAAGCATAACAGGCGAAGATGTCCGCAAATTAAAAGCCCAATATCCGGGCGTGCCGATTGTCACCTATGTGAATACCAGCGCCGATGTGAAGGCCGAGAGCGATGTGTGCTGCACATCCTCGAACGCGCTTAAAATCGTTGAAAAGCTGGGCGCAGAAGGCCATAAGCGCGTGATGATGACACCTGATATGTACCTAGCGCAGAATGTCGCGAATGAGCTGAAAAAGAAAGGCTCTGATATCGAGGTGCTATTCTGGGAAGGCAGCTGCATGGTGCATGAGCGTTTTACAAAGACCGATATTGACCGCTTCCGCAAACAGCATGGTGAAAATCTGGTTATTCTGGCGCACCCTGAATGCCCGCCTGAAATTCTTGAAGAAGCCGATTACGCAGGCTCTACGGCGCAGATGAATGATTATATTGTTGAAAAGCAGCCGCCCCGCGCGATGCTGCTGACCGAATGCTCCATGAGCGGGAATATCGCGAGCAACAACCCGAATGTCGAGCTGATCGGCACGTGCCAGCTATGCCCGCATATGCAACGCATTACCTTGCCTAAAATTCTGAAAAGCCTGCAAACCATGGGCGAAGAAGTGATCATCGATCCGGCGATTGCCGAGCGAGCACGTCACCCTATCGAGCGTATGCTGGATTTAAGCCAATAATCATCAAGGACATCTGACCATGACTATTTTCTCCTTCGCCCATCAGGACATCGTTAAGGCTGCGCTTTTGGAAGATCTTGGGCGCGGGCATGACCTGACATCACAAGGTGTGCTGCCACCTGATATGAACGTAAAGACAGAAGTTGTCGCGAGACAAACAGGTATTGTGGCCGGAACCGAGCTTGCACGCATAGCCTTTTCCATGATTGATGAGGCGACACAATGCCATACGGCCTTACAGGATGGGAGCGTTGTCAAAAAAGGCGATGTCATCATGACCATAACAGGCAAAGCCCCCTCTGTGCTGAGCGCAGAGCGTACTGCGCTAAATTTTATAACCCATTTAAGCGGTATTGCCAGTGAAACCGCACGCTACGTTGCTGCTGCCGAAGGCACTAAAGCGGCCATTACCTGCACGCGCAAAACTTTGCCAGGTCTTAGAGCCGTTCAAAAATATGCCGTCAAAGTCGGTGGCGGCAAAAACCATCGCTTCGGTCTTGATGACGGTATCTTGATCAAAGACAACCATATTGCGGCTTGCGGCAGCATTTCAAAAGCTGTCGCGAATGCCCGTAAATATGCGGGCCATATGATCTGCGTCGAAGTCGAAGTTGATACGCTCGAGCAACTGGAAGAAGTACTTGATACAGCAGCAAACGCTGTGCTACTCGACAACATGAATCTGGAGATGATGACCAAGGCCGTAGACATGGTTGATGAACGTATGCTCGTAGAGGCCTCAGGCGGTATCAAGCTTGATAAAATACAGGATATCGCCAAGACAGGCGTCGACCTTATTTCCGTAGGCGCCCTCACCCACAGCGCCGTTTCACTCGACTTAGGCCTTGATTTCAAAGCATAAAAATCCCCTTACCGTTCATTAGATAATATGAATATTATTTTTCATATTTATGCTTTCGTTTACCTTTTTGTTCCATAATTAAAAGACGAGCATCTTGAGGAGATTCTGCGTAATTACTGATTAATCTGGGAGTGTGTGACCCCATGGGGAAGAGCTTTGAACTATTAGGTCTTGCGACCTTCAATATCTTTATTGCCATTATTGCTGCTACGACATTCATGTCGGGGGAGAATATTGGTGTTTCCAAATTAGATCGATCGAACGTCACCGCCTTCATCAATGAAGTCACACAGGTTTCAGGCGGCTTGCGCGAAGATATGGACCCCTACAGTGTTGCCATGTATTTCAAGAAGCACATTAAAGAAGACGGCAAGTTTGTTAGCCGTATCGATTATTCCATTCCTGATTACCCGGAAACAACGCGCGACCTTGAAATGGACCGCGAGACCTATATCAGCCATGTTCTGCAGGTAATGAAGGACTTTGACAAACATGAAGCAGCCGTCCGTATTGAAAATGTCGAAATCATGAATGATGGCCGTGCAGCATTAGTTGTGACAACGAATTACGAGCGCGGCGTGATCCCTGTTCAGGGCATCATGGGCGACGCGCAGATGCTACCGGTAACAGGCACCTCTTTCTGTGAGCAGGAAGTCGTTTTATCCGATAAGAAAATCATTCAAATGGCGGAAGCCGAATGCAAAACAAACATCGCCTTTGCTGACGCTTACTAAATAAACCAAACGTACCATCCAGGGTGCTTTATGCTACGTAGTTCCGTTCTTACTTTGCTGTGCGCTGTTGCGCTTACTTCCCAAGCTTACGCACAGGTCAGAGACAGCACACCTAATGGTATAGGGGTTAGCAACAGGAGCAAAAGCTTCGGCAATCGCAATAGCGGCGGCCAGCCCAACACTGGTAGCGATTTCGTATCACAACTCACGGAACAGAATATTCTCGCCTTTATGCGGGAGGTCAGTGATATCGCTACGGGCAACAAACCCGAGATGCTAGATGATGAGGTTGGTGACTATTTGAACAACCATGTTGCCAATGCCGCCACGTTTGAAAGCACGATGAACTATCATATTCCCGGTTTTCCAGCGAAAGACATCAATCTAAAAATAGGCAAACAGGAATATATCAATTCCATCATCAAAGGTCGTTACACGTTGCAGGATTATTCAACCCGCATCGTGGTTGAAGATCTGGCGATCACCAATGGCGGCAAGCGGGCGACCTTTACCAGCATTACCGATGAACAGGGTTTAATGCCCTTCCCTAAAAACGAGAACAATCCCGAAGACCTGGAGTTACTGCCTATTAAAGGGCAATCAAAATGCCAGCAGACCATGATTGTATCGTTTAATAACTTCATCCAAATGGCCGACGCGAAATGTCATACGGAGATCAGCTTTGATCCGTTTGCAGGCAAGCCATTGATCCCCGATTAAGCGGGATTACTTACGGGCAACCATCAATTTTTTGATTTCAGCAATCGACTTTGCAGGATTCAGGCCTTTCGGGCATGTATTCGTGCAGTTCATGATTGTGTGGCAACGATACAGACGGAACGGGTCTTCCAACTGATCCAGACGCTCGCCAGTCGCTTCGTCACGTGTATCCATGATCCAGCGGTGGGCTTGCATCAATGTGGCAGGCCCCATAAAGCGGTCGGCATTCCACCAGTAACTCGGGCAGGATGTAGAACAGCAGAAACACAGGATACAAGCTGCAGGACCGTGACCGTCATGACCGTTCAATGCATCAGCATCTTCAGGGCTTTGCAGGCGTTCGCGGTTTGGCGCCGGTGATTTTGTTTTCAACCATGGTTCGATAGAATTGTACTGCGCAATCGCGTGTTTCTGATCAGGCACCAAATCTTTGACGACAGGCATATGCGGCAGCGGTGTGATTTTCACTTCGCCATTTACTTCGTCGATCGCCTTTGTACAGGCCAATGTATTACGGCCGTCAATATTCATCGCACAAGACCCGCAGATACCTTCGCGGCAGGAACGGCGGAATGTCAGACCTGTATCAATATCGTTTTTGATATGGATGATTGCGTCCAGCACCATCGGGCCACATTTATCAAGGTCGATTGTGTAGCTGTCCATGCGCGGATTTTCGCCGGAGTCAGGGTCATAGCGGTAGACTTTAAATGTCTTCTTACGCTTGGTTTCCGCGGTTGTCGCGTCGAAATCCTTGCCCTTTTGAATTTTCGAATTTTTCGGAAGTGCAAACTCAGCCATATTCCACACCTGATTATTGGTTAATGCGAGTGTATCATAAGCCTTGTGGCATTGAATTAAAAGGGTGTTTTGTCGGATTTGCGCCAGAAATTACGGCATCAGGGCTTGCAGACGCGGCAGCATATTCTGACGCTCTTCGCGGGGACGCTCTGCATAATCCTTAAACTGGGATAATACCTGACGTGCTGCCGAGGCGCCTTTCCAGCCGCCATTGACGATATCATCGCGCAGACTTGCCAAATGATCAGACATATCGCGGTAACGGTTATAGGCCTCTGTATCGCTCACATCAGGGCGCGTCTCATCAATATCATGGATTAAACGTGTGATTTGCGTGCGGGCCGATTTGCGCATGCCCTCTGACACATCGGTCATCAAGTCATTGAAAAACTCGCCGATACCGCGCCCTTTTTGCGGCGGTGGATCAGGACGGCGCTTACTGCCGTCATCGTCGATACGAATCCTAATTGGCTCTAATTGCAATTTAATTACCTCTAATGCCTTATTACGATAATTATACAAACAAATTCTTAAGAAATTTGCAAATTTTACTGCGCATTAATTGAATAAAAATGCGGGTTTGTGGCGTAAAACGGTATCCAACGCCCAGGCCTTGCCCCAAAAACCACCCTCTCGCACCGTTTTTAACACGGCGCGCGCGCCACTGATCGACTGCATCTGGCGCTCCATACGGCGCTGGTCTTGCGCCAGAAGACAAAACTCAGGAGATACAGTCTTCTTCCGTAATTCTTTGATTTCACTGATTAAAAGATCGGCAGCCTCTTCGGTTACCTTGCGCCAGAACGGCGTTAAACGGGGCTCTATCCCCTTATTTTGCTGTTTCATTGTAAGTCCCTGTTCAGTTTTTTCTTTAATGCTACGGCAAAACAGAACTAAAAAGGAAGAAATTTATTTGATAACGAAGGGATCCTGCCCTGCGAAAGCACCCGCATTCGGTACGGAAACCTGTGCCAGCGCTTGCTCTGCGCGCTCCTGATAACGTCCGAGACGCGTTTCTTTATGCTCATACATGCGCTTATCCGCTATTTCCATCAAGCGTTCGGCTTGTGCCTGCGGTGTGGCATTATCAAGATCTTTGGCCGTGATGTGGACGACGCCCGCACTCACACCGATAGGGATTGGTTCTGCCCCGTTATAGACAATAAAATTGTCCATGGCATGCTGTATGCGCGACTGTAGAGCCTGCATATCGAACGCCTGCCCGTCTTCAAGGATAATTAGCATAGCAAATTCATCTCCGCCGAAATCGGATAGGATATCGTCCTCGCCAATGGCTGTTTGCAGGCGCTTGGATGTTTCGATCAGCACCTCATCCCCCGCATTATGGCCAAGAGCATTGTTCACTTTGCGCAAGTAATCCATGTCGAGCATGACAAGTGCAAAGTGCTGCGTTACGCCTGATTGCGTTTCCTGAATGGCTGCCCGCAGTCCTTTATCAAAATAACGGCGGTTAAAACAGCCTGTCAACTCGTCCCGATGTGTTTTTTCATGCGCATCATGTTCCTGCGCGAAGATATCGGAAATATTCTGTAACAGCCCTGCCATTGCCTGCTTTTGGTCATCAGGCAGCTGCGCCGAGATTTTGAATGCCGCGCCCAGCAAGTCTTCGATTTTTCGGCTATTATCGCTCATACCCTGAATTGTAGGGCATGAGGGTTAATATTGGGTTTCCACCCTGCTCAGAAGTGATGATACAGGTTCGGTGATAAAATCGTGCCTTTGGATCCGCTGCGCTTAAAACTGAAATTACCGCGTAAGTCTTTGCCATACACCAAGGCATTCATTTTGCGGGAGATCATCTCGCCCTTTACGCCTTGATCACATTGCCCTTCCAGCGCCCATGTCACATGACGGATATGGGTTTCAGGGTATGACTGACCGTTTTCCGCCAGCTGGTCTTCGATCATCAGCGGGCTGTGCCTGTCATTAGGTGCAGACAGCGCTTCAAAACATTGCATGAAAAGTATCGGTTCTATGGTTTGCAGGCTTAACGTTTTGCCTTCCATCGGAGCGCCGTTATCCGCCGCGAGCGTATTAAACAGATCCACAGACCAGACATTTTCAGATGGCGCAATCAACCGCGCCACCGCCTTGGCGAAGTGATCAACGGGTCGCGGATCAAGCTGATCCCATGCGTATGAGGTTTCGTAAGAGTCGCTGTACTGCCCTTGGAATTGGCGCAAACGAATGGCTTCAAAATCTTCGACATCGCCGATTAAAGGCGCAGGGAAGATAGACGTTTCGATCTCCAGTCCACTTGCGCGGCGCAGCTTCGCAGCCGGCAAATAACGCCAGTTCATCGCTGCTTGCCTGAATGATGCGGCTAATAGATACATAAAGACCTCCTCTTCGCTGATAGTGATAGAGGAGGCCTGTTAATTATGTCAAGAAATTAGTAAACGCGCTTCTTCGGGGGGATCGGCTCGATCTCGTTGGTGAGGGTTGTCATGACGACAGGACGGTCACCGTGGATTGTGTTGCCTTTTTCATCGACCCAGATCGTGGAGTGTTTCATCCAGTTTTTATCATCGCGTTCAGGATAATCTTCGTGGGCGTGCGCGCCGCGTGATTCTTTGCGGTTATTCGCACTGTGCATAGTCGCAACAGCCTGATACAGCAGGTTATCAAGTTCCAGCGTTTCCACGAGATCCGTGTTAAAGATCATGGAGCGATCGCCGACTTTTAAATCTGCGCCGCCTGCAAAACATTCGTCAATTTTGCCAACGCCTTCTTGCAGCACTTCGGATGTACGGAAGACGGCTGCGTGGTTCTGCATTGTCTTCTGCATCTGCATACGCAATTCAGATGTTGGCGTATTACCGTTGGCATGACGGAAGTGATCCAGACGATCCAGTGCCTTCTGGCCGTTATCGCCACCTTTCAGGCTGCGGTGTGATGCGCCCTTGTCCACGATTTCAGCACAGCGATTGGCTGCAGCGCGGCCAAAGACCACAAGGTCAAGAAGCGAGTTAGAACCCAGGCGGTTCGCGCCGTGTACAGATACACAGGCCGCTTCACCAATCGCCATCAGACCAGGCACAACGGCGTTCGGGTCTTTGCGAGTCGGGTTTAGCACTTCGGTTTTGTAGTTGGTCGGAATGCCACCCATATTGTAATGCACTGTCGGCAAGACAGGGATTGGCTGCTTGGTCACGTCAACGCCGCTGAAGATGCGGGCAGTTTCCGCGATACCCGGCAGACGGGAGTGAATAATTTCAGGGTCCAAATGCTCAAGGTGCAGGTGGATGTGGTCGCCTTCCGCGCCAACGCCACGGCCCTCACGGATTTCCATGGTCATGGAACGTGATACCACGTCACGGCTAGCAAGGTCTTTCGCGCTTGGCGCGTAGCGCTCCATGAAGCGCTCGCCTTCGGAGTTGGTCAGGTAACCGCCCTCACCGCGCACGCCTTCAGTGATCAGACAGCCTGCACCGTAAACGCCTGTCGGGTGGAACTGTACGAACTCCATGTCCTGCAGTGGCAGACCTGCGCGCAACACCATGCCGCCGCCATCACCTGTACAAGTGTGGGCAGATGTACAAGAGAAGTACGCACGGCCATAACCACCCGTTGCCAGAATTGTTTGCTTTGCGCGGAAGCGGTGGATTGTACCGTCATCAAGATTCCACGCCATTACGCCCAGGCACTCGCCTTCTTCGCTCATGATCAGATCAAGCGCGAAGTACTCTATGAAAAACTCTGCGTTGTGGCGCAGGGATTGTGTGTAGAGCGTGTGCAAGATCGCGTGACCTGTACGGTCAGCGGCAGCACAAGTGCGAACGGCTGCTTTGCCTTCGCCGAATTTTGTTGTCATACCACCGAACGGACGCTGGTAGATTTTGCCTTCTGCGGTACGGCTGAATGGCACGCCGTAATGCTCCAGCTCGATAATCGCGGGGATGGCCTCGCGGCACATATATTCAATCGCGTCCTGGTCACCCAGCCAGTCGGAGCCTTTGACGGTGTCATACATATGCCAGCGCCAATCATCTTCCTCGATGTTGCCCAGCGCAGCAGAAATACCGCCCTGCGCCGCCACAGTGTGTGAACGTGTCGGGAAGACCTTGGAGATCATCGCCGTGCTAAGGCCCTTTTCGGCACAACCGCCCCGACAACAACGACGTCATATTCGTGGTCAATAATTTCGTATGAGTTAGTCATTACTTTATCCTTAGATGCTCTAGCCTAGAGCGATTTTTACAATTGAGAAAACACAAGCGACGGTGCAGGCTGTGAAGAACAGCTTCATACCGATCAGCTTGGCAAATTTAAAACCTTCGTTGTGAATGTAGTCTTCGACCACAACCTGACAACCCAGCGCAGCGTGATAGAACACAGAGATCGTCGCCAAGATCATCAAGATGGCGTTGATCGGGTTTTGCAACCATGTGCTGACATCCGCGTGCGTCCAGCCCTGCATATTTACCACTGACCAGATCAGCCATGGCATCAGGATCAAATTTGCGATTGCCGTTACACGCTGGTGCAGCCAATGCGTGCTACCGTCACGGGCAGAGCCTAGACCGCGCGCGCGGGATAGCGGTGTCTGGATCGATTTATCTTCCCATTTCAATTTCATCTTATTCTTCCCCAGCTTTAATCATTTCAGGTGCTTGCGTACATGTTACGTGCGGCAAAGAGCAAGGCCCCTCTTCTGTACAAAGCTGCACACAAGTGCGGTCACCACTAAAACCAGTCTCATTGGCATCATAGCCTTCACACATTTTTTCACAGGCTTGAACCTCTTCTGTGACAGGCTCGCTCTCACCAAAAGCCACAGGGCACCATACGAACGCCGTCAGGACTGCCGCCAAAATCAGCACCAGCCAGCCTGACTTCGCTGCGTTTTCCAGTTTGAATAAATAGCCCATATCCCAGAACATGTGACGCACGCCGTTACACATATGGTAGAACAGCGCCGCGGACCAGCCGAACAGCATCAGCTTGCCGATAATTGTCCCTACGAACCAGCTGTAGCATTCATAGGCCTCCGCACCCATGGCCACAGCGACCAACAGCCAGACAACCATGATCGTGCCGATAGACAGCGCCACGCCTGATGCGCGGTGCAGGATCGACATTCTGGCCGTCATGGGCAGATTATATACTTGGAGGTGCGGGGATAGCGGTCTATCGCTGTTTAGTGATGACATTGTTTTCGTCCTGTCACGTCAGTTAATCGTGATTGCATTATACAGCCCAAAATCGGTTTGAAAAGTCGAGAATCGCTTGATTGAACATTGTTTTTTGGTCGGCGCGGCAGTTTTGTTGCAATCGGGGCGTGATTTGCGTATAAAATCATTATGCAAAATAAATCAGGGAAGAATATCGTTCTGGTCATTGATTGGCAAAACGGTTATTTCGAACACAAAACACCGCAGAAATATATGGACGGCGCCGTTGAACAAACTGCACGCATCCTTGATGCCGCCCGCGCGCGCGGCGATGTTGTGTGCTGGGTTGCGATTGCCCCAGAGGGCACGACAGATCTTTTACGCGTTGTGCGTGATAACCCGCGTGACCCGCTCGCTTTTCGCAGTTCTCTTATTGAGCGCTTCCAGCCGGGCGACCCTATTTTTTTGAAACATCATTCCGATGCATTTTCAAATCCGCTTTTTGCAAGTGGCATTGAGACAGATACATTTGACCACCTGATCTTCACAGGCATTTTTATTACAGATTGCGTTAAGGCCACATTATTCGGAGCCGTGAAACGCGGCTTGGGGAGCAAGATTATCCTGCCCCGGGATGCCTGCGGCGACAAGCCTCAGAAGGAAAGCACTTGTGGCGATTATTTCGAGCAGCTGCACGAATTCCATGGCGGCACTGTCTGCTCAACAGAGCGTTTACTGCGGTATATGGACGGCACGGCGCCGCTTAAGCACATCCCCTTTAAATACAGCATTCCTGTATGGGACGATCGTCAGGAAACACCCTGTAAGCTTAGCCGCGCCTTTAATGAAATTTTTGAGCCGCAAAGTGTTTTAAGAGGCTTTGTCAGCGCGTGTCGTGCTGCGCATCAGGACGGATACTCCGAAGTGCTAACAAAGAAATACAGCACAACTTTCATGGAAGTCTGGGCCCATGCCAATGACATATCATTTGAAGATATCCGCCACCTTGCGCGCCAGCCTTATTTAACCGATCTGGAAGAGAGCCTGACAGCGCATCTAAGAAACAGGCCGCGTGACTATACTGCGGCCGAGCTTCACGCCCTTGATATGAAAGCCAGGGAACTAGATCTTAAGCCGGTATAAAATCCATCGCCACGCCGTTCATACAGTAACGCAAGCCTGTCGGCTGCGGCCCGTCGTCAAACACATGCCCCAAATGCCCGCCACAATTCGCGCAGTGAACTTCGGTACGCGGAATGATCAGCTTATAATCTTTGGATGTACCCACCGCGCCTTCAGCCTTTATCGGCTGATAGAAAGACGGCCAACCTGTGCCGGATTCATATTTATGCTCGCTAGAATATAGCGGATGATCGCAACCAGCGCACACATACGTGCCGTTTCGTTTCTCTGTGTTTAGTTTTGATGTGCCAGCGCGTTCAGTACCGTGATCACGCAGCACATAGTATTCTTCAGGTGTCAGTTTTTTCTTCCACTCAGCATCGCTCAGGCTGAAGGGGAATTTACTATTCTTGTCCTTTTTATCAAATAAACCCAAGGCATTACTCTCCTTCACAAATAAAGCCGTCGCGGCCAAAGTCGCGCCAGCCATTCCTATAAAATATCGTCTACTCAGCATCATATTGCTCCTGCATTATTATATAGTTTATTTCGGCTAAATGGCGAGAATAGTTACAAAAAAGGCGGCCATCAGGCCGCCTCGTGCATTCCATATATCTAAAGCTTTATTGCATTCCAAGGCGCAATTCACGCGTCACCAACTCTGCACGAATTGCTGCTTCGCTATCTTCAAAGCCTTGCAGATAATCTACTTTATTCTGTGCCTGCACATCTTCCAATGCTGCCTTCACGCCAAATACTTCAGTCAGACGATCTTCGGTCAATGTATCAAAAGACACGATAGCATCAGCCTGACCTTCGTCGCGGCGCACGGGTGTATAGATCACAACACTATCTACAAAATCGTAAGTTCTGTAATTTTCGCCGAGAGCATCAAGTGTTTTAAAGGCTGTTACCGCATCAGCTACACACGCTGTTTCTTCTACGCTCGGTATAGCAAGCCGGCCAAAACAGCCGTTGCTATTAACCTCACTTGAGTAGATGACCTCTCTAAGCTCCGGCGATAAAAGCTCCAGAAACGTCTTGTAACGCTTCTCATAAATGTCTTCACCAAAGTACGGAATCAAAAAGCCGCCACCAGCACTTATATTCGTCAACTTTTGCGCCACTTCATCAGCATTCTCTGTGAGCATCTCTTTTGCTTCCGCAACAATGGAATCAGCAAAATCACGGGAGATCGCACCTAGCTGTACCAATTCCGATGTCTGTTCCTCTAGCCATGGCACCAAGTACTCTTCCATCTCTGCAAGCTGTTCACGCGCCTCTGCTTGTTGTTGTACCGTTTCCAGCAGTGCATTTTGCTGTGTGCTGTCATCATCTTTCCCAGCGATCGCAAAAGCCAATGCCAAGGCTGGCACACCAATGAGCGCTGCGGCCGAGATCGATGCGATTGTTTTAGTTCTTTTATCCATGATTAGGGGCCCCTCTATAAAATTCGCTGCTGGTTTTATACAGACCGTACGACAATATGTCAAATTATAGTGCGTTCATGCTTTCGGGATTGTAGTTTTATATAGACGTAGTATAACCGAGTATATGGGCACGATTTTATCAATCCAGTCACATGTTGCGTACGGTTATGTCGGTAACCGTGCCGCCACTTTGCCATTGCAAATCATGGGGCACGAAGTCACAGCAATCAACACCGTGCAGTTCTCCAACCATACAGGCTACGGCAACTGGACCGGCGCTGTATTCCCATCAGGGCACATTCGTGATGTCTTAAAAGGTTTAACGGAGCGCGGCGTTATGAAAGATTTAAGCGCCGTTCTATCAGGATATCTGGGTGACGCGTCACTAGGTGAAGTGGTATTGGAAGCCGTCAGCATCGCCCGCGAGTATAACCCTGATCTGGTTTACTGCTGTGACCCTGTTATGGGCGATGTCGGACGCGGCTTTTTTGTTAAAGACGATATCCCGCCCTTCTTTAAGGACAATGTCGATTACACGGATATCCTGACCCCTAATCAGTTCGAACTATCCGCCCTGACCGGCAAAGAGGTTACGACACTTGATGATGTGCTGCAGGCTTGTCAGACACTCGTTGATCTCGGCACACGTTACGTATTGGTAACATCCGTAGAAACCCGCGATACGCCGAGTGACAGCATCCAGATGCTTCTCTATAGCGCCAAAGGCAAATGGATTGTAACTACCCCTAAAATCGCGTTTGATACACCTCCCAATGGCGCAGGCGACATGACGACTGCCGTGTTCTTGGGGCACATGCAATCAGGCGAGACGCCAGAGAATGCGCTCGCGCTGACGGCATCAGCGATTTACGGTGTTTTTGAAAAAACCAAATCCATGGGGCGCAGAGAGCTTGCCATCGTACAGGCGCAGGATTGCTTCAAACTGACAAATGCTATGTACTCGGCTGAGGCGCTTTAAATATCTCGCTTTGGCAGCATATGCGGCCAGTGTTCCTTTTGACGGCCTTTTTCAATCTGGCGATCAATTTCCTTGGACGTCTTCATCATACCGACTAGAACATCCATCGTTTCTTGCAAAGCCGTCGCCCCTTCGTAAGGGTAGCCGCTGTTTTTATAAAAGCCAAAATGCTTCATGTAATCGGTGTTGAAACAGCCATCAAACACTCGCGCTACCATAAATGAATTGTATTTCATCAGGTTATGCAGCATATCGGCCATACGGATTGGCACGGTCACATACCCATTTTTGGCGTTGCGGACTCTGTAAGGATCAAACTCCAGAAGAACTTCGCGATAATCTTGCAGCTCTTGCCTGAAGACATCCAGAGCGGGCAAGCGGTAGCCAAGCTTTTGCGCCTCTTCCATGATAAGTTGATGCTCCGGATCTTCCAGCACACGCTCCAACGCGTCTACCAAACGCAATGATGATTCATGCAAATCCCAGTAATGGTCGTAAACTTCTTTAGGAACCTGAATGTTCCAGTATTCCGGCAGCTGCTTGGAGCCATCGGAAGCTTTATAGAAGATATCGCAAAGCGCTTTGCCGTCGGTAGCGGTTCCTTTTATGAACGCGTCCAACTGCTTGCGCAGCCGGTCACTCATACCCTGTCCTGTTCTCTTTATTATTGTTATGAGGGACTACGCCTTACGCAGCCGCCTTCATATGATTCTTTATCAGCTTTTCAGCGATCTGCACAGTATTAAGTGCAGCACCTTTGCGCAGGTTATCGGCTACGCACCAGAAATTAATGCCGTTTTCCAGCGTAGGGTCTTCGCGCACACGGGAGACGAACACATCATCCTCACCAGCGATTTCGCTCGGTGTGACAAACTCCATCTCGCTTTCCAGATCGATCAGCGTAATACCTTCAAAATCACGGAAGGCACGCTTGGCTGTCTTGGCATCTATGTCATCTTCGAACTCGACATTTACCATCTCAGCATGACCTACGAAGACAGGAACGCGCACGCAGTTGGCAGCGACCTTAATCGACGGATCGAGAATTTTCTTCGTCTCGACAACCATCTTCCATTCTTCTTTCGTCATGCCATCATCCATGAACACGTCAATTTGCGGGATTACGTTGAACGCGATCTGCTTGGCAAATTCCTCTGCTGGCTTTACATCGTTCATGTAGATGCTGCGTGTCTGGCTAAACAGCTCATCCATCGCGGATTTTCCCGCACCTGAAACGGATTGGTAAGTCGATACGACCACGCGCTTGATTTTCGCGATATCGTGCAATGGCTTCAGCGCCACAACCATTTGGATCGTAGAGCAGTTAGGGTTTGCAATGATACCTTTTTTAGTGTGGCCTGCGATGGCTTCAGGGTTTACCTCAGGCACAACCAGCGGCACATCAGGATCCATACGGAAATGGCTTGTGTTATCAATCACCACAGCGCCTGCTTTGGCGGCTTTAGGTGAGTATTCGGCAGAGACTTTTGCGCCTGGTGACGACAGAACAATATCAACACCTTTAAAATCAAATGTGGCCAGATCCTGTACTTTCAAATCGTGATCACCGAATGATACTTCGCGCCCTACGGAGCGGCGAGAAGCCAGCGCCACGACGTCACTCACCGGAAAGTTACGCTCGTGAAGGGTTTTCAACATTTCGTGACCAACATTACCCGTTGCACCAACGACCGCTACTTTATAAGTCATCAAGCCTTTTCCTTTGTTGTTTTAAGCATTAAGTCTGCAATTTATCTGTGATATCATGGCGTTCTGTCAAGGACAACTCTTGAAGGTTCACGCACTTGGAAATCAAGAAATTTTATGAAGATGCGCCGATCGGCATTTGCGTGGTCAAACGTGACCGCCTGAATATGCGCGTCGTATATACCAACAGACCACTGGCGCATATGTTGCAGCCGCGCGTCCCCACAGGCGGTAAAAAGAAGGTCATCCATCCTGCTGATCTGCAAGGCAAGGCCGTGTTTTGGCTGCTCGATATACTGTGTATTCTTGGTTACCTTAATCGTGACTGAGCCTGTCTCGGTAAACTTCAAGGC
>LWDU01044239.1_pt2 | contig 23323 bp, 23 predicted proteins | sample 727161 | NCBI WGS metagenome assembly LWDU01 (sample SAMN04566230, study PRJNA314399) | hydrothermal vent metagenome | isolation source: deep sea hydrothermal plume seawater | place: Mexico: Gulf of California, Guaymas Basin | collected 2004-07-11
CGATAAATTAAAGTTTTTGTTTGTACCGCTTATGCATAGTGAAAATATTGAAAATCAAAACCTAGGGGTGAAGCTTTTTAAAAGATATGGCTTTGACTTGCAGTGGCCACAACACCACAGAAATTTAATTATAAGGTTCGGAAGGTTCCCTCATAGGAACCAAATTCTAGGCAGGGAGAGTACTACTGATGAGATTGAATATTTAATTTCAGAGAGAGCATTTAAAGGCTAAATACACGCCGGTCAAGATTTAGTTAATTTTGATGAATAACCGCGTAGGGCTTGCTCAAATTATCCAACCGTACTGTACTGTTGACGAATATATTCAATTTCGCTTGTATTGACATATGAGGTACGCAACTCAACAGCTTCATCATGATAAGTAAAACCGACACGACTAATTTTCAAAATTGGAGAGTTGGCTTTAATTCCTAGCATTTTTGCAACATTAACTGGTGCAGGAATTGCTCTAACTCTTTCAGAACACTTTGCTATAAAAACGTTAAACTTATTTTGATAAAGGTTGTATACAGTGTTATGACGATTGATAAATATTTCTTCATTTAATAATGGAAATTTAGCTGCAGAAATAACAATCTTGTCTGCTGAATGAACCTTGCCTTGGAAGGCTAATTTATTGTAAATACTAATAACCTTATTGTTTTCTTTTGGTATGTTTAATACATCTATTTCTTTGTCGCTTGCATCTTTCAGCTCGAAAGAGACACACTCAACCTCAGGTATATGTCTCTCATCACTGTCATGATGAACAATATGAAAATATTTAAAGAGGAAGCTATGGTCGTCATGCTGACAAACAAATGTGCCTAGCCCCTGCTTTCTAATCAATATGCCTTCATTCTCTAGTACACCTATGGCCTTTCTTACTGTACCAATAGATACATTAAATAACTCTACAAGAGTTTTTTCATTAGGCATAAGCTGCCCTGGTTTTAAAACTTCTTTCTCAAGGCAATCAAATAATTCGTTCTTTATTTGAAGCCATAATGGCGTCTTACTATTGGGATCAATATTAAATTTAATATCTCTAATACTCATAATAATATCCTTTTGTTAATAGTGCGGCCTCAACACAACTTTTGCAGAGGACATTCGATCATTATGGAGTTCATTAAAAGCAAAACTTGCCTCAGACAAAGGGTACTCTTTTACCCATGACAAATTTCCAAAATCACCACTTCTTATTAATTTTAATGCAGACTTGAAGTCTTCCATGTTGTAGGTATAACAACCAACTAATTTAATCTCTTGAAGAGTTAGCTTTCTAATATTGACACTGCTTGTCCAGCTCTGTAGACCTACATTAACAATAACTCCGCCAGTTTTTATTGCCTCAAATGATAATGAGCTGGTTTTTTCACTACCCACACAGTCAATTATAACGTCAAACTCTTCATTTTTCACACTTTGAGTTATTGGGTTGGTTGCGCTAACACCTACATGTTCTTTGACGCACTGGTGGCGAGCCAAGTTAGTCTCTAGGATTTGCATTTTTACACCATACGACTTAAGTAATAGCGAAGTCAATAGGCCTATAGCTCCTGCACCAATTACTAAAACATGGCAATCCTTTATTGGCATGTAAGATTCTTTAATCGCAATGTCAACTGCATGTACCACTGTTGCTGCAGGCTCAGTCAAGGCTACATGGTTCGGGTCCATATCTTTTGGGGCCTCAACTAAACATTTCTCTGGTATGTTCATGTATTGCGCAAATGCCCCCTGTCTATTCATACCTATCATGTCTCTGTCGCTACACAAGTTGTCACGCCCTTGCAAGCAATAACTACACACTCCACATGTAATTAATGGGTTACCTGTAACTATCTTACCGCTATTCTTGCCACCAACAATTTCACCACAAAACTCGTGACCTAAAATAACCCCCGGTTTTCTTCTAGGATCCTTACCGTGGTATGCGTGCATGTCAGACCCACAAATACCGACCGACTCTATTCGCAATAAAACATCATCATCTCGATCTTGCTGTGTTGATTGATAATCTTTCACAAAGGTCACCTCATTTGGAGCCGTATAGACTACCGCTGACATTTTATCTATCATTGCGCTGAAAAACCTCCATCTAAAAATATTGTTTGGCCGGTAATATACGAATTAGCATCACTACATAGAAAGGCACTGATGCCAAAGAAATCTTGCTCTTCACCGTTACGATTCATCATTGTTTTGCCTGCTAAAACTTTTAATTTTTCTGGGTCTTGAAATAATGATTCAGTGAGTTTGGTGTGAAAAAATCCAGGTGCAATAGCGTTAACCAGTATGCCGTGTTTAGAGTAAGCCTGAGCCAGAGCGCGAGTCAGCTGCATCACTCCACCCTTACTTGCACCGTAGGGAATGCTATTGTCGAATGCTCGAAGGGACTGCAATGAGGCAATATTAATAATTCTTCCCCAGCCACTTTCTTTCATCTTTTTGACAACCAATTGACTTAATTGATAGGGCGCGGTTAAATTGATATCTATGGTTTTTTGCCAGGCATTAAGTGTCATTTCTTCAGCAGGAAGTCTGATATTAATACCAGCGGCGTTAATTAAAATATCTATTTTTTTTGACACACTGTAGATATCTGACAGCATTTGTTCTAATTTATTGGAATTGGTAACATCAACTTGAAAAAATGCCGCTTGAGCACCCAGTGCTTCCACCTCTTTTATGGTGTCATCTGCATTATCATCTATGCTTACAATCCAAATGAATGCCCCTGCACGTGCCAATGCCAATGCTATCATTTTACCAACACCACTGCTACCACCAGTCACTAAGGCAATTTTATTGTTCAGTGAAAAATTCGATAAATCCATATTAATTACTCCTCTACTGGGGCACCCAAATCAAATGCCTCATTTGGAAAATATTTACTTAACCTAACATCTGATGCTCTGGCATGTCCTTCCATTCCTTCTAGTCGAGATATTCTAGAAGCAGTTTGAGCAATATGCTTTGTTGATTCTCGGTCCATTCTCTGCCATGTAAGAACCTTTAAGAATTTGTGCGCCGATAATCCACCTGAATAACGTCCAGCCCCTTTGGTGGGGAGTATATGGTTTGGCCCAGATGATTTATCTCCAAAAGTGACAGTTGTCTCTTCACCTAAAAACAATGATCCGTAACAAGTCAAATTATCCAACCACCAATCAAGATCCTGACATTGCACTTCTAGGTGTTCAGATGCGTATTGGTCTGAGACACGAACAACTTCTTCACGCGAATCGCACAATATAACTTCACCATAGTCACGCCAAGCACAATAAGCGGCATCTTTCGCTGTTGGCGGGAGTTTATCGATATATTGAGGTACCAATTTCATTACCTTTTCGGCCATATCTTGAGATGTTGTAAACAACCAGCCCGGTGATTCATGACCATGTTCCATTTGACCTACTAAGTCGATAGCGACAATGTCAGCATCTGCAGTTTCATCTGCAATAACAGCCACTTCAGAAGGGCCGGCAAAGACATCAATACCTACTTTACCAAATAGAGTTCTTTTTGCCTCCGCTACAAATTTGTTTCCAGGACCAACAATTATGTCAGCCTTTTTACCGGTAAATAGACCATAAGTCATACTCGCTATTGCTTGAACTCCACCAAGCGTCATCATGTAGTCTGCGCCAGCAGCTTTCATAGCATACAAGACATAAGGGTGGATGCTTTTGCCTTTGTAAGGTGTAGAACAGGCGATTATGCAAGGAACACCAGCAGCTTTAGCGGTGGCTATACTCATATAAGCTGAGGCGATGTGAGCATAACGCCCAGTTGGTACATAGCAACCTGCAACATTTACAGGTAGCAATTTCTGCCCAGCCTCGACACCGTTATTTTTGGTATAGAATTCATCAATAGAGTCACGCTGTGCTTTAGCAAAGTCATAAACCTGTTGACAAGCAAAATCAATATCATCTTTAACATTTTGAGGGACCCCGGCGATAATTTTATTAATCTCATCTTCTGAAAGCAGAATTTCACCTCTCCAATTATCGAGTTTGGCAGAATAGTCACGAACAGCCTGCTCACCATGTTGTTCAATGTTGGTCAGCATATCACTGACAACTTTTTGTGCTTCCAAGGTATTTGTTTCAGCTGTCTTGTCAGCTTTTTTTAGTAATATCATTTTTTGTCCTTCTTTTATTTTTCGTCAATATAAAGTGCATACATAATTATGCACTCTCATACAAACGCGTTAACACAAACTCCTTATGTCCCAGAATTTCAGCCGCTGTCATTCTGCCGTTAGCAGTACTGATTAAACTCTCTAGTAACATGTCCCCTGCTTGGTCCAGATTTATATCGCGATTTAATAACCCGGTTACATCAACATCTACATGCTCAGACATTGTCCTTACTGTCCTTGGGTTGGCACAAATTTTAATAACCGGCAATATCGGGTTGCCTATTATGTTGCCCTGCCCTGTAGGAAAAAAGTGAGCTACATAGCCTGATGCAGCACACAGCGTTACCATCTCGGCAGCAGCAGAAGATGAGTCCATAAACCATAGTCCTTTACTTGTAGGCATCTCTGCTTTATCTAGTACACCATCCACAAGGCACTTCTTGCCAATCTTTTGTATGTTACCGAGAGCCTTCTCCTCAATTGTGGTTAAACCTCCCTCTATGTTTCCTTTGGTTGGTTGTGATTCAGACAGGTCGTCAGTTTTAAATCTCTCTATCATGTCTTGGTAGCGGTTAAACATAAACATAAATTGGTCTGCAACAGCTTCATTAACACATCTATCTTTTACAAGATGCTCACCTCCAGTGATTTCAGAAGTCTCTCCAAATAACAGAGTACTATCAATGTCGTAGAGTTTATCAAAGGCATTTCCTACAGTAGGATTTGAGCCAAAACCTGAAGTTGTATCTGATTCTCCACACTTGGTTGAAACCCATAGCTCACTAATATCACATGGCTCTCTTTGTAGTCCAGTAGCATAATGCACCATATCATAAGCAGCTTTAGATGCTTCAGCAATAGTCTGAATGTCTCCTCTTTTTTCAATAGAGAAACCCTTTACTGGTTTACCGGTAGCCGCAATACCGTCAACAATTTTATCAGTCCATCCTGGCTCAATACCAATTACAACCACAGCTGCAACATTTGGATTTGCCCCAGTGCCAATCATAGTTCTAAAGTGTAGATCAAGGTCTTCGCCGAACTGTAATCTTCCATATGGGTGTGGTAGAGCTATAGTCCCCTTAATGTTATTAGCGACAGCCTCACATGCAGCATTTGAAATATCATCTACCGGCAAAATGACAACATAATTACGAATACCTACTCGGTTATTGTCTCGTCGAAATCCATATATTTTTTGATTTAAATTCATAGTTACCACCTCTTAGTTTTTACGTTATGTACATGCAAATGATCACCGGCTAGGATATTTGAAATTGTTCGACCTATGTCTGTTCCATACTTTATTACAGTGCTACCTTCGTTTAGCTCTTTTATGGCTAACTTGTGGCCTATAGGTATGTCTTGGTTAATCTTGATGTCTAACAGCTTGTCTTGATCCATAATCCAACCTTTAATTGTGTCGTTAGCTTTTAGACCTTCAACTGTTACAACTCCAACTGAATCATTTTCATCATGTACGATAAACTGAATCATAATTCCTCCCTTCAAATATATAAATAGTGCTAGTTAATCAAAGTTAATTATCTTAGATATATCAACTTAAGTATATTATATCATATATATGTTTAAATATTATCTAAAAATATTTTTTTTATTTGAGTTTTATTTCGGGGAAATATCTAAAGTATGTCTGGGATTTGGTCTAGACTACCACCCTTCCAAATGTATAGTGCTAAGAGTGGTTCAGAGGTTGTTTTCATGCTATGAGAAACCCATGAATCATGATAAATTAAAGACCCGGCAGGCCTCTCTACCCACTCACTACTACCCTTCTTCCATAATGCTTTTGAAAATGGCAGATAGAGTTCTTCAGCCTCGTGGCTATGCCCAGGGTATTCAATGTCTGGTCCAAGTAACAAAAATCCACAAGCAATTTTGTCGCTAACTATTGGTCCACGAGTTCCGATCAGTTCGGTATGGGCATAACGATCTAAGAACTCTTTACCAAAGGCATTTTCGTCATATGACTGTCTCCAAAAGAGATCATTTTTACTGTCTATTAGTTTTTTGACTAGTTCATGATACTTCTCAATAGGCCTTGTTTTAACTTTACCAAGATAGCGCAACGCATCGTATTTTATATTTACAACATTGCGAAACTCTAGTGGCCTTGTTGGCCATATTTTNNNCCCTCTGGGATGTTGTCACAGATATTTGAAGAACTGTAACCCCTTAGCTTGTTATAAAGCTTTATCTGTTCTTCAGATAAGATGTTTGATGTATCTAAATGTTTAGACAAATGAACAAATCTTAATTTAGAACGAATAGAGGCAATCTTCGTTAATTGTTTCTGTAAAGTTTGGTGGTTAACTTGCTTAGATTTAAACATCTGATCAAGTTTTCGTTCGGCTTCAACATAATCTCTTCCCAAAGGAATGGCTTCACTCTTCATCTTATCAAAAACGTTATTGATTGCTTCTGTTTGGCCTTTAGTGAGTTCTATCTTTTCCGCCATCTCTAGAACATGCTTTGGACCAGGCACGCCGTTTAGTTCTGCGGGCTTTGCTAAACCCCATCCTGCGCCCTTTAAAAGCTCAGAAATATCATCGTTAGATAAAGATTTAATCTCTCGATACTCCTGACCAACGTAATTGGATTGATGTTGAGTGTTTGCTGAGATTGAGAAAGATATAGCGCTAGTAAGAAAAGTTAAAAGGAGGGTTTTTTTCATAGACTTTATAAAATAGTTTGGAAAATATACAAAATTATACTTATTATTGTAAGGGTATTTTTGATTTAGGTAATTTTTTGGGGCTTATAAGATATGACATAACTATAATCAATTCTTCAGAAAAATAAATACTAAATTAAACTATAATATTTTTTTTATTTGCTTGGAGATTTACGTGACTGTTTTAGCCGCTATTTTGTTACTAGTTATAATAATGGACCCAATCGGTAATGTTCCGGTTTTTTTGAGCATCCTGAAAAACATTCCAATTGAAAGACGAAGAAAAGTTTTAATTCGTGAGCTACTAATTGCTTTAATTGTTTTATTGTTTTTTATGTTTATTGGTAGATATATTCTCCAGCTATTGCAGATTGCTGAATCTTCTTTGGGTATAGCTGGAGGTATTATGTTGTTTATAATCGCAATCAACATGATTTTTCCTGGCAATAAAAACATGTTTGCTCATAATGAAAAGATGGAGCCTCTAGTAGTGCCGTTGGCTGTTCCAATGATAGCTGGTCCTTCCGCAATTGCTGCTGTAATTCTTATGATGGCCCAAGAACCAGATAGATGGAAGGAATGGGTTTTTGCATTGATAATCGCTTGGCTTATTGCTGGTGTTACCTTATTGTCCTCAGAAACACTAGGAAGAAAGCTTGGTGAAAGAGCTCTCCTTGCTATTGAGAGATTGATGGGAATATTGCTAATGCTAGTTTCTGTTGATTTAATTATAGATGGCATCAAACAGACCTTTAATATTTAAATTACACTAAATATATACAGCAAAGGTCTTAGGACAGACGCCGACAACACCAGGTGCCGGTTTGTTGAATCATTTTGTTTCCGTAAACAACTCGCGTCCAATCAGCATGCGTCGTATTTCGGAAGTGCCTGCACCTATTTCGTAGAGCTTTGCGTCTCGCAACAAACGCCCTGCTGGAAATTCATTGGTATAGCCATTCCCGCCTAGTGTTTGGATTGCCTGCAAGGACATTTGAGTTGCAGCTTCCGCGCTCATTAAAATACACCCAGCTGCATCTTTACGTGTTACTTCACCTCGATCGCAAGCTTGTGCAACCGCGTAGACATAAGCGCGTTGTGACGAAAGGGTTGTATACATATCGGCGATCTTGCCTTGTACTAACTGGAAGTGACCAATAGGGCGACCAAACTGTTCGCGCTCGTGTATGTAAGGCACAACAACATCCATACATGCTTGCATTATCCCAAGTGGGCCACCAGACAAGACTAGGCGCTCAAAATCTAATCCACTCATGAGGACTTTCACGCCAGCACCAACAACTCCAAGTATATTTTCTTCAGGAACTTCACAGTCTTGAAATACAAGCTCACAGGTATTAGAACCTCGCATCCCTAGCTTGTCAAGCTTTTGCGTAGTTGAATAACCCGCCATCGTTCTTTCAACTATAAATGCGGTTATTCCCTTTGCTCCCGCCTCCATATCGGTCTTCGCATAAACCACTAATGTGTCTGCATCTGGGCCATTTGTGATCCACATTTTGTTGCCATTCAAAACATACACACCACCTTTCTTTTCGGCACGCAAGCGCATATTCACCACATCAGATCCAGCCCCTGTTTCACTCATCGCAAGTGCACCGACATGCTCGCCACTTATTAATTTAGGCAAATACTGTTGACGTTGCGCGTCGGAACCATTGCGTTGAATTTGATTGACGCACAAATTAGAATGCGCACCATAACTCAGGCCCACAGAGGCCGAAGCTCGAGATATTTCCTCCATTGCTACAACGTGTGCCAAATAGCCCATCCCTGCTCCACCGTAAAGCTCTGAAGCAGTAATACCTAATAAGCCCATACTGCCCATTTTTTTCCATAAATCTTGTGGAAACTCATTATTCTTATCGATTTGTTCGGCCCGAGGCGCTATCTCTTCTCGTGCAAATTTGCATACCTCATCACGCAACATTTCAATTTCATCTGGATGGTTAAATTTTAATTTTGAATAAGAAATCATAATACTACCTCGCTATTTAATTTGTAATTTTTTTATAGGCTGGCTGGCGCCCCAAATAAGAAGAGATAAACTGGCTTATTTCTACTACGTCAGCTAAATTAACGCCAGTTTTAATTCCTAACTTATGTAACATATCAAGCACATCTTCACTTGCAACATTGCCGCTGGATCCTGGCGCATAAGGGCAACCTCCCAGTCCCGCAACAGACGAATCAACAACACTCACACCCATTTCAAGGCCAGCATATATATTGTCAAGAGCGCGACCATAGGTGTCATGACAGTGCAATGCTAAACGATTTGCTGGCACAAGCTTTATTACCGCTTCCAACATGCTACGCACCTGTTTAGGAGTGCCGATGCCTATAGTATCTCCCAATGATATTTCGTAACAGCCTGCTTCGTATAACTTACTCGCCACCTTAGCAACAACGCTAGGGGCGACATCACCCTCATAAGGACAACCCACAACACACGACACATAGCCACGCACAGGTATGTTCGCCTTTTGCGCCATTCCAATAATAGGCTCAAAACGGGCAAAGCTCTCTTTGACTGAGCAATTAATATTTTTCAAAGAAAAACTTTCAGAAGCAGCTGCAAATACAGCCACAGTTTGTGCGCCCGCCTTGAGGGCAGCCTCCATACCACGAACGTTGGGCACTAACACCGGATAAACAACGCCTTCTTTGCGCTTAATACCTGCCATTACTTCTGCGTGATCGGCCATTTGTGGTACTGCCTTAGGCGAAACAAAACTGGTCGCTTCAATATGAGTAAAACCCGCGCTTGCCAGTCGCTCTATCAATTCAATTTTCACCGAAGTAGGGATGGATTGTAATTCATTTTGCAAACCATCACGAGGCCCCACCTCATAAATCTGGACATAATTAGGCAACATCATTCTTGCTCCCTTCTTGTTCAATCTCAATCAACAAAGTGCCTTCTTGAACTTGTTCGCCCGGCGCAATGTGCACACCTTTGACCACACCATCGAAATTCGCGGCAATTGTTGTTTCAACTTTCATGCTGTCCATCACAAGTAGTGGCTGTCCTTTGTCAACACAAGAGTCCACTTCTACCATAACCTGTACAATCGAACCCGGCATGGGTGCAACAAGTCGCCCACCATTTCCATCAATAGTGTCGCCATCCAACTCTGGGGTAAATAGATGCAAATCCACAACGCGGCCACTAGAGAAGATGGTAATGTCTTTTTTGTAAGATAGAACTACAACGTTCACCTCAACACCATCAATCAAAGCTTTGAGAGAGCCCTCGTGATAAGACAATAGCTTGACTTTACCAATACCTTCCACCTCTAAAGATTCACCATGACATGACACCAACACGTCAATGACTTCGCCTTTATTCACCAAACTCAGTCTGCGCTTCATGGCGCTATTGCCTATTCTCCAGTTATCGTGGGCATTCCATGGGCTCACTGCCGAAGATTGAGCACCCAGCCCCAATAAATAAAACAGCACGGCTAAGGCTATTTCAGTTTCGTCTGCCTTAGCGTAAGTTGCCGGTATCAAATCTTGTTCATAACGCGCAATAAAGCCAGTATCAATAACGGCATTTATAAAAACATCATGATCAAATACGTTCACTACAAATTCATGGTTACTTGACAAACCGCTGATATAGGTACTACGCAGTAACTCAGCCATATTTTGCGCTGCGGAAGTGCGGTCTTCACCCCACGTCACCAACTTAGCCACCATCGGATCATAATGAACACTCACCGAATCGCCGGCCTCAATGCCCGTGTCAACACGCATATATTGATTCTGAACAGGGTATGAAAAATGATGAACACGGCCAGTTTGTGGCATGAAGTCCTTTGCCGGATCCTCAGCATAAAGTCTTGACTCAAAAGCATGTCCACTCATAACAATGTCTTTTTGAGTCAAAGGTAGCGAATCTCCACAGGCAACTAGCAACTGCCATTCCACTAAATCTTGTCCGGTAATCATCTCTGTTACTGGATGCTCAACCTGCAAACGAGTGTTCATTTCCATAAAATAAAAAGTATCGCCCTGAACGATGAACTCAATCGTTCCCGCGCCGTAATAATCAATAGCTTGAGCCGCTCGTATAGCTGCGCTACATATTTCATTGCGAAATCTATCTGATATATTTGGTGCAGGCGCTTCCTCCACTACTTTTTGATGGCGTCTTTGTAAAGAGCAATCACGCTCAAACAAGTGCACCACGTTTCCATTTCTATCACCAAATATTTGCACTTCAATATGGCGTGGCTGGATAAGATACTTTTCTATTAATAAGTGATCATTAGCAAAGGCAGCACCTGACTCACGTCGACACGTTGCTAAGGCCTCTATAAAATCGTCTGCATGCTCAACCAAACGCATGCCCTTGCCGCCGCCGCCAGCAACTGCTTTAATCAAAACTGGATAGCCTATCTCTTCGGCCTTTTCGGCAAGAAAGCTATCGTCCTGTTGTTCGCCTTGATACCCCGGCACAACTGGCACACCGGCTTTACTCATAATGTCTTTGGCGCAATCCTTTAGGCCCATCGCAGAAATAGAATCCGCAGAAGGGCCAATAAATACCAGTCCAGCGGCGGCGCATGCGCGCTCAAATTCAGCATTTTCTGATAAAAAACCATATCCTGGATGTATGGCTTCTGCACCATAATCTAGTGCGGCTTTAATAATGACATCACCCTTAAGATACGATTCGCTGGATGCAGCTTCGCCAACACAAACAGATTCATCTGCTAGACGCACATGTAGTGCTCGCCTATCAGCTATAGAATAAATCGCGACAGTTGTAACGCCCATTTTTTGCGCTGTTTTTATAACTCGACAAGCGATTTCCCCGCGATTGGCTATTAGTATTTTATTAAACATACAATATGCATACCTCCACAGCGTATCTCAAACTCAAAACTCAGCTTTGCGTTTTTCCAAGAATGCCGACAAGCCTTCTTTGGCTTCATCGCCTGTTCGGACTGCAGCAATGCGATTAGCGCTATCTTTAATCAGTTCTGAGTTGATGGTTTCGCCAGCAAAGTCTAAACATAATTTTTTTGAAGCGGCCATTGCTTTAGGGCCATTTGCATGCACCTCTTTTAAAATATATTGGAGTTGTGTTGACATGTCTTCTTGGTGCTCTGCAATAATATGCACTAAACCAATCTTGTGGGCTTGCTCAACACCGAAACGCTCACCAGTTTGGAAATATCGGCGCGATTGGCGTACACCAATCGCTGCCAAAACGTAGGGCGAAATCGTCGCCGGTATAAGACCCAACTTTACTTCCGATAAGGCAAATTTCGCCGTATTATCGGCAATGACAATGTCACAGCAACAAACCAACCCCATACCGCCGCCCATGGCTGCGCCCTGCACACAAGAAATCGTTAGTTTTGGTAAACGGTTAAGCTTATCCAGCATGTCCGCCAAAGCAAGCGCGTCCGCTTCATTCTGTTCTTGGGTGAAATTCGCTGCACGCTTCATCCAGTTTAAATCTGCACCGGCAGAAAAACTCTTACCAGCGCCACGTAATACAAGGGCAATAACATCATCTCGCTCTGACACTTCATCAAACACCGCACTAAGTTGTGAGATCATTGCTTCATCAAAAGCATTGTGCATAACGCTTCGATTAAGAGTAACGTTTGCCACCCTATTTTCAATATCCAGTATTACAATGTCATCGCTCATAATTTATCCAAAAACCTTGTTTACATTCTGAACACGCCGTAATTCGTTTCGTCTATCGGTGCATTTAAGCTTGCTGCAAGTGCTAAGCTCAAGATGCGCCGCGTATCGGCTGGATCGATCACGCCGTCATCCCATAGACGTGCCGAGGCGTAATATGGATGCCCTTCGCGTTCATATTTTTGTGCAATTGGAGCTCTGAATTTCGCCTCATCTTCGTCAGACCAACTACCACCATCGCGCTCTATTTTGCTGCGTGTCACCGTGGCCATAACGCCAGCCGCCTGATCACCACCCATCACTGAAATGCGTGCATTCGGCCACATCCACAAAAAGCGTGGATCGAAAGCTCTGCCACACATACCATAATTTCCAGCGCCGAAAGATCCGCCTATAATCACAGTAAATTTGGGTACGCGCGAACAAGAGACAGCGGTTACCATCTTCGCGCCGTCTTTTGCAATGCCACCGGTTTCGTATTTTTCACCTACCATAAAACCGGTGATGTTCTGCAAAAAGACAAGTGGAATACCGCGCTGATTGCAGAGCTCTATAAAATGAGTGCCTTTCAAGGCGCTCTTAGAAAAAAGTACGCCATTATTTGCAATAATGCCTACAGGCATTCCTTCGATATGCGCAAAACCTGTTATCAGTGTTGTACCGTAACGTGCTTTAAATTCATCAAATTCACTGCCGTCCACCAAGTGAGCAATAATATCACGCACATCAAATGCTATTTTCAGCTCAGTTGGAATAACCCCGTAAATGTCTTGTGGGTCGTATAAAGGCTCTTGCGGTTCTATTTCTGCGACAGAGCCCAATTTCTTACGATTTAAATTGGCTATAGCGCTACGTGCCAAGTCTAGTGCATGCTCATCGTTGTCCGCCAAATGATCGGCCACACCTGAAACTCTGGTGTGCACATCACCACCGCCCAGGGCTTCTGCTGTTACCTCTTCTCCAGTGGCCGCCTTAACCAAAGGTGGGCCAGCGAGAAATATTGTCGCCTGATCCTTAACTATTATGCTTTCATCGCTCATTGCAGGAACGTATGCGCCACCAGCGGTACAAGAGCCCATAACAACTGCAACCTGAGGAATTCCTTTTGCCGACATATTGGCCTGATTATAAAAAATTCGACCAAAATGATCGCGATCAGGGAAGACCTCGTCTTGATTAGGTAGGTTAGCGCCACCAGAATCCACTAGATAAATACATGGCAAATTGTTTTGCAGTGCAATTTCTTGTGCTCGCAGGTGCTTTTTCACACTGAGTGGGTAATAGGTTCCACCTTTTACTGTCGCATCATTACAAACAATCACTACCTCTAGGCCAGAGACTCGACCAAGACCAGTAATCACACCTGCCGCAGGTATATCGTCATCATAATACTGGTATGCTGCCAAAGTCGAGAATTCCAAAAAGGGAGAGCCCGGATCCAACAGTCGATCAATACGATCACGCGGTAATAATTTACCACGCCCAGTGTGGCGCTCTCTTGCATTCTCATCTCCGCCAAGCGCAATTTTTGCAAGCAGTGCATTCAGATCTGCAACCAATACCGCCATCGCGTCACGATTTTCCTTGAAAGTATCACTCGTAGAATCAATTGTTAGTCGGAGTTGTGCCATCAGAACCCACCTTGTATTTGAATGCCTGTAATAGCTAGAGCAGTAAATTTATACTGCTGTGCCCCAAAAAAAATTATGTTAATATTATGTGATCTCATGTACCAAATTGAATCCTGCTAATTATGCTTAAACCTAGAACTTTTTTCCTTTGCTAGTTTACTGTACAAACGAGCGGTTTCTGATATTTGCACAAGACATTCAGAAATTTTTCTTTCGTCTTTGTTAGTTTAATGAAAACTATATTCTGTACCCATTAATCAACTTATGGGGATTATCGCTCCGTTTTTGTTAATAATGTGCTTAAAATCGTAGTCCGCCATCTAGCTCGACTATACGACCATTCATATAGTCATTTTCGATAATAAATAAAGCGGCGTGTGCCAATTCTTGGCGATCACCTAAACGACCTGCTGGTACCATTTTTAACAAGCGTTCCATGCCTTCTGGTTTTATTGAATCTGTCATATCTGTCGATATGACCCCAGGTGCGATACCGGCTACGCGAATACCGAAACGAGCAAGCTCACGGGACCAACAAGTAACCAAAGATGCCACCCCGGCTTTGGTTGCTGAATAGTTACTTTGTCCAATATTGCCAGCTTTAGCAATACTGGAAATATTGATAATAACACCACCATTTCCAGCTTGGGCCATAGCTGCTGCCGCTTCACGTCCACACAAAAATGTCCCTGTCAAATTTACATCTATCACTGAACGCCACTGACTCAGGCTCATTTTATCCTGCAATACACCGTCTTTAAATTTGATAAGCATTCCGTCACGCAAGAGACCTGCATTATTAATTATTCCGTCTAGACGACCGTAGTCATCAACTATTTTTGCAAAAAGACTTTCAACCTGTGACTCAACTGAAATATCACAAACGTAACCACGGCTACTTACGCCACAAGATATTGCGGCTTTTTGCACTTCACTTTCATCTAAATCAACCAAGGCACACTTACCCCCTTTATTGGCAATCTGTTGCCCCATAGCCAACCCCAATCCACGAGCACCACCTGTGATAACGAAAACTTTATCTTGAATTTGCATATTTAACCCTTATTGTAATACTGGAAAATACTGGAAAAATCACGCCTTCCATTGCCAGCCTCAGCATGTCTCTTAAACAAAGCTGCAGCTTGTTCCCCCATGGGCACTTTAGAATCGCTTTCTTGAGCAACACCAAATGCCAAGCCTAAATCTTTATTCATTAAATCAACCATAAACCCACCCTGGTAGTCATTACAAGCTGGTGCACCAGGCATAACGCCAGGAACAGGGTTGTAAACTTCTAAGGCCCAATTACGACCAGAACTTTTGACCATAATATCGGATAAGATTTTGGGGTCTAGGCCGTTTTCAATGCCCATCTGTAGTGCCTCAGCAGTGCCAGTCATCAAAACGCTCAACAACATATTGTTGCAGGTCTTGGCAATTTGACCAGAGCCTACGCTGCCTGCATGAAAAATGTTCTTACCCATAGCTTCTAGTATAGGCTTTGCTCTAGCAAAACAATCTACTTCACCGCCTACAATAAAGCTCAAGGTTCCTGCTGTCGCACCACTCACTCCACCAGAAACAGGGGCGTCGATAAAATCAATACCAAGCTTAGCCGCGGCCTCTCCAACCTGACGCGCTGTTGTAGCGTCAATAGTGCTTGAGTCAATAACTAAACACCCTTTTGGTAGCTGGGCAAGTAGCCCGTCATTTGAATTGTATAACTCTGCCACATGCTTTCCAGCAGGCAACATACTAATAACCACCTCAGCACCATCTACTGCCTCGTTTGCCGAGCTTACACCTTCACCGCCTGCAGTTACAAAACTTTGTAATGACGCGGGTATTAAATCAAAGCCATTAACCCGATAACCGGCTTTAACAAGATTGACGGCCATAGGAAGTCCCATGTTGCCAAGACCAATAAATGCAATTTTTGTCATAATATTTTCCGTATAGTAAAAGAATTAAATCCCAAAGTCTGGTTTAGTTATATTGTCACTCTGATAAAAACTCTCAAGCCAAGCTTGAGGCACATCCTTTACTTCAGAATAGCGCCACTTAGGTTGCTGATCTTTATCTATTAATAATGCACGAATGCCTTCTTGGAACTCGCCTTTGAGGATTATATTAACTGCCAACACATATTCTTGCTCAAGTGCCTGTGCAATATCTTGTGGCGCTTGACGTAATTGGCAAAAAGTTAAATGTAGACTTGTCGGTGAACCACTTTCCATAGATATGATTGCCTTATCAAGCCACTTACTTAGCCCTTTAAGACCTTGTAAATTAGAAAAAACAGTGCTCAGATCTTCGGCAACTAAAGCATTAATAATTAAACCTTTATGCGGCATAATATCTGATGGCAGTGCATTGTTATCTTTAGATTCCAGGCCCTGGATGAGCTCTCTTATAGATTTGAGATGCTCGGTTTTAGTTTGTTTTGGTAGGTTTTGTAATTGCTCTAATACAACTAAGTAATCAGAATCTGCTAACAAGGCATCCACTAGATTTAATTCTCGTGCATCAGTACCGTTAACAATAGCACCTGTCAAACCCAAAAACAAACCAAGTTCATCTGGCACTTTATGCAAAAAAAAGCTGGCGCCCACATCAGGGAATAAGCCGATACTAATTTCTGGCATTGCCAAACGGCTCGAATGTGTCGCAATTCTCAAACTAGCACCCTGCAACAAGCCCATGCCCCCGCCCATCACATAACCATGACCCCACACCAACAAAGGAGTTTGCATACTGTGCATAACTAAGTTTAGGCTGTACTCTGAATTAAAAAAGGCTTGACCTTGCTCGACCTCACCCTTCTTCATTGCTTGATAGAGATGTTGAATATCTCCGCCAGCGCAAAATGCTCTTTCTCCCATACCCCGTACAACAATAGCACTTACACCAGGATCTGCATCCCAAACAGGTAATTTTACCAACAATATCTCTATCATTTTACTAGACAAAGCATTTAGTAACTTCGGGGCATTGAGGGTTACCTCTATAACCTCTTGTCCAGACTTTGTTGGGTGGTTGGAAACAAGTATGGCTGGTTCAATCATAGAAAGTATGCCTAGGTATTGGTCCAATTTGGCTTACGCTTCTCAAGGAAAGCCTGCACCCCTTCTTTGCAATCATTGCTATCAAACAAGCGCACAAAAGCATCACGCTCATACGCCATTCCAGCAAACATAGGCTCTTTGCGAGCGTTTTGAATTAGACGTTTACATGCTGCAATACTTGTAGGGCTTTGGCGTTCCGCCTTCTCAGCCCACGCTATAGCCATATCTAAGCCTTGACCTTTTTCAGCTAAAGCCTCAACTAAACCAATTTTTAAGGCCTGCTCAGCAGTCACTTTCTCTCCGCATAATATCATCCGTTTGGCCCATCCTTCACCCACCAACCAAGCAAGATTTTGAGTGCCGCCAGCACATGGTAACAAGCCAACTGTGGCCTCTGGCAGGGCCATTATTGCCTGCTCTTCAGCGATGCGTAAATCACAGGCAAGAGCAACTTCCAAGCCTCCTCCCATTGCATAACCGTTTATAGCTGAAATAGTTAATCCTCGAAACTGGCTGAGTGCCTCAAAAGCGCGCCCAAAAGAGGTAGAGATTTCAGCGGCTACTCTCTTGTCCCCTTCAGCAAAGAGTTTGAGATCCGCTCCAGCACTAAAGAATTTATCACCCTTTCCAGTAACAACTAAGCTATAAACTTCTTTGTTATCATTAAGCTCATAAACTAGATCAGCTAAATCATCCAGGCTCTCACGAGTCCAGGTATTCGCCGGTGGGTTGTTAATGGTAACTAAGGCTAGGTGGCCTTGAATATCTACCTGAAGATTGTTGTTCATTGTTTTACTCCGCTCGTAATTATTTGGACTGTTGAACGCCTTAGATTCATTCTACAAAATGGCTTGATGTTCGCTCAATAAAATACGCCTTGCAATAATCACCCGCATTATTTCATTGGTCCCTTCTAAAATCCGATGGACTCGTGAATCACGCAAATACCGTTCCATAGGTAATTCTTTCATATAACCATTACCGCCAAAGCACTGAAGCGCTTCGTCACACACTTGATAGCCAACATCAGTCGCAAAGCGTTTAGCCATCGCACAGTAAGTACTTGCGTCTGGGTCACTCGAGTCCAGCTTAAAGGCGGCTAAGCGGACCATTTGTCTAGCAGCAACAAGCTCTGTATTCATATCGGCAAGCTTAAATTGTATGCCTTGAAATTCAGAAATAGCCTTGCCAAATTGTTTACGCTCATTCACATATACTAAAGCATCTTGCATTGCTTGTTGCGCTGTGCCTACACCCAAAGTAGCGATATTAATACGCCCACCATCAAGACCTCTCATGGCAATAGCAAAACCTTCGCCCTCCTGACCTAAAAGATTTTGAGTCGGGACTCGCACTTGGTCAAAATTAATCATCCTTGTTGGCTGAGCGTTCCAGCCCATTTTGTCTTCTTTTCGACCGTAACTTATACCATCACTGTTTGCCTCAACCACAAATGCTGATACTCCTTTGGGACCTGGCCCGCCCGTACGAGCCATAACTATAAGTATGTCGGTCTCACCGGCACCAGAGATAAACACCTTGCTACCATTAATTAAGTAATCACCACCATCAATGGTTGCCTTGGTACTTAGTGATGCCGCATCAGATCCAGCGCTCGGTTCTGTAAGGCAATAAGAAGCTAGTAATTCTCCGCTTGAAAGCTTCGGTCCGTAAGCTTCACGGGTTGTCGCATTTCCGAATTCAGATACCATCCAAGCAGCCATATTATGAATAGTAAGCATGGCGGTAGTAGTAGTGCACCCCATAGACAGCTGTTCAAAAATCAGTGATGAGTCTAAACGTGACAAGTCCAAACCTCCAAACTCTGAGTCGCAATAAAGACCACAAAATCCCAACTCCCCGGCCTGCTTCAAAGCTTGTAACGGGAAAATAGACTCAGCATCCCAAAGAGCTGCATTAGGGGCGAGCTCGTTGGTGGCGAATTGTTGCGCCAAATCTGTATAGGCGCGCTGATCTTCGTTTAAATCAAAATTCACGTTATCTCCAAATTAAGTTAACTCAACAGCAACAGCTGTTGCTTCGCCACCACCTATACACAAACTCGCTATTCCTCGCTTTAAGCCTTTATTTTTAAGCGCTGTTATGAGGGTTAAAATAATACGTGAACCGGTTGAGCCGATAGGGTGGCCCTGGGCGCAAGCACCACCGTACACGTTTACCTTGCTAGCATCCAAATTTAGTTCTTGAATCGCCAACATCGTCACCATGGCAAATGCTTCGTTTATTTCAAATAGATCGACATCTGCCACTTTCCAATCCATTTTATTTAGCAGTCCTTGGATGGCGCCGATAGGCGCAATGGTAAACTCATCTGGTTCGCGTGCAAAACTATTCACTCCGAGAATTCTCGCCATTGGCTGCCAGTTTGCAGCTGTAACTGCATACCCGCTCGCCAGTATCAAAGCTGAAGCGCCATCAGAAATAGAACTTGAATTGGCAGCAGTTATGGTCCCGTCTTTTTTAAATGCAGGGCGTAATTGTGGTATTTTGTCAATCCGTGCTTGGCCGGGCTGCTCGTCAACCTCCACCACCACTGAGCCCTTTCTGGTTGTAACAACTACAGGCTCTATTTCACCATCAAGGTCGCCGTTTTTTATGGCGGTATTAGCTTTAGAGAGAGATTTTATAGCAAACTCATCCATAGCTTTACGACTGAGTCCGTAGTCATCAGCCGTTGTCTGAGCATAGGCACCCATCAAGCCACCCTTATAGGCATCCTCCAAACCATCAATAAACATATGATCGAGAACCTTGCCATGTCCCATACGCATCCCTTGGCGAACCTTGGGCAGCAAATAAGGCGCATTAGTCATGCTTTCCATGCCGCCACATAGGATTACACCGGCGGACCCGGCCTTAATCGCATTAAAGCCCATAATAGTGGCCTGCATGCCAGATCCACACATTTTGTTCACCGTAGTGCAAGGCACACTTTTTGGCAAGCCCGCTCCAAGTGCCGCCTGTCTGGCAGGAGCCTGACCTTGACCTGCAGCCAAAACACAGCCCATATAGACTTCATCAATTTGATCTGGGTTGACGCCACCTCGTTTGAGTGCTCCTGAGATTGCAGTACTACCCAACTGCGCTGCTTTTTGGTTTCCTAAACTACCATCCAAGCCGCCCATAGGGGTTCGACTACCAGTAACGACAAACACATCTTCATTCATATGGTTTAACTCACATTCGTTTGATTCAAATAATTTATAACTTTCATTTTACTGACTATTGAACTCACACCATCTCCAATAGAGTCATTATACTCCGTGCCTCTCTATTATAAATTAGCTGATCATTTGCTTATTAAAACAACCGACACAAGGAGCAAGTTAAATAAACTGTATTATTACTCTGCAGAGCTACAATGATTGTGGTGACAAAATAATAACACAGTTTATTTGAATTTTATTCTAGCATATATTCATATAAAAAATGCCAGTGGACAGAGCCCACTGACATTCATTTACATACGCAAAGCTAGACTTTAGTCACAGCTTCTTGGCGTAATACCTTTTTCTGCTGCGTACTTAGCAGCTGAAGCTTTATACAACTTCCATAGTAGTTCATCGTTAGGCTCTATGAAATCAGTTATATTTTGCCAAGAACTGCCATCCCACTGAGTCATCTTCGCACGACCTTGTCCGGCATGATCCGCACAGCTAAGCTTTATCGGATCCATCATTCCTGTAGCTCCAAGCTCATCAATACGGGCCGCGGTAAGATCTAAACGATCAAGCGCCCACTGCATTTGCTTACCTGTTACCGGTGCATTGACAGATGCGTCCATTGCTGAACCCATAGCTTCAGTCAACAAGATAGCCGCCATCACGCCTCGGTTATAGGCCTGTTGACCAACTTTATCAGCTGAATCAGCTGAGCCGAGACCTTTAGTATACAAGGTTTCTTTGATTTCAGTATGAATAGGAAATGTTCCTGAGCCAGTAAACTGCATTGATTTATAACCAATAGCTGCATCACCAGCAGGGATTACATCAGGCTCATTACCAGACCACCAGATACCGATAAACTTATCACGAGGGAAGTTAACAGCAGCTGCCTCTTTAATCGCAGTAGAGTTCATAACACCCCAACCCCACATCAAGACATAATCAGGACGCAACTGTCGACCGATCTTCAACCAGGTTGATTTTTGTTCTAAACCAGGATGAGGAACCGGGAATAACGACAACTCGAAACCGTGTTCTGCCGCAAGATGCTCAAGCGTTTTAATCGGCTCTTTGCCGTAAGCTGACTGGTGATAAACCAGGGCAATTTTCTTGCCACTAAGTTGGTCATAACCGCCTTCTTCGCTGGCAATATAATTAATGCCAATATCTGCACCAGCCCAGTAAGTAGTTGGTGGTACAAATACCCATGGAAATACCGTTCCATCAGCAGCATCAGCACGACCATAGGCCGAAGTGATCAATGGAATCTCGTCAGCGACAACACGATCCAACAAAGCATAAGTTACGCCTGTAGATAATGGCATTACTGCCGGCATGCCTGTAGGGCCTTTGTTTTTCAAACGCTCGTAGCACTCAACACCTTTGTCTGTGTTGTAACCGAAATCACACTCTTCTAGATCTAAATTGACACCGTTGACACCGCCATCGCGCGTGTTAAGCAAGTTAATATAGTCAGAAAAACCATCAGCGTAAGGAACGCCGGCTGGCGCGTATGGGCCAGAACGGTAAACAAGTGCGCCGACAAATTGCGACTCTGCCGCAACGGCGTTTGTTGAAGTAATTAGACTAGTAGCTACAATGGTTGCAGCAAGAAGTCCTGTTGTTATTTGTTTCATAAATTTACTCTCCTATTTTATTTATTAAAGTGTATTTTAATAGTAGATTATTTTGCATCACTATATTAAAAACACTGAATTAGTAATTTACAGGCATTATTTCTTTTGTCAACAATTAATATACTTATATTTATAATATGAATTATTGTTACAAAATTTCAAAACAACTTGATTTCCAAGTAGCAGCATAAAGCAGACTATTGGAAGTATTTTCGTTCATTGTTAGGCTATTAAGAGCTTTTAGCGGCTAGCAGCCTGACCACATTTAGCTGGTCGCCATTGAGAGAATCTAATAAATTTTCCATCATAACTGAAAATCTGTCGCCAAGAACAATTTCAAGCCCAGGTTTATGTTGACCATTCTGTTTTATTCTTTCGATCACACTCTTAATGCTCGACTTTGCTATCGAACTTACATCCTCCAAGTGCTCAATAAAAAAACCGCACTTATTAAGCGACTCCTTATAATTGTGAATATTTTCTAAAAAACTATCTTCCGATTTGCTTGCCCATGGCGTAGGATATTTAATCTTTTCTTTGTCATCGCTAGTGCAAGTAACTTCATACATAAGCAGCTTTCCAGAGGGTTTCAGCACTCGATAAAACTCCCGCCACAATGCGTTCTTATTACTAATATTCATGGTTATATGCTGAGTCCATACAGCATCATAGCTCCGATCTTCAAATGGTAAATTGAGTGCGTTGGCTTGTATGAAATGGGTTTGGTTACTTAGCCTCAAACTCTTGGAGATTGACCTCGCTGCTTTACAATAACCTAGGTCTAAGTCAACCCCTGTTACTTTGCAATTACATTCACTGGCAATCGTGCGCGAAGGGCCACCAATACCACAACCTATATCCAAAACAAGGTCTTGGGGCATAAAGTTAGCCAGTCGAATCATGTCCATTGTCGCTCGTAAGCCCCCGATATGGAATTGATCAATAGCCGAGATTAGTTTATGGTCCAATGTCTGGTTAAGTAGCCTTGCGTCACTCAAGGCAGTATCAATCAGTCTGCTCAAATTTGGCTGACCATAATGGTTTGAAGTTACTGTGCTGGGCTTGTCCACTCAGGTTTTTCTCCAGCCTTAAACTCAAATATATCTATATTCAGTGCGACAGTTTTATCGTTAATATGAGCAGGGTATGCCGGCCCATCTTGGGTGATGGCTTCTCTAGCTGCAATTTGTGGGTGAAAAGACATTTCTTTGTTGAGTAGGAGTGCCTCATAGCAGCAATCAACATCCTTAAAGAGTTTGTTCCAGT
>LWDU01033441.1_pt1 | contig 23322 bp, 21 predicted proteins | sample 727161 | NCBI WGS metagenome assembly LWDU01 (sample SAMN04566230, study PRJNA314399) | hydrothermal vent metagenome | isolation source: deep sea hydrothermal plume seawater | place: Mexico: Gulf of California, Guaymas Basin | collected 2004-07-11
TAGTGGGCTACAGCATCAATCAATACCGCACGACGAATCACAGTGGTTGGAGTTGGTGGTTACCGACGTTATCTCTGTTGCCGTCGATCGGCTTTGCCGTTTGGTCTGGTCGTATGCTAGCACGTGAATTGAAAGACCAAATTAATATTGATCCGTTAAAGGTTGAAGTGTCACATCAACCGCTTTACCCGGGGCAAACTATCGACGTCGCCATTTCCCAAGGTGGTGCGTTGTATGTGCGTTCGTTGCGATTATTTTTGGTTTGTGAAGAGGTTACGAGTTATCACCAAGGAACGGATGTACGCACTGAAACACTTGAGATACTTCGCGAGCAGGTTTTTGTGCAGCGACGATTTGAGATCACTTCTAAGGCGCCGCTCGCGGAGACGTTTACTGTAACCATTCCGCAGGACGCAATGCACTCGTTTCATTCAAATTTTAATTGTCTGCAATGGCGATTTGTATCCGTTGGGCGGTATCGAGATTACGCGGAAATCCGCCGAGGGTTTTTATTGGTTGTGCATCCACCGTTTGAGGATGCAGATGATTTGAACCGTTCCAGTGGAGATGCTCATGAAGTTTGATCCGTTAATTAGCATTCGTTTGGACCGCGCAGATCGCAAATACCAATCAGGTGACATCCTTGAATGTGAATATCAAATTGATGCCGTTGAAAGCGACGAAATGCATTCGGTTGAGGCTGCTGTGCTGTGGTACACAAGTGGTAAAGGTGACGAGGATCAAGGCATTCATCATTACCAGCGGGAGACCCATAAATCTCGGCATCTCGATCAACCCGATTTGCGAGTATTGACGCACTTTACGACAAATTTGCCTAACACTCCGTTTAGTTACGAAGGCACAAATCTGAAGATTCAATGGTGCGTGCGAGTACGTATATTAGTTCAACGAGATGGTCAAACTTTGCGCGAGTATATTCATGATCAGGAATTTCAACTGCAACGCGTTCCTTTGCTACAGAGTTGAAAAGTGGATCAAAATCAAGCAAACGTGGCTGACTCGGTAAATCCATTCGAAACGCGATGGATCAAGCCAGGTCAGATGGATTTCCTGCCAAATGGATTTATCTCTATCCGTGAATTAGCCACTCAAATTGTAAAAGATACTCCGCGTTGTGAGATTCTTGGTGAGCACGGGGTAGGGAAATCGAGTCTGTTGCGAGCACTGCAATCTCACCTTGGTCAACAATCAATCTCCAACCACTTGATTTATGCATGTGGCGAGTTTCCCCATAACGGCCCGCCGCTGAAATTTGCTACTGTTAAGCTGCTTTTGCAAGAATCGGATGTATTGTTCATTGACGGTTTTGAGCAACTTAACTGGTGGACGCGACGGCGGATCATTCGTTACTCGGAAAAACATGATCACGCGCTCATTATTACTTGTCACCAAACCCAATGCTTACCTTGCCTAGTGCATCTGGTAGCAACAGAGACGCTCGTGCTTAAACTAGTGCATAGCTTGCAGCAAGCACAGCAAGTGGATGAAGTCGTTGCCGCGAGTGATGTGTGTGAATTGCACCAACGCTTTGGCAATAATGTGCGAGAATTGTTGTTCGCGTGTTATGACCTATATGAGCAACGGACCACTAATGAACAATGAAAAAATGCCACCTTTGATTGGCTTAATCAAAGGTGGCAACGCGAATCGCTATGCATTCTACACAGAATGCACAGAGAGATTGTATTGTTGATAACTATTTCAGAGGAATCCAACCTTCGTCGTCTAAAATGACGGTGGCGGGGTGAACTGGTGTAGTCGTACCCACAAAGACTTGAGTCATATGGGGGAGTGTGAGGTGAACGGTACGATCAAGTGGATTCACCAACTCGGGTGTAACCGTTTTGGTTTCCGGTTTGGCTTCCTCTGCCGCAGGATCTGGAATTGGTTGATTTGGATCCCGTGCTTCCTCGTCTGTCTTGTCCGTATCATCTGCTGCAGGTTCTTCAGCAGGAGTGATGATTGGTTTTCTCAAAACAGATTCTCCCTCTGCATTAGGGTCGTCCTCTGGTAATTCAATCTTACGAGTTTCGATTGCCTCGTTTGGTGTTTTTGCTGGTTGTTGCAAAGCTTCAGGATTCAGCGATGGGCGTTGATCAGCAGGTTCCATGGGTTGCACGGGAACAACATTGTCGTTGTTTCCATTAGACACTGCTGGAAGATCTGGTTGATTGCTGCCATCGTAATATGGGCTAGGTGGTGATTTGGCTGCCGTTGATGTTTCACAACGAGGGAATATCGGTTCGAGTATATCGCCGAGTCGTGGAAAGTAAGTTCGCGAAAAAATATTTTTTGAAGAATCTTCTAGCACAGGGCGGTACGATTGCACTGGTACTTGGCGTAATCTCCAAGTGTATGTTTCCACAGGTTTGAACAAAATCGATTGACCGGGACGAGCGTGTAGATCAACCGCTGGTCGGTAAAGTGTAGTTGGGATCTTAATCCACTTGGTTTCGTAGTGTGTTTCCAATTTGTAGCCCACAACAACTTGGCGCGGGAACAAGGGAGTCAACGGGTTGATAACTTCATGACCAGTTTTAATTGGCTTCTTGACTTCAACTCGGTCCGCTTCTTTGGCTGCAGGAGCATTGTACACCGGCAAGATTGGTTGGCGGCCAGCGATGACATCAAAAATGTCTGCGGAGACGCTCGTTGTACAGAGCAGCATGACTGCTAGGGCAACGAGACTCTGTTTCATTGGTTTGTTTTTGTTAATACAAATATTCATTCTACTTCTCTCTCTCTTCGCGTTAATTATGTGTTGTGCTCATGCCACTCCGACTCGCTGTCTAGCGGGGAAAGTAGGGATGAATTAAATACATAATAGGAATAAATTCCGCCAACACTCAGTGTAATCACTGCAGGTGTATCGTGTTAAAAGTTCTTCACTTTACACTGCTAATTCGATGCCTTTTAGTGTTTACATCGAATATAACGATTATGCTGCGTGCTGTCCCAATTCTGGTGCTCTTACCCACCGCATGGGACATGCTGGAATCAAGTTTTCACTTGGTTTAATTGTTTTGAACCGTGAGCAACTGCAAACAAACTCCCGCGTTTGTTTTACAGCGAAATGCCTAAACTGCCGAGTAAAGACACACTCTCACCATCTGAAACAAAGGTAGGTCATAGTTTTGCGGTGCGGTTGAAAGAAAATAATATATTTTCGCGTTTTTTGTTGTTTTTTAGAGGTGACGGAAAAATCGTTTGTCGCACACCCCGCGCGGTTTTACGAAGAAGTTGACGTTTCCTACCCTGTTAGCCCCAAATAAAATGCAATACCCTATAATCGCTGTCACCCGAGTTGAACGAATCTCTGTTAGGGAAAAAAGAAATGGATTTAGACAACGTTGCGATTGCTGCGGAAATTGACAAGCTAGCGGATTTGTTGGAATTTAGCGGCGCGAATTCATTTAAAATTCGTGCCTATCGAAATGGTGCCCGAGTCATCAAGGATTTTCCGGATTCGTTTGCTACCATGGTGCACAACGACCCAAGCAAGATCACCGCCATTCAGGGGATTGGCAAAGGTGTTGCCGAGAAGATAACACAGTTGATTGAGTTAGATCAAATTGCGGAGATTGGTGAATTACTGGAAACGATTCCGGCGAGTGTATTGGACTTACTGCGAATTCCGGGCTTAGGTCCCAAAAAAGCTGCCGCTCTTTATCAAACACTGAATATTCAGACGCTCGATCAACTTCAAGCTGCCTGTGAAGATGGCCAAGTACAAGCGCTTAAGGGGTTCGCTGCCAAAACCGAACAATCAATTCTTGACGGCATTGCAATCGCTGCAGCCGCGAATTCACGCATTCGTTGGGCGGCGGCCGATACGCTTGCCGGGACGTTGCTCGAGCATTTACGAGCATGTCCGGCAGTTGAGCGGATTGAACTGGCGGGAAGTTATCGTCGTGGACGTGAAACAGTGGGCGATCTGGATCTCTTGGTCATTTCCACTAAGCCCGCTGATGTAATGGACTGTTTTGCTGAGTATCCCGAGTGGGAGCAGACGCTGGTACGGGGTGATACGAAGATGTCGATCCGCGTGCTTAATAGTTTTCAAATAGATTTACGAGTTGTACCCGAAGAATCCTTCGGAGCTGCGTGGCAGTACTTTACAGGCTCTAAGGATCACAACGTTGCTGTTCGTGGTCACGCTAAACAACGGGGCATGAAAGTTAACGAATATGGCGTCTTTAAAATTGACGGTGACGAAGAAATTCGCGTGGCTGGCGCGACCGAGCAGGAGGTTTATGAAGTGTTGGGTTTGCCCCACTTTGCAGCGGAGATGCGAGAAGCTCGGGAAGAATTTCAGTGGGCGGAGCGGGGCGCCTTACCAGAATTGATTGAGTTAAGCGAAATACAGGGCGACCTCCATATGCATACAACAGCCACTGACGGTAAAGCAACGATTGCTGAAATGGTGGCAGCGGCGCGGGCGCGAGGCTTGCAGTACATTGCCATTACGGACCACTCTCAGCGTGTGTCGGTAGCGCGGGGGTTAACGGCGGAACGAGTGGTACAACAATGGGAAGAGATCGATCGGTTTAACGAAACGATTGAAGACAATTTCCGTGTGCTCAAGGGAATTGAATGCGACATTCTGGAGGCCGGCGGGATGGATTTGCCGGATGAAGTCCTAGCGTTGGCTGATTGGGTAATTGCTTCAGTGCATTTTGGGCAGAAACAATCACGCGGGCAGATTACTGATCGTATTGTAGGGGCGCTCGAGAATCCGCACGTGAAGATCATTGCACATCCGACCGGCCGCCTGATTAACCGCCGCGAAGCGTATCAGGTCGATATGGATGCCGTATTTCAAGCAGCGCACGATAATCGAAAAATGCTGGAACTCAATGCCAACCCCGCGCGACTCGATTTGCATGATGTGCACTGCGCAGCTGCTCGGCAACGAGAGATCCCGATTGTCATTAGTAGCGACGCTCACAGCGTTGCTGGTTTGGACGTGATGCAATTTGGCATCGTGCAGGCTCGTCGAGGTGGACTAACGGCTGACAATGTAGCCAATACACAGCCGTGGGAAAAAATCCAGCGGTGGTTCACGTCCTAATCTCATCTCGGCTAAAATAGAAGTACAAGCAACGGTACCGTTACTTCCCTGTTTCATTCACATTATCAACTCATCGCAATCAAAGGTTGGACATGAAAAACAACAATAGCCGGCAATCCGCTCATATTGAAGCTTCGTCACAAAAAATCACTCGTCGCCGTTTTGTGCAGAGCACGGCGACAACCGTGGCAGTAACGAGCGCCGCAGCTCCGTTGGCCTTGGCGATTGACCCTGTTAAACGCACGGGTGAATCGAAGTTTAAATTTTCGCTGGCAGCCTATAGTTATCGATCGCTTCTTAGCGGTGATAAACCGCAAATGTCGCTGCACGACTTTATTTCAGATTGTGCCAAGTTTGGACTCGAGGGGACGGAATTGACGTCGTATTATTTTCCCAAAGATGTGACCCCTGATTATTTAGCGTCGCTGAAACAGCATTGCTTCACGTTGGGGCTGGATGTTTCGGGGACGGCAGTCGGCAATGATTTTGGCCACGGCGAAGACGATCCAAAACGAGCAGCTCAGATTCAACACGTGAAAACATGGGTGGACCACGCAGCGGCAATGTCAGCGCCTGTGATTCGGATTTTTGCAGGCCACCACAAAAAAGGACGCGCTGTAGCGGTGTCACACAAGTTGATGGTTTCGGCGATTGAAGAATGTTGTGATTACGCGGGTAGCAAGGGCGTATTCTTGGCACTAGAGAATCACGGCGGTCCGACCGCAACTGCCACCGGATTGTTGCAATTTATCAATGACGTGCAGAGCCCATGGTTTACTGTTAATTTGGACACGGGAAATTTTTCCAGTGACAGTTGCTATGATGAAATTGAGCAGATCGCACCCTACGCCATGAACGTGCAAGTGAAAGTTGTTACCCGTAATTCTGCCGGAGAAAGCACGCCAGCAGATTTTGATCGATTGGCGAAGATCCTCAAAGGCGCCGCTTATCGTGGTTACATTGTGCTGGAGTATGAAGAAAAACATGACCCGCGCACGCACTCACCAATCTACATCGAAAAGCTCAAAGAAGCATTTCTTGGTTAATGTTTTTTCTGGGGGGGTAGCTTTCATAAAAAAACGCTCGTCACGGAAAACCCATGACGAGCGTTTTTTGATTTGCCTACAAACGCTGTGGCTGCGTAAGGCCTACTTTTCAGCTTTGTCTCGCTTGACAGCTGCTTTAATGCGATCACGAATCTTGCTGACAACTTTTTTTGCTTTGTCGGTTGTCGCCGTGATTTTTTCGTTAACAGCAGCTTTTTTGGCAGCTGCGGCAGTTTCACATTTTTCACATTTTTCTTTGCGAGTACAATCGGCACATGACTTCTTAAGCGAAATGCTTTTCAGAGCAGCGATCGCTCCTGGTTTCTTGCCCGAGCATTTTTCACATAGTGCTTTTTCAGCATCTGTTTCACAGCAAGCTGGTTTGCGAATTTTAAGGGATGGTAATTCAATTTTCAAAAGCTTTTTACTAGCTTCTTCTTGAGCAACCAATGAACCGCTGACAACGAACGTCAGCACCAATACAAAGGCGATTACGCCTGTCAAAAAACGTTTCATAGTTTTGTCTCCTATCGACGACTATTAAAATAAAAATGTGTACTTTGCATATTACATTGCACACCCTATCAACATATTATCGCAGGAAAAAATAAAAAATCTTCACCTAATAAATAACTTTTGGTGTGTTTTTTGGGTTTGGGGTGATAGTCATTCAGGATTGACGGGGAGTACCAGTATTTGGGAGACTTAGCGAACAAGTTTGGTCCATAACGTTCGCGGCAGCGTAAACGATACAACCAACATAACCCGTGATGTATAACTGTTTAGTCTTCGTGTAGCCGTTGATAGTTTCGGCAGGCACTCAAGCAAATACAGAGAGATGACAGAGGTAAAAGTCGATGAAGTGTGTATCAACAAACAAGCCATTAATGTTCTGTGTTGTCGTGCCGTTACTGCTGGGACTAGTTGGCATAACGGGTTGCGGTGATGCTGACCCTGACTCGACCAGTAGCACTCGAGATTTGGTGGCACCTGTTGCAAAGCTAAATCCGAGTACCGCCGCGGAGCTGGCCGAACCACCTCAGGAATCTCCCGCGCGAACGTTGACAATGAACTCCCCTGCGGTGGCTGTTGATTTGCCCGCTACGGCGACGCCCGAGCAGGTCGTAGAGTATTTTTTAGCGGCGCTGCAGCAGGGCAGTGACGAACAAGTTACGGGTTTGTTAACGGCTAAAGCGCGAACCGAAACAGCGAAACACGACCTAGTGGTCCGTAGTCCAGGTTCGCCGTCGGCCAAATTTAGTGTGGGTGCGTTGGAGTTGGTGTCGGGCGGAGCCTACGTCAATAGTCAATGGAGCGAGACGAGTCGTGATGGTTTCGCTCACTCGTTTGAAATTATTTGGGTTTTGCGTAAGCAAGACAACGGTTGGCGGATTGCTGGGATGGCAACTCGCGTGGCAGAGAACGAGGAACCGACGTACCTTAATTTCGAAAATCCACAAGAGATGATTCGCAAGTGGAACGCCGCTGACAAACGATTGACCAATAAAGCGAATCCTGCAAATCCAGATAGTACGACCGCTAGCACGGGTGGGATGTAGTTATCTAGGGAAATAACAAACAGCATTAACGCTGAATTAGCTTTCGTCGTCAGCTCGTAGTTGGGTCAGGACGGTGTAGTCTTCTAGGGTCGATGTATCCCCAATATTTTCGTTGCCTTCGGCTATGTCTTTTAGTAGCCGACGCATGATTTTTCCGCTACGAGTCTTTGGTAGTGCGTTGGTAAAACGGATATCGTCGGGTTGAGCAAGTGCACCAATTTCTTTTCGCACATGCATTCGTAACTCTTGTTTTAGCTCGTCGGATGGCTCTGCATCGATTAGTGTTACAAACACGGCGATGGCTTGGCCTTTGAGGTCGTCCTTACGTCCGACGGCGGCCGCTTCGGCAACCTTTTCATGGCTGACTAGGGCGCTTTCGACTTCGATCGTACTAAGTCGGTGTCCAGATACATTGATGACATCATCAATCCGGCCCATGATCCAATAGTAACCGTCTGCATCACAGCGAGCGTTGTCACCCGCGAGGTAGAGCCCAGGAAAAGTGTCCCAATAAGCTTCTTGGAATCGCTCGTCATCGCCCCAAATCCCACGCAACATACCTGGCCACGGGTGTGTCAAAACAAGTTTGCCGCCTTGGTTCTCTCCGACGGGAGCGCCGGAGTCATCGAGAATCGCTGGTAGAATACCGGGCAGTGGTTTTGTACAGCTGCCAGGCTTCGTTGCAATAGCTCCGGGCAAAGGAGACATCATAATTCCGCCGGTTTCCGTTTGCCACCAAGTATCCACAATCGGACAACGTTCGCCACCGATTTTATGGTGGTACCACATCCAAGCTTCCGGATTAATACCTTCGCCTACGGTGCCCAGTAATCGCAGGCTTGATAGATCATGTTTGTCGACATGGTGATCTCCCCATTTAATGAATGCTCGGATGGCCGTGGGAGCGGTATAGAGGATCGTGATTTTGTGCTTTTCAACGAGCTCCCAGAAACGGTCTTCCGCGGGATAATTCGGAGCGCCTTCGAACATCACAATTGTCGCTCCGGCACACAGGGGACCGTAAGCTACATAGGTATGACCGGTGATCCAACCACAATCGGCAGTACACCAGAAAATGTCGTCGTCGCGGATGTCGAACACCCATTCGAAGGATTTTTTGGCGTACAAGTTGTAGCCCGCGGTGGTGTGTTTAATGCCTTTGGGTTTTCCAGTCGAACCGCTTGTGTAAAGAATAAACAGCGGTGCTTCACTGTCGAGTGGAGTGGCTGGGCAATCATCGTCTACTTGTTCGAGTAAATCGTTCCACCACAGATCACGGCCTTCTTTCATCTCGACCGGTGTGTCTGTACGGGCGAGGACAATACAGGTTTCGACAGTGGGTGATTTTTCGAGTGCTTCATCAACAATTGTCTTCAGTTCGAGGACTTTACCGCGGCGGTAGGCGCCGTCTGCAGTAAGTTGAACTTTGGCGTTGGCGTCGTTGTTGCGGTCGGCAATGGATTCTGCAGAGAATCCAGCAAAAATGACACTGTGGACAGCCCCGATACGTGCACACGCTAGCATCGCAAACGCAAGTTCAGGTACCATTGGCATGTAGATTGAAACAACGTCCCCTTGTTGTACTCCAGCCTTCTTAAAAGCGTTGGCCAAGCGTGAAACTTCGCTGTGTAATTCACGATAAGTGAAGGTGCGAACATCACCAGGCTCACCTTCCCAAATAATGGCCGTTTTATCAGCGTTGTTTTCTAGATTGCGATCGAGGCAATTGTAGGATACGTTCGTCTTGCCACCCACAAACCATTCGGCATTGGGCACATTCCAATTTAGTGTGGTATGGAAGTCTTCAAACCAATGAAGTTCTTTGCGAGCTAAGTCTTCCCAGAAAGCGATTGGGTCAGCTTTGGCACGGTCGTACAGGGCTTCATAGGCTTCGAGCGAGCCAATTTCACAACCTTCTAAAAAAGAATCCGTCGGGGGAAACAGGCGAGTTTCGTGCATTACTGTATCAATGGAACTGCTAGGGTTCTCATTTGTGTTTTCAGTTACGTTTTCGCCATTGTTGTCTGACATGCCAATGCTTTCGTAATTTTGGAGTTAGTATCGATTCGAAAATTCAAAGACGAGCTTATAGTCACGATTTTAGTTGCCAATGAGAGTGGTTGTAAACCGGTTAGCAAGCTGTTTTGAAATGTGAACGGGACTTTTGCATCGAGAATGCGAGCTAATTTTTACGAAACCAGTTTTGCAGGCCGAGTTTAAAGAGGATCCACAGAGAATGGATCGCCTCACGTTTATTCAGTTTCGAGGTACCGTGTTCCCTGTCGGTAAAGATGATGGGAATCTCGGCGATTCGTGCGTTGAGTTTATTAAGTCGCCAAAGAAACTCTTCCATAAAGGAATAGCCATGCGAAAGGAATTGTGAAAAATCCAATTTTGATAATAATTCAACTCGACAACACCGATAGGCTCCACTGCAATCGCGTGGTTTGAGGCCGAGTAGAATGCGCGCGTAAAGGTTGACTCCGCGGCTCATGCACCGTCGAGACCAGGGCCAGCCGGTCACGCCACCACCGTTGATGTATCGTGAGCCGATTACACAATCGAAATCTGGAGATTCCAAGTTACCGATGGTGTCAATCATTTTTGGTAACTGCTCGGGAGGATGGCTGAAGTCCGCATCCATGGCAATCCACAGGTCATATTGATGTTCAATTGCAAATTGCATCCCGCGGACCGTCGCAGTACCTAATCCTTGTTTGCGACCCCGCTGAATTAGGTGAAACCACTCGTGCACAGCGGCTTGCATTTCACACCATTGGCCTGTGCCATCTGGGGAACCGTCGTCAATAACTAGAATATCGGTATGCGGTAGTGCTTGGCGGATGGCCTCGACAAGGCGGTGAATATTATCGCGTTCGTTATACGTGGCAACAGCGACGAGCGTCTTGTGGAGCGGTGGCATCGGTTTACCTAGCAAGGCAAATTACGGTAATACTCAACTGTTCTGGAAATTCCGGTGGAAAAATCAACTTGACTTTCGTATTCCAGTTGACTCATTGCGCGTTCAATATCAGCGCGACTGTGTAGAATATCACCTTTGCGTGCTGCAGCAAATATGGGTTCGATGGGTTCGATCATTTTGCTGCTGTGACTGGTTTGGTGATCGTCACTCAAGAGATACTTATTGATTAAGGCAACGACATCAAGCAATGAAGTGCTTTCACCGTTTGCCATATTGATAGGTTCACCAGAAACGGTTTCTGTATCTGCGGCAAGTAGATTTCCATGAACGACGTTCGCGATGTACGTAAAGTCGCGGGATTGCGTACCGTCACCGAAAATCGTGGGGGTTTCGCCACGTAGCATGGCCGTAATGAACAAGGGAATCACTGCAGAGTACGGACTGGCGGGGTCTTGTCGCGGACCGAAGACATTGAAGTACCGTAGTGTTACGGTTTCGAGTCCGAAGCTGCGATCATAGGCATAACAGTATTGTTCGCCAGCGAGTTTTGCTGCTCCGTAGGGAGAGATTGGTGCTGGTACATGCAGTTCAGATTGCACTTTTTCGGTGGTATTTCCGTAGCAACTACTGGACCCAGCATAAATGAGACGTCGGACATTTGATTTGCGCGCGGCTTCGAGGACTGTGAGCGTACCTGTCGCATTGATTTTGTGGGTGAGCGCTGGTTCGACAAGTGAGCGAGGGACGGATACCTTTGCGGCTTGGTGGAAAATGATATCCACATCCACAAGCAATTCGCCGAGTAACTCAGAATCGAGGATTGAACCTTGCTGAAACTTGATGGCTGAGGCTGATTGTTGGAGGTTTTCTAGGTTACCAGAAGAAAGATCGTCGAGGACGACGACTTGGTCGCCGCGCGCGACTAGGGCATCAACAATGTGCGAGCCGATGAATCCCGCACCTCCCGTTACGAGGTATTTTGTCATGCCGTTATTGTAACCTATACGTCTGAGAGCATGCCAAATTCGACTGTGGGCGATGATTCGGCCGAATTGTCTTGGGTTGTCGATGCTTCCTCGGTAGCCACAGGTTTAGGTGGCGGTAGTTGCTGCAGGTTAGCCCAAGCTAGCTCGACATCGTATTCTTCAATGAATTGCATCTCGCGCTGCAACCCAATGAGTAGACAGCGGTCGGCTAGTAGGTTAATAATCCGTGGCACACCCTGAGTGAATTCATAGATGCGGCGCAGTGCATCAGAGGTGAATATTTCGCTGACGCTGCTTCCTACATGGACAAGCTGTTCGTTGATTAACGCTTTTGTTTCCATCCTGCTGGCAGCGGCGACGTAACAACGATGCGCGATGCGTTGATTGAACGACTCGAGTGTGGGGTCAGTCAGTAATTCTTCGATTTTCAATGTGCCAGCGAGGATTATGCAAATACGAGCACGGCTTTGGTGCACTATGTTCTGTAAGGATTGCAGTTCACGTATGACCTCTGAGGGTATACGGTGGGCTTCGTCAACAACAAGCAGTATTGGCTCTGGATGTTCCACTAAATTGCAGACACGGCTAACGATCGCTGTTCGTAGTTCAGATGTAGTTTGTTGAGCCACCGTGCCGCCAAGGTTGAGCACGAATTGCTCGATTAAGTCACGTCCTGTGGCGAAGCTTGAACTGCGGAAATGTACAATCTGGTGCGACTTCCGAAAATGCTCAACTAACAACTCGCAAATTGTTGATTTCCCAGTGCCAGTCGGGCCGACGATCAAGGCTGGTCCTTCGCCCCGCGCGATCACCCGGCGTAGCGTACGCAGCGACTCACATAATTCGGCATTTGCGTAAAAACATTCAGGTGAAGGTGCGAACGCAAATGGAGTCTTATCTAGTTTGTAGAAATTTGTATACATAGTTAGATACGATGGGCAACTTATTTTAGTGGGCGCCAACAATAGTCCGCTGTGACTGCCCAGTAACTAATTTACAAATGGTCAACAATTGTTCACCAGCAGCGACTACATCATTACAATTGTGTGATGCATCACTATGATGGATATCGGCGTGTCTAGCTGGTTTCCTGTAGATTCGATAAACTGCTAATCCAACTTCCACTATTTCCTCTATCTTGTTGTCTGAGTACGTTAAAATAGGGAAGCGGGTGAAACAATTACGGCAGTTGCCTAATTTTTATGATTCAGCAGGCGGTGTTTGATTTTCGGTGCTGATTACTATTGTTGCGTTAGGAACGGGAATGACTGCATTGTTTAAAACAAAAATATGTGGAATTACCTCCGTGGCGGATGCGCAAGCGTGTTGTGCTGCGGGTGTTGAAGCCATCGGGTTAAACTTCTATGATGCGAGCCCTCGGTGCATTACAGTTTCTCAAGCTGTGGAGATCGCGGCCGTCGTTGGTAATCAGATTCAACTTGTCGGTTTGTTTGTGAACCACTCGGTTGACGATGTTCGCTCAATCCATCAAGAGGTTGGTTTACAGTACGTACAGCTTCACGGTGACGAAGATCCTGGCTACCTGCGGCAACTCAAAGATTTACCGTTGATCAAAGCGTTTAGATGTCGGCAAAAAGAAATGACCGAGATTGTTGATTTTCTCGCGGCGTGCACGACGCTTGATATTACACTGCAAGCCATATTGCTTGATGCTTTTCAGCTCGGTTGCTACGGCGGCAGTGGGCAGCGACTAGACTGGGAAACACTAAAATCTAGCACCCACCTGTTTGGGGGGTATGAATGGGTGTTGGCTGGTGGAATGGATGCAGACAATGTTGCAGCAGCGATCACCGTGGCGTGTCCAACAGCAGTCGACGTTGCCAGTGGTGTCGAGTCCTCACCTGGAAAGAAGGATGCGGAGTTGGTGCAGCGATTTGTTACGAGTGCCAGCGCAGCGTTTGACAGCTTGGCGTGAACCATTGACAAACCGCCACTTATCACTGGTGCAATTATGCCAATGGATTGATGACCAATCCGCTGAGTAGTTTTGGGTAGAAGTAGGTGCTCTTGGCAGGCATTCGTTCACCATGTTCGCTGATGGCTTTGATGTGATCGAGAGTTGCTGGCATGACGAGCGCAGCTAAGCCGAACTTATTTGTATCTTGGTCTGTGGCCAGTTCCGCGACGACTTCCTCTACTCGATGCACATAGGTTGGTTTGGGTAGGTCGACCTCATCTAGGAGTGTGTCCATGATGAGTCGGTGCAACAGACTGACGCCGAGGCCTTGCCAGTCACTGCTTTGATCGCTGGCGATTTCAGCCATCTTCGTGCGGCCAGTGTCGTTGAGATTTGCCAGGACCCAAGTGTCGTCCACAGGGCAATAGAGGCCCAACATACCTTGCTGGTCTTCCAGTTCGATTTGTTCCCACACTGCTGCGGCTTGTGCGGGACCGGTACCAGCTGTACTAACGTCGAAGCAACCTTGCAGCCTCTGTATTAATGTCGCCGAGTCGTATTGGGCAACACCTTCGAATAAACGGTGGGTTGGGAGAACGATCATACCGGCATCGTGCATACTAACGCACATCGTCAGTACTGATTGTGCGGGATGGTTGGCCGTCAACAAGCCTTGGCAATCGAGTTGTTCGCGGTAATTGTAAGCGGTTTCATAACGATGGTGTCCATCTGCGATAAACATCGGTCGCTGATTCATAGCTTGCGTTAACTCGCCAATAATCTTGCTGTCATATACAGGCCATAAACGATGTAGTACACCGAGATGGTCAGTTGCTTCGATAGCAGTAACTCCTTGAATCGAATTTTCAAGTAAGGTTTGTGCTTGGTTGGCTTCATCTGGATAGATGCCAAAAATTTGGCTGAGATTGGCTTTGGTAGCATTGAACAACTTGAGGCGATCCGCTTTAGCAGCAGAGTGCGTTTCTTCGTGCGGATAGATGTTGCCGTCCCCTAGTTTTTCCAGTTTCATGCGAGTCATGAAGCCTCGGCGGACAAACGTTTGACCGCCGTACTCAAATTGCTGGTGATAGACATAAATTGCAGGATACGTCTCGAGTTGCAAGACACCGTCGCGTTGCCACTGTTTGAGTGCTCGAGCGGCGCGGGCATATTTCTCGTCACCCGTTTCATCGCCCGGTTCGTCCCGATTCAAAATTAAACGAATAACGTTCGCGGGGTGGTTCTTGTAGAGTTCATCTTGTAACTCGGGGCAGATGACGTCATAGGGTGGAGCGATGACATCACTAAGTGCCCCGACATGCCCAAGTTCGTAACGCAATCCTTTGAATGCTTCAATTTGCACCATTGTGCTGCCTCAGTCCTTTTTGTTGTAGCACCTGTTTCACGTGAAACAGATCGCAGTTATACGGTGTTGTTCTAGATTAATATCGATAGTGTTCTGGTTTGTAGGGACCATCCACATCGACGTTGATGTACTCAGCTTGCTCAGGCGTCAGAGTGGTCAATTTAACCCCGAGTTGATCTAGGTGTAGTCGTGCCACTTCTTCGTCGAGGGATTTGGGTAATACATGGACGCCGAGTTCGTATTTGTCCTTGTCGCACCAGAGTTCGATTTGAGCGAGAACTTGATTACAGAACGAGTTGGACATCACAAACGAGGGATGTCCGGTGGCACAACCTAAGTTGACCAATCGTCCCTCGGCTAACAAAATCACTGAATGCCCATCTTCAAACGTATAGCGATCTACTTGTGGTTTGATCTGTTCGAATGAAATGCCCGGAGTGTCGTTGAGATAAGCAACGTCGACTTCGGTATCAAAATGTCCAATGTTACAAACGATGGCATCGTTAGGCATTGCTGCCATGTGCTCACCACGAATCACATCGCGATTCCCCGTTGTAGTCACAAAAATATTACCTAGCGTGGCCACTTCTTCCATGGTCGTCACTTGAAAACCTTCCATGGCGGCTTGCAGAGCGTTGATCGGGTCGATTTCCGTTATGATGACGCGTGCACCGTACCGCTGTAGCGACTGAGCGCAACCTTTACCAACATCGCCGTATCCACAGACGACAGCGACTTTTCCAGCGACCATTACATCCGTTGCTCTTTTAATCCCGTCGACTAGCGATTCGCGACAACCATAGAGGTTATCGAATTTACTTTTGGTAACCGAATCATTGACGTTGATCGCAGGGATTTTTAAATCCCCCTTGCTGTGCATCTGATACAAACGATGGACACCGGTTGTGGTTTCTTCACTGAGGCCGTTAATTCCCTCCAGTAAATCAGTAAAACGATGGTGTACCATCGCCGTTAGGTCACCGCCATCGTCGAGAATCAGATTCAAAGGTTGACCGTCGGGAAAAGTGATTGTTTGCTCGATACACCAATCAAATTCTTCCTCGGTCATCCCTTTCCAGGCATAAACAGGAATTCCGGCTTCCGCCATCGCCGCCGCAGCATGGTCTTGAGTCGAGAAAATATTACAACTTGACCAAGTGACATCAGCGCCAAGTTCAACCAATGTTTCAATCAGCACGGCGGTTTGAATGGTCATGTGCAGACAACCGGCAATGCGAGCACCGGTAAGCGGTTTGGTTTGACCATATTGTTCTCGCAGTGACATGAGCCCTGGCATTTCATTCTCGGCGATCTTTATTTCTCGACGACCCCAATCGGCCAATGAAATATCTTTGACTTTGTAAGGAAGACGTTCTGTTTCTGCTTGCGTCACGGTTTGCACTCCTAATTCGTTCTTGTCGCTCGGGACTTCAAAGCTTGAGTTAATATCTGTTTGGGTTAAATCAGCAATTCATTGTAGTAATATGTTCTTTATGTGCTAGTACGGTGCTAACACTATGGGTGTTTCACGTGAAACAGATTGTGTTCAGTAAAAAATGATATCTAAAAAAGTGTTTCACGTGAAACACTCTCGTTTATGCTGATTGGTATTCTCAAAAAAGCATAAATAGCAGTAAAATTCCAAAGTGTTGTTTTTTACTTTCTATAAAAGGTTCTGTCGTGGTTCGCATTTTGTGCATAGCCAATCAAAAAGGGGGTGTCGGGAAAACCACCACCGCTATAAACCTTGCTGCTAGCCTTGGGCAAGCGGGGTGTAAGACGCTGCTTGTTGATTTGGATCCCCAATGTAATTCGACAACTGGACTAGGGCTCGAACCGACTGATCGACATCCGCTGGTCCAGCAACAACCCATTGCGTCAGCGATCCACACTACGGATTTCGAAAATCTAGATATGCTTCCAGGCAGTCGCAGTTTTCAAGACGTATCCATTTTGGCGGATGGAAAACCGAGTCAAGCAGAAAGCTTGCGTTATCATATTGCCCATAGCACGACTGCCTACGACATGGTGTTGATTGATTGCCCACCAAGTGTGGGACCGCTAACACAGTCCGCATTAGCAGTTTCCACGGAGGTGTTCATGCCGATTCAATGTGAATATTTTGCGATGGAGGGGCTCACACAGATGATTCACGTCATTCGTGATGTTATGCAGGTGGAAAACAGTAAGCTTGAATTTGGTGGTATTGTTTTAACGATGTACGACCCCGCCTTAGAACTGACTAGCGAAGTTGACGAGGAAGTCCGTGAGTTTTTCGGCGATATCGTATTTGATACAGTCATCCCGCGTGACACATTGATTGCTGAAGCTCCTAGCTATGGCAAACCTATTATAGAATACGCCCCGCGCAGCAGAGGAGCGCGCGCTTACACTGAATTGTGCATGGAGGTACTAAATCGTGGCTAAAGATCGACGACTTGGAAAAGGGCTTGCTGCCTTGTTGGGTGACTCAATCGAATCAACTGCCGGAGATGCCAGTGGTACCGATCCAGCGAACACGTCTACAGCAACAGATACCCCGAAAAGTCCCTCTGGATTTACCGTCTTGGCGGTGTCTGAGATTGACGACAATCCCTATCAACCGCGCCGTCATTTTGATGAGGAACAACTTGCAGCGCTGTCACAAAGCCTAAAACAACATGACCTGTTACAGCCAATCGTTGTCCGCCCTAAGGGTGCACGCTATGAATTGATTTCGGGTGAACGGCGCCTGCGAGCAGCTATCATGGCGGGGTGGAAAACCATTGCGGCTCAAGTACGCGAGGCTTCGGATCGTGAGACAGCCGAATTATCAATCATCGAGAACCTACAGCGTAAGGATCTTAATGCGCTTGAAAAAGCGGACTCATTTAAGCGGTACTTAGATGAACACGGTTGTAGCCATAGTGAATTGGCGAAGCGTCTAAGCGTTGATCGTTCGACCGTGGCTAACTTGATTCGTCTGCTCGAACTACCCGATCCAGTCAAACAATCTCTAGCTAACAGTTTGATCACCGCCGGGCATGCTCGAGCTCTGTTACCACTAGTGACCCCAGTCGAACAAATTAAACTTTGCGAGAAGATTGTGCGCAAAGCATTGAGCGTTCGGGCTGTAGAGCAAATCGTACAGGACTCATTGTTTGACGCTGCAGACGCCACTGGCAAATCGAGTGGCGATGGGCGTAAGGTAAACCGAGGTGCTGGCCACAGCAATCCGTTTCAGATAGCACGACTCGAGCAGGAGCTAAAGCAGGCGTTGGGTACCAAGGTCGACATCCGTGAGAAGACGGGCGGCAAAGGAAAAATCGTCATCCACTTCAATAACCACGATGAGTTTCAAAGGTTGTTGACGCAACTAGCCAATCGTGCGACTGAGCAACGACGAGTCGGTTAGTGCCAACCGATGATGTCTCGTACGAGGTGCAAGGGCCTCTAATCACCTTGAATGGACGGCCTGAATCGCTGGCTAATGGGGGTTGTCCAATCGACTCCTTCTGGGTAAACTCGAATCTTCATTGCGGGGCGTAGCGCAGCCTGGTTAGCGCGTCTGGTTTGGGACCAGAAGGTCGTGAGTTCGAATCCCACCGCCCCGACTTAATAGAAATGGCTCGAGTGAGCCATTTTTGTTAGCCCATGAATGGTGTACAAATGTACACTATTTTATAACATTGATTGCGGTGATCGGTTCTGTCCGAAAGCGATTGTCGCTGTGAAGGTTACCTAAACCAAGTTCTAGCTTCATGTTGGTTCGAATGACGCCCATTTCAACGAGTGTCAACCCGCCCCCTTGTTTGCCGACAGTTGCGCCAAGTAACCGTACCAAACCAATCGATTCGCTAGACGATCCGGCCTCAATTCGGTTCGCCATTGCGCTGGCGCGTTGCGTATTGATCATCTGTAATTCGTACGTCTCGGTCGCAGTTTCTAATACGATCGTATCACCTGACTTCAAATCGCCGAAGCGTATCTGATCGAGCGTATTTGTGGCAAGTTGGTCTGCACTAAAGGCGATTGCTGCCCCCAGCAACCAAGCTCCCATACAAGCCATAACGGCTATAACGCCAATTCGATTTTTCCGATTTTTCATACTTCTCACGCCCTTTCAATCACAGGCGAAACGTTAAATTGTTTTCTCTCTTAGAGTGAACATAGGTTTCCGTTTTGACCCGCTCTCTACAAAAAATCTAATTCTCCAATAATTTCTGGCGTTAACCACCAATCGTAGTAGGATTAAAAGGTACGATAGAATTATCTGATATAAGTTATACAATCGTTACTTCAACTTCTTGGTCTATCAACGTGAAACACCTTGTACTTGTCCCCTATAAATATTTAGTTTTGTTGTTTTTACTAGCGGCGGGAGTCACTCTTTCCGGTTACCCATTAACTGCCCTACAAAGTGAAGACGAGGCCACATGGGCAGACGTTGAGGTTCCGGCGGACTGGAAGCGACCGCGAACTGGCGCCGGTGAAAATGGGTTTCGTTGGTACCGTTGCCAAATTGCAATTCCGGCCGACTGGAAATCACAAAATCTTACGCTACTTGTGGAACCGGTCGATGATGCCCGAGAGATATTCTTTAACGGAGTGCGTATTGGTAAGATTGGTGCGATGCCGCCCAAATTTCGCAGTGGATTGGGTGAGGATGCAGAATATAAAATTCAAGCAGCACAAGTTCTCGCTGGGCAGAGTAACGTTTTAGCGATTCGCGTCTACCGCAAGTATCCGCGGGGTGGGTTTAATGTCGCTGCTCCCGTGGTTACTAATGGCAAGCAAGCAATCAGCACCAGTGGTAAATGGCAGACGATAACGGGAGATGATCAAGGCTGGGCATTGTGGAAAGATGCTGCGCCCGACAGTAATTTGTTTTCCCAGGTGGGAGCTGCAAACACAGTGATCGCCGAGTTTCGCAAGCTTGAAAATGATCGTGGAGCACGGTCGCCGAGTGATGCGCTTAAGCAATTTACCACGACTCCGCTACTCAGCGTCGATACGGTATTAAGCGATCCAGATATCGCTCAACCTCTTTCCATTAAATTTGATGATCATGGGCGAATGTGGGTCATGGAGTATCGGCAGTATCCAGACCCGGCAGGAATTGAAGTTGTCAGTCGAGATAAGTATCTGCGTACGGTCTATGACAAATTGCCGCTTCCTCCACCACTTGGCGCACGCGGTCAAGACCGTATTTCGATCCATGAAGATACCAATGGCGATGGAAAATTTGATGATCATAAAGTATTTGTAGACGGATTGAACATTGCGACATCATTCGCAATTGGTGATGGAGGTGTGTATGTATTAAATCCGCCATATTTACTGTTTTATCGAGACCGTAATCAAGATGACCAGGCGGATGGTGATCCTGCGATTATTCTTGAAGGTTTTGGAATTGAAGATACGCATTCGGCGGCAAGCCATCTACGTTGGGGACCCGACGGTTGGTTATATGGCGCTCAGGGCAGCACCGTATCGGGTAACATCAAACATTATGGCACTGAGGAAAAACCGATTTCGTCGATGGGGCAGGGGATTTGGCGGTATCACCCAGGCCTTAAGAAATACGAGATGTTCGCCGAAGGCGGGGGAAATACGTATGGCGTAGAATTTGACTCATTTGGACGAGTCTATTCAGGCTATAACGGCGGCAACACACGGGGTTTTCACTATGTCCAAGGGGGTTACTATCTAAAAGGTTTTTCAAAACATGGTCAATTGTCGAACCCCTATGCTTTTGGCTATTTCCCAGCGATGGCCCATACCCAGGTCCCCCGATTCACGCACACGTTTGTCATCTATGAGGACCCGATTCTTCCAGAATACTACCGTAATCGCTTGTACGGAGTGGAACCGTTGCAAGGTCGAGTAGTGTATAGCAGCTTTGAACCGGATACATCGACGTTTAAAACAACAGACCTCGGGCATCCGCTGAAAACGACCGACACTTGGTTTCGCCCCGTTGATATCCAAGTTGGTCCTGATGGGGCGCTTTATGTAGCGGATCTTTATGAACAGCGAATCGATCATGCATCTCATTTCCAAGGCCGCATCGATAATACCAATGGTCGGGTTTATCGATTACGTCCTACTGAGAATTGGAAAAATACCTCTTTTGATTGCTCCGAGTTTACGAATAAAGAGTTGTTTGGTCTATTTTCTTCTCCGATTCGCTCTCGCAGGCAAACAGCTTTGCGGTTATTGCATAATCGTAAGCTCAGTAAATCCGACGTAGCACAGTTACAGACACTTTTGACGAACGACGAAATACTTGTTGCGATCAATGCCCTTTGGGCACTAAACGTCACGGGGAATTTCGATCTCGAGATTGCTCAACGTTCGCTTACAAGTGAACACTGGGCGGTGCGGGGATGGTCGATTCGCTTGGCCACAGATCATCTAGAGTTAGATGCGAATTATCAAAAAGCTTTGTTATTGCAGGTGCAACAAGAAGGCAACGTTCAAGTGCGTAGTCAAATGGCAGCCTCGGCTCGACGTGTGAGCCCGCCATTGTTTGCTAGCATCGTCCAGGAACTGTTGCAACGCGATGAAGATGTCCTCGATCGCCATATTCCCCTGTTAGTTTGGTGGGCCATCGAAGCGAATGCGACTGAATTCGAAAGCATCAGACAGTTATTTGGTGATCCAAACGTTTGGACACAAAACATGACCAAATCGGTCATCCTACAGCGATTGGTCAAGCGTTACGCAATGTCTGGCACTCGGGGAGAATTAGAAAACCTAGCTTGGATGTTTCAAGCAGCTCCCGATAAAGCGTCAAGAGATGTATTGATGGCTGGTTTTGAGCAATCCTTCGAGGGTCGGTCACTGGCGAATTTACCAGCTTCGTTGTTAGAACAAATCCGTGCTGCCGGTGGTGGTTCATTGAAACTCAAGGCTCGCTTAGGGGATCCGGCAGCGATTACCACAGCCATCGAGACGGTGACCAACCCCAGTGCTCCGGCACAGCAGCGACAGGACCTGATCTCGGTTCTTGGGCAAATAAATGCTGCCGCTGCGATTGAACCGTTACTAGGCATCCTTGGATCTACCGCAGACAAGTCCATTAAGCAAGCTACTTTGAACGCTCTACAGGGGTTCGATACTGATAATATCTCAGCGAATACGTTAGCCGCTTATGTTAAGTTTTCCCCAGAAACTCAAGTTGTTGCTCAGTCATTACTCGCCAGTCGTGCAGATTGGACGGTGCAGTTATTGCAGCAAATACAGGAAAAGAAGATACCCGTCGATTCGATCAGACAGGAAGCGATTCTAACGATGTTGTTGCATGACAACGAGGAAATTAAATCCCAAGTTGTGGAGTTGTTTGGGGAATTGAGTCCGGCGACGTCCGAGCAATTACAAACGCGGATCAAAGAATTGATAAGCGTCATTGCGGAAGCCTCGGGTAATCCTTATGACGGCAAGCGGCTTTTCTTGCAGCATTGTGGTAAATGCCATCAGCTGTTTACTGATGGCGGTAAAATTGGTCCTAACTTAACGACGTATAAACGCGATGATTTGCAGGCGATATTACTCAACGTTGTGAATCCTAGTATCACCATCCGCGAGGGCTTTGAGAATTATGCTTTGTTTACACTCGACGGACGTACTTTGACGGGCTTCATCGACGATCAAGATAGCCGAGTGGTTGTATTACGGGGAACCGACGGTCAGCGGACTGTTGTAAATCGTAATAATATTGACGAGATGCAAGTGATTCAGCGATCGTTGATGCCCGAAGGAATACTCAAAACGCTAACGCCTCAGCAAATACGAGATCTATTCGCCTATTTGCGAGCTAGCCAACCGTTGCCATAAGTCCGAACCAGTGTTTCCAAGAGTTATCGTGTAGGCCAAAGTTACCGCACAATCGTCACGGATACAAATGGCTGTTACGACAAACAGGCTTTGATTTGGCGGACGCCTTGTCGCAAGCGTTCTTCGTTTTCCACGAGTGCCATTCGCAAATACCCATCGCCAGCGGTACCAAACCCCGACCCAGGGCTGACTGCCACGTTGCCATGCTCGAGTAGTTTCATGGCGAAATCCATTGTTGACATTTGTTGTCGCCATTTTTCGGGTATTTGCGCCCACAGGAACATCCCAGCGCGAGGCGACTGCACGTCCCAACCGATACGATTCAGACCGTCGACGAGCACATCACGCCGCTGTTGGTAGATACTTGATTGTTTTTCCACCGCCTTTTCGGTTTCTCGCAGTGCCATAATCGCTGCGACTTGGACGGCTTGAAACATCCCATAATCGTAATAGCCTTTAATGGTAGCTAGTGCCTGAATCATATGTCGGTTACCTGCACAGAATCCAATACGCCAGCCCGCCATGTTATAGCCCTTGCTCATCGTAGTGAATTCGACTCCGACGTCACTGGCACCCTCGGAAGCCAGAAAACTGGGAGGCTGGTAACCATCAAA